>Ga0136634_10000637_pt1 | contig 14692 bp, 9 predicted proteins | sample AntDrymUQ8332106_2_FD_104654 | JGI IMG/M metagenome (GOLD analysis project Ga0136634, IMG submission 104654) | Polar desert sand microbial communities from Dry Valleys, Antarctica - metaG UQ833 (21.06) | ecosystem: Environmental > Terrestrial > Soil > Desert | place: Antarctica: Dry Valley... | reverse complement strand
GACTTTTCCGATGGATTGAACGGGAAAGGTTTTTATTTTAGCAATCCCAATGCAAGCCGCACCTGCGGTTGTGGCGAAAGCTTTGCAGTATAAAATATTTAAAGGGGCTACCTTTTTCTCGCCAAAAGAAAGTTTTTTATCGGCCATTATACCCCTTTCTTAAGCCTGGTACTTCTGAATTTCATGTGCCACACATCTTATTTATAACGTATAATCAAAAAAAATCCCCCGTTGCCGGGGGATTGCTGCAGTTGGTTTTGGAAGTTTTTTCTCGCCTTCCCTAATATTTTCAATAAGAATTGCAATTGAGAAGACGAATATAGAGAAATGATATTTACAAAGTTTAACATCTTCCTGCTTTTCTTAACTTATACACAGAATCCCTTATTTTCGTGCCCATGTGGGCTGTTTGTAAAAAAGAACTGCGGCAATTTTTTAGTAGTCTGACCGGTTACATTGCCATTGTGGTGTTCTTATTACTGAATGGTCTTTTGCTGTTTGTTTTTCCTGAATCGAATATTCTTGACTTTGGCTATGCTACGCTTGATAAGTTTTTCGAATTGGCTCCCTGGATATTATTGTTCCTGATTCCTTCCATTACTATGAGAAGCTTTTCAGATGAGTTTCGGTCAGGTACTTTTGAAATTTTACGCACCAGACCTTTGAGCACCTGGCAGTTGGTTGCCGGAAAATTTGCAGGATCATTTTTGGTGGTAATGATTGCACTGGTACCGACTTTGTTATATGCCGTAACGGTTGGTATTTTATCAGTGCAGGGAGGAATTGATATTGGGGGAACCATTGGGTCTTATATAGGCCTTGTATTTTTGTCGGCGGTTTTTATTGCTATCAGTATAAGTTGCAGCAGCTTTACAAATAATGCGGTGATAGCGTTTATTACGAGCGCTTTTGTTTGTTTTATCCTGTACAGCGGCTTTAACGCACTGAGTCAGATACCAGCCCTGGAGTCTGGCGCTGATTATTACATTGAAATGCTTGGAATTGATTTTCATTACCGCAGTGTTAGTCGCGGAGTGATTGATACTAGGGACATTGTCTATTTTTGTAGTATAATCATCTTCTTTCTTTTTTTCACGAACCGGAATGTAGCGAACCGATAATCCATGAATAAATTGTTGACGTCCAAATATGGATGGATTTATATCTTACTTGCCTTAATAGCGATAAATTATCTCGCGTCTCAAATTCATTTCCGGTACGATCTCACGCAGGAAAAAAGATACACGCTTTCCAAACCTACCAAACAACTGTTACAAGGACTGAATGATCCTGTTTCCATTATTGTGTTCATGAAAGGAGATATGCCTGCGGGATTTAAAAAATTATCAAACAGTACTGAAGAATTGCTGCAGGAATTCCAGGAATGGGGAAAAACCAATATTCAGTTCCGGTTTCAAAAGCCTGGTGAAAACTTAGATGATACGGCTAAAACAAACTACCTCGTTTATCTCGATAGTTTAGGCTTGAGTCCAACAAATGTTAAAGTGCAGGCGAGTGCAGGCGAGGCCCAGGAGGAACGGCTGTTATATCCGGGCGCCCTGATCACGTATCAGGGACGGGCAACCGCGATTGATCTTTTAAAAGGACAAAGTGCTTATGGTGGAACAAACTCACTGAACAATGCCGAAGCGCTGCTTGAATACAAATTTGCCAACGCGATACAAAAGATAACTACAGATTCCATTCCTTTGATCGGATACCTGGTAGGTAATGGCCAGCCATTGACTTATAATGTATTTGATCTGATCGAGCGTACATTAAAACCCAATTACCGGTTTGATTTTGTACCTATTGATAATGTCAATATTATTCCGCTTGCATTCAATGCAATTGTAATTGTAAAACCAACGGATAAATTTACGGATAGACAAAAATTGCAGATCGACCAATACATTATGAATGGCGGAAAGGTGATATGGATGATTGATAATCTGTATGCAGAAATGGATAGTTTGATGCGAAAACAAAGTGACTTTATTGCATTTGATCGCGGCCTGAATCTGGATGACCAGCTATTCAGATACGGCGTGCGGATCAATAAAGACCTGGTACAGGATCTTCAAAGCGACAAAATTCCCCAGGTGGTTGGGAACTATGGAGGCCAGCCACAAATTGAGTTGGTTTCGTGGCCGTATTTTCCTTTGTTGACCGCTTACAATGATCATCCAATTGTGAAAAACCTGGATAACGTATTGTCTATATTTCCAAATTCGGTGGATACTATCAAAAGCCCGGGAATTAAAAAAACAGTGTTACTCTCTACGTCAGCCAATTCCCGAACGCTTAGCACACCCGCTGTCGTATCCTTCAATAGTCTCAAAACAGAGGAGGATATGAAAACCTTTAATCGTGAAAATATCCCGGTCGCTGTTTTATTGGAAGGCAAATTCAATTCTTTTTACGCGAACAGGATATCTGCAGCGCTGGTGGATACTTTTGCCAAACTTTACCTCCAGCCATTTCTTGCCTCATCTGTGTATACGAAAATGATCGTGATATCCGACGCCGATATTGTGGCAAACGTGGTAACAAACGAAGGACCAAAATCAATGGGATACAATCAATTTACTCAACAGACTTATGCAAACAAAGATTTTTTTCTGAACTGCATTGAGTACCTGGTTAATAACTCTGGTATTCTTGAAACACGATCAAAAGATATTACACTTCGTTTACTGGATCCCCGGAAAGTAGAAGAAAGTAGAACAAGATGGCAAATAATCAACATCGGTGTTCCCGTTATGGTGATATTGATTTTCGGATTCATTTACCAGGCCCTGCGCAGAAAAAAATACCAGCGACAAATAAGAGGAAATCCATCACATTAATTCGCTTTAATTCGCGTATTTCGCGTTTATGACACCGGAGATAATAACGTACTTGACTTTTGGCGGTTTGTTGATCCTTGCTCTTATTTTTGATTTGGGATTGTTAAGTAAAAAACATTCTCATATTACTATCCGAAAGGCTTTGTGGCAAACCATTTTCTGGGTAACGCTTGCGCTTGCTTTTTTTGTATTTGTCTGGATTGAATTTGACCGCACCATTGCCTTAGAATACCTCAGCGCTTATTTGACCGAATGGAGCCTCAGCATTGATAATATTTTTGTATTTATCCTCATCTTTTCATTTTTCGCAGTCAAAGAAGATCAATATGCACGGGTGCTATTGATCGGTATCATGATGGCGATCATTTTCAGGGTCATCTTTATTACAATAGGGATTGTGTTGGTGGAAAGATTTGAATGGTTGTTATATATTTTCGGGGCGATATTGGTTTATACGGGCATCAAAATGTTTACTTCCAATGAGCAGGAGGTAGTAACATTGGAAGAGAACCGGGTGTATCGCATCATAAAAAAAATCTTACCGCTTACTCTTATTGACAACAATGGAAGATTCACGCATCGCATCAATGGAAAAAGATATTTTACCTCCATTTTTGTTGTAGTAATTATGCTGGCTACCACCGATATCATTTTTGCACTTGATTCAATTCCGGCCGTATTTGGGATTTCAAAAAACAGGTTGGTAATTTATACCTCAAACATCTTTGCTATTCTGGGTCTGCGCTCATTGTTTTTTTTGCTAAAAGGGGCATCAGAAAAATTTGCCCATTTGCAACAGGGTATTGCCATTGTACTGGTATTTATAGGTTTGAAGATGCTGGTTGAATTCTTTCAGATTCACATACCGGTGTATATTTCCTTGCTGGTTATACTGGTTTGTATCGCTGCTTCCATTATTTATTCGATGACCGTTGCCAATCGGCAACAAAAAAATGATCCCATCAAAACAGATAGTGAAATTGATGCTACCTAATTCAAAGCATGTTGAAATATTATCTTGAAAATATAGCTTCTATTGTAAAAGGTAAACTGCTGGCTAAAAGGAGTAACCCCATCATTGAACATTTATTGCTGGATAGTCGTAAGATCATCTTTCCTCAAAGTTCACTTTTTATTGCACTGAGGGGACCCAGGCGTGACGGGCATTTGTTTATTGATGAGCTCTACCAGAAAGGAGTCAAAAATTTTATAGTAAGCCAGGACATAAACTCAACAAGATTTCCCGAAGCAAATATTATTCTGGTAAAGGATACACGACAAGCCTTGCAGGTACTGGCAATCCATCACCGAAAACAATTTTCAATCCCGGTTATAGGGATCACCGGAAGCAACGGTAAAACCATCGTAAAAGAATGGCTGAATCAATTGCTGGAAGACCGGTTCAATATTGTCCGCAGTCCCAAGAGCTACAATTCTCAAATAGGTGTGCCGCTTAGTGTCTGGCAAATGAATGAATCGCATGAACTGGCTATCTTTGAGGCTGGTATTTCAGAGAGCGGGGAAATGAGCAATCTTCAGAAAATCATTCAACCTTCTATTGGAATTTTTACGAATATCGGTGAGGCTCATAGCGCTGGTTTCATTAATCTTCGGCAGAAAGTTAACGAGAAGCTTCAGTTGTTTACTCATACGAAAACACTTGTTTATTGTAAAGATGATCACGCGATCAATGAAGCGGTGGCCCTACTATGCCAACAACTACATAAACGCGGCGACCAAACCTTTTCAATATTCAGCTGGAGTGCACTATCAGAAGCAACGTTGCAGATTACAGCATTCTCAAAGGACGCTGGCCAATCCATTATAACCGCAAAATGGCAAACGGAAACAGTGCAAATAACCATTCCGTTTACAGACAATGCGTCGATCGAAAATGCTATCCATTGTTGGTGTATTTTATTAGAACTGAAAATTCCATCTGCGGAAATCCAACAAAAAATGCAGCACCTGGCTGCAGTGGCTATGCGTTTGGAAACAAAAAATGGCATCAACAACTGCTCCATTATTAACGATAGTTATAGCGCTGATTTGAGTTCACTCCGGATTGCTTTAGATTTTTTAATGCATCAGCAACAGCATTCAAAACGTACGGTTATTCTTTCAGATATCCTGCAAAGCGGTAAGGTTGAAACGGAATTATACCAGGAAGTTGCCCAAGCCTTACAGCAACGCGGGGTAAACCGTTTGATAGGCATCGGAAAAAAAATAAGCCAGCACAGATCAATATTCGATTCTTTAAAATCACTTGAAGTTTCTTTTTACGAGTCGGTAGAAGATTTCAAGAAAGATTTTCATCATTTTTATTGCAGGGATGAAACCATTTTGCTGAAGGGAGCCAGGGTATACGAATTGGAGCAAATTGATGCTTTGCTCGAACAGAAAGTTCATCAGACCATACTCGAAATTAATCTGAGCGCGTTGGTGCATAATCTAAAGCAATTTCAACAATTGCTCGATCCGTCCGTCAGAGTGATGGCAATGGTCAAGGCATTTTCATATGGAAGCGGTGGATATGAAATTGCGAATGTGCTCCAATTTCATAAAATTGATTACCTGGCCGTGGCCTATGCAGATGAGGGCGTTGAGTTGAGAAAAGGAGGAATCAGCCTTCCTATTATGGTCATGAATACCGATCCGTCAACGTTCGATTTGCTGATAAAATATCAATTGGAACCTGAACTATACTCGCCGTTTTTACTGCATGCGCTTGAAACTTTTCTCAAAATGAAAGGAATCCGCCATTTCCCGGTTCATATTGAATTGGAAACAGGAATGAATCGCTTAGGGCTTTCTGAGGAACAAATCCCTGCTTTACTGGATATTTTGAGAACGGACATCTTCAAGGTAAAATCCGTATTTACTCATTTAGTCGCCAGCGAAGATCCAAAACACGATGAATTTACCCGGCAACAGGGGGAGATATTTCATAAATTATGCAGCAGTATAAACACTGTTGTAGAAAATTCCTATATCAGGCACGTTTCGAATACCTCCGGGATTACCCGCCATCGTTCTTTGCAATTGGATATGGTCAGATTAGGTATTGGATTGTATGGAATGGATGACAGTCATAGTAATCCCATATCATTAAGAGAAGTTTCTACTTTAAAATCAACTGTAGCCCAGATAAAATACGTACGTGAGGGGGATAGTGTCAGCTACGGAAGAAAAGGAACGGTATCGCGCAATTCCATCATTGCTACGGTGAGGATTGGTTATGCAGACGGGTATCCCAGAAGTTTAAGCAACGGGGTTGGCAAAATGTTTATTCATGGACATCTGGCTCCTATCGTTGGTATGATTTGTATGGATATGACCATGATCGATATCACGGATATTCCCGATGTGCGGGAAGGAGATGAGGTGATAGTTTTTGGAAAAGAATTATCTGTTAAACAATTGGCCGTTTGGGCCCAAACAATTCCCTACGAAATATTAACCGGAGTGTCTCAGAGAGTGAAGCGGATATATTTTGAAGAATGAATGGTGAATGGTGAGCGAAGTCGAACCATTTACCCCCGATCGAGCGAAGTCGAGAGCGTGATGCCCGTTTCTGTTTTTCTTCGCCTAACCTTTATTCACCTCGAACACGCACCGATTTCATTATCTTTGACGCTTTAAATTTATTTCAATTGTGAAGATCCGAACTGTAGTCCTTATCATACTGGCTATTATTATTGCAGATCAGGCTTTGAAGATATGGGTAAAGACAACTCTCCATTACCACGAACAGATCTATTTATTGGGTACCTGGCTCCGACTTTATTTTATCGAAAATGAGGGAATGGCCTGGGGATGGAAGTTTGGAGGGGAATGGGGTAAAATTGCGCTGACATTATTCCGATTGGTCGCTGTCATTTTCGGGGTTTTTTATATTCGAAGTATCGTTCAGAAAAAATATCATCGGGGCTTTATCGTCTGTGTATGCCTGATCTTCGCCGGAGCTCTTGGAAATCTTATTGATAGCATGTTCTACGGCCTGGTTTTTACGGCAAGTGATGAAGGGGTTGGACTGGCAAAATTATTTCCTGCCGAAGGAGGCTATGCTGGCTTCCTACATGGCAAAGTGGTTGATATGCTTTACGCTCCCATTATTGAAAACAGGACGCTTCCCGACTGGCTGCCTTTTTGGGGAGGCGAGCGGTTCACCTTTTTTTCGCCGATATTTAATATAGCAGATGCCTCTATTTCAACCGGGGTTATTATAATATTATTATTTCAGCGGAAATTCTTTAAAAAACATCCTTATGAGGAACAGCACCCAACCGTTGAAACCAATTCTCCCGTAAATGATACTATGCAGGTGTTGTAACGGTAAAGAGCATTGTTGGAGTAATCCGGGTTTAAACAGTGGTGGTAATTGTTGAACTGCATTCAAATCACTTTCATGAAATTATTTAGACGGTTTTTTTGGCTGGCCGGAGCTTTTCTTTTATTTTTTTCATGTAAGAAAGAAAAAAGTGTTGAAGGCAGCACAGGGTCCGCAAATACAGAGTGGGAATTCAAAGACTCAAATTTTTTTTTCAGAGGTAAGATGGATACCGCTTATCTGCAGAGTGCAGGTTCTATTCCGTCCATTGTACTAGAAGGCACTTCTACTGATGGCACCAGTGATTTTTTTCTGGAAATTTTTGCGATTAATCTTCAGAAAACAACGTACAAAAATCCCAATGTCAAATTCACTTATGTAAAAAGTGGGACCGTTTTATACGAAAGTATACCTGCGGACACCGATAAATTCTCTGTAACCGTGACAGGCCTCGACGCTGATCGAATTACTGGAAATTTTTCCGGTGAGGTAGAGGATGCGCTGGGCAAAACCAGGCAAATTACAAGTGGTACATTCACGGGGACTTTTAAGAGTTCTACATCGCCCCCTCAAACAGGTCAGGTTGTGCTATGGTCGAAAAAAGGGTGTGGAGGATCTGGAAGTATTGCTGTAAAAATTCAAAACCAGGCAGGTACCATAACAGCTTTTCAAAATACAGCGCCAGCATGTGGTGCGCCTGGTGCCGCTACCTTTTCGCTTCCCCCAGGAAACTATTCATGGGAGGCATATTGTAATTCAGATACAGCCCGCGGCAGTATCACCAGCACTTCCGGCAATTGTTCAACAGCTGAAGTGGTTTTTGGTGTTGTCAGTACAAACTGCATCATCAGCAATCTGGCGCATTACGATATAACAACAAATATCGCGCTGGGTTCTTTGAGTAGTTTCTTTAACGCATCGAACCAGGTAAATAAGGTTTTATTTGTGGATAGTGTTGTCAATAAGGCTCTTTATACCTTTTCTCCCAATAAAACCGGAAACCGGGTCAACATTGATGCGCAACAATATTTCGACCTGGATGCATCCGGACGAATCAAAGAATTTCATGGTTTGGTAGATGCAACGGATACAAGCCTGCCAAGAGTGGTTATTGTGTACACCTTCAATGCAGGCGGGTATCTTGAAAAAGCCGCTTATGCTTTTGAAGCAGCTCCTGCTTTAAACATCCTGAATATTAACTATACCTGGACGGGTGGAAATCTTTCGAAAGCAGTTGTACAGGAAACGGGCAAGGTAGAACGGATTGAATATAAATATCAATATGATCTTACTAAAACGGCTAAAAATTTCCTGAGTTTCTACCCCAATAACGAAATATTGTTGTTGCAATCGGCTGTTAATTTTGGAAAGAACTCGTCACATATATTGACGTCCTCATCCATCGAGGAATTTAATGCAGCCGGAAACGTGGTTAATACGGAGAATGCAACCTATAATAATTACACAATCGACGCAAATAATTACGTCAGGCAATTTTCGATTCTGGGGGATGGTTCAGTTTACGATGGCGATATAAAGTACGTACTAACTTACAAGTGCATTTAGATAAAGGGTGTGCTGATAATTTGTTTTTTGTTGAGGTATTGACATCCTTTCGTATCAGCCAGCCCGAAGCTATTCTCACTCTTACGGAAGTCATTATTTTAAACAGTTTTAAAGGGATGCTTATTAAATTTCTCCAACCATATTTTCAGGCAATACCCACTCATCAAATTGTTCAGGAGTTACATGGCCGAGTTTAACAGCCATTTCTTTTAGCGTTGTTCCCTCCTTATGAGCTTTTTGAGCAATTTCCGCCGCTTTATAATAGCCTATTTTTGTATTGAGAGCCGTTACCAGCATCAATGAATTGTCGAGGTGTTTTTTAATATTGGCTTCAATGGGTTCAATGCCTGCGGCACATTTATCGTTGAACGAAATGCATCCCTCACCGATCAACCTGGCACTATGCAAAAAATTATAGATCATCATCGGCTTAAATACATTCAATTCGAAATGACCCGAAGCGCCACCGATGCCTATAGACACATCATTGCCCATCACCTGGGCTGAAATCATCGTCAATGCCTCACACTGTGTGGGATTAACCTTTCCGGGCATAATGGAAGAGCCGGGTTCATTATCCGGAATAAACAATTCACCAATACCGCTTCTTGGTCCGGAAGATAATATACGAATATCATTGGCTATTTTCATTAAGCTCACCGCAATCGTTTTTAATGCACCATGTGCTTCTACAATCGCATCATGTGCTGCTAATGCTTCAAACTTATTATGCGCGGTTATAAATGGCAAACCGGTAAGACTGGCTATGTGCTTTGCTACGTTTACGGAATAATTTGGTGGAGTGTTGATACCGGTTCCTACAGCGGTACCACCCAGGGCCAACTCACCTAAATGCGGAAAAGTATTTTTTATAGCCTTTAATCCATGATCTAGCTGGGAAACATACCCGCTGAATTCCTGGCCGACGGTAAGCGGTGTTGCGTCCATAAAATGTGTTCTGCCGATCTTAACTACTTTCATGAACTGCCTGCTTTTTTCAGCAAGCGTATTTCTCAATTTTTCAATCCCCGGTATGGTCACCTCAACAAGTGTTTTATACGCCGCAATATGCATGGCCGTCGGGAAAGTGTCGTTCGAGGATTGGGATTTATTCACATCGTCGTTGGGATGCAGGAATTTTTCTTTGTCAGAAAGATGACCGCCGTTAATGACATGACCCCGATAGGCTACCACTTCATTGACATTCATATTCGATTGGGTACCGCTCCCCGTTTGCCATACGACCAGGGGGAAATAAGCATCTAATTTTCCTTCCAGAATTTCGTCGCACACGAGGGCGATAAGATCAGATTTTTCTTTAGTTAAAATTCCCGCCTCAAAATTGGTCAGTGCAGCAGCTTTTTTTAAAAAGGCAAATGCGCGAATAATTTCTTTAGGCATTCTATTGATATCCTGCGCAATTTTAAAATTCTCGATACTTCGCTGGGTCTGGGCCCCATATAAAGCCTCAGCGGGAACCTTCACTTCGCCCATCGTATCCTTTTCAATGCGGTAATCCATATTGCTTAATTGAGTTCGCAAAAATAGGGAGATACAAAGAATTAAAAGGATTAATCACCCCGGTCTGATCGCCCCGATCTGACCAGGGTGATGCTGCCATCTTTAACGGAGATATTAGATGGCATTCGCAATTACCTAAAGCAGCATGGTGGTCAGATGGCGGACCATCAGACTATTCGAGCTGGTCAGATGGGGACCATCAGACCAATAAGGTTCTCCCTTAATCTAATTCAGTTCTTTGTGAATAAGTGTTAACTTTAAAACAAACGAATGACGCTGTATGGGTTCCTTTTTTTCTAAAAAATTATTTCTTGTTACCACTGCAGTCATCACTGCAGTGATCATTTTTACATTCAGCACGCAACACCAAACCATTGATTTTAATACACAGGTAAAACCCATCTTCAACAACAAATGTATTTCCTGTCATGGTGGCGTTAAACGCAAAGCCGGATTTAGCTTGTTGTTTCGCACCGAAGCCATGGCCAATACAGAGTCAGGTAAACCCGCCATCATTCCCGGAAAACCGAACGACAGCGAACTCATGCGCAGAATCACATTGAATGATACTGAAGAGCGCATGCCCTATAAACACGAGCCGCTTTCAAAAAAAGAAATTGATATACTGCGGCAATGGATCAAACAAGGTGCGCCCTGGGGCAATCACTGGGCATACGTTCCTGTAAAGCAAACCGACATACCAGCATCCAAAGCTTCCTGGGTAAGAAATGGAATTGATCATTTCATACATCAAAAACTGGAAAAAGAAAAGATCAAGCCTGTTCCGGAGGCCGATAAGGCTACTTTACTAAGAAGAGTCAGTCTTGACATAACCGGTATGCCAGCCTCGTCAAAAATCTCACAGCAATTCTTGACCAATGATAACACAAACGCTTACCTGCAATTGGTTGACTCTTTACTGGCGTCTCCCAGGTTCGGAGAACGTTGGGCCGCTATGTGGCTCGATCTTGCACGATACGCAGATACCAAAGGATATGAACGCGATGATAGCCGTACCATCTGGCGATACAGAGATTGGCTGATCAAAGCATTTAATGAAGACAAACCGTACGACCAATTTCTGACCGAACAGATAGCCGGTGATTTAATGCCTAACCCGACAGATGCTCAGTATTTGGCGACCGCATTTCATAGAAATACGATGACAAATGATGAGGGCGGTACCGACAATGAAGAATTCAGAACTGCCGCTGTTGTTGATAGGGTCAATACGACCTGGGAAGCATTGATGGGTACCAGCTTTGCCTGTGTGCAATGCCATAGTCACCCCTATGATCCATTTACGCATGACGAATATTATAAGTTCATGGCTTTTTTTAATGACACGCGTGATGAAGACACGTATGAAGACTACCCCGCACTAAAACATTTTCCAGATTCACTGGAGCAGAAGCTGAATACTTTAAAGTCCTGGCTACAAAAAAATGCAACCCCTCAAAAAGCGCACGACCTGATTCGGTTTGTAAAAACCTGGGAGCCTTCAATCCATTCCCTGACTGCTGATGAGTTTATTAATAGCGACCTTGCCGATACAAAATGGCTTGTATTTAGAAACAATGGCATGGCCAGGCTCAAAAAAGTCAACCTTCAAAAAAAGAATCATCTCATAGTAAGGTACACGACTAAGTTCAAAGAAGGGATATGGGAAATTCACCTCGATAAACCGGACGGTCCCATTTTAAAATCCATTTCACCCGTGCTTACAAAAGGTTGGTGTGTTGCTGAGTTTGATTTTCCCTTAAGTGAGGGCTTTCATGATCTATATCTTACCTACAGAAATTCCCATTTAAAAAAGCCGGATGATAGCGGAATCATGTTCGACTGGTTTCATTTCACCGAACAATTTCCTGGTAGCGACAAACCAGGCTATTTATCAGCACATAAAATTTTTAAGGATCTGCTTAATGCTAAGGTTCCGTCGACTCCCATTATGATGGAAAATCCGGCGGACATGCACCGGACTTCCAATGTCTTTGAAAGAGGAAACTGGCTTGCTAAAGGAAAAACTGTGGAACCGGAAACACCACACGCCATGAATAATTTTCCGGCGAATGCTCCAAAAAACAGGCTAGGTCTTGCAAGGTGGCTGACAGATCATCAAAATCCTCTTACAGCGAGAACGATGGTGAACCGTTTATGGGAACAACTGTTTGGGGCAGGACTTGTAGAAACATTGGAAGATATGGGAACGCAGGGCGCCACCCCAACTCATCAGGAATTATTGGACTGGATGAGCTGGAGATTCATGAATGATTTTCAATGGAGCGTAAAGAAGATGGTAAAAGAAATAGTGATCTCCGCAACCTATCGGCAGCATTCCAAAGTAGATTCATTCTTAATTGAAAAAGATCCGTATAATAAATTATATGCAAGAGGTGCCAGGGTAAGATTGAGTGCTGAACAGGTTCGTGATCAGGCTTTATATATTAGTGGTTTGTTCAGTGATGACATGTATGGAGCGAGTGTAATGCCACCCCAACCAGACGGAATCTGGCTATCACCTTATAATGGACTCGAATGGAAAAATAGCCAGGGTCATGACAAATACAGACGGGCTGTATATACCTACTGGAAACGCACTGCTCCCTATCCCGCCATGATCACTTTTGATGGTACGATGCGGGAAGTTTGTACATCACGCAGGATAAGAACAAACACGCCTTTGCAGGCATTGGTAACACTGAACGATGAAGCTTATCTCGACATGGCACGCGCCTTTGCTTACCGCATGAAGAAAGAAGGTGGCAACAGTGTACCACAACAAATCAGCAAAGGTTATGAATTGGCCATGTACAAAACGATTACCCTTTCAAAATTAAAGGTGTTAGAAAAATTGTATGCAGAGGCTTTACAAAAATTCAGGAATGATAAAAATAAAACCTGTGAGATGATTGGTTTGATAAACGAACACAATAATCCGGAGACAGCTGCTTTGGTGGTAGTTGCCAATGCCATGTTGAACCTGGACGAAGTGATTACAAAAAATTAAAAATTCAACCCGGTCTGACGTCTCGCCTGACCGACAGGGAGCTACCCGAATAAAATATTTTAATGACCCAGAAAGATTTAAATCATCAACGTCTCGTAAAAGAAGCAAATGAAAGGGCTATGCGCTTTTTTACACGGCGTCATTTTTTGCGGGAAAGTGCCATGGGATTTGGCGCATTGGCTTTTGGATCGCTGCTGGGATGCAATTCCGGGGCATCAACGAATGTGGGGAATGTTTTTGATCCTGCTAAACCATTGACTCCCAAAATGCCGATGTTTGCCAGCAAAGCAAAATCAATAATTTATCTCCACATGGCTGGAGCACCATCGCAATTGGAGATGTTCGATTACAAACCGGAATTGACAAAATTAGATGGGCAGGATTGCCCCGCATCCTTGCTGGAAGGAAAACGCTTTGCGTTTATACGGGGTGTACCTAAAATGCTGGGCCCGCAGGCGCAATTTAAACAGTATGGTCAGTCCGGAGCCTGGGTGTCAGAACATCTTCCACATTTTTCAACGATCGTGGATGAGGTAAGCTTTCTAAAAGCAGTAACCACCGATCAATTCAATCACGCACCGGCCCAGTTGCTGATGCACTCGGGTTCTGCTCGTCTTGGAAGGCCAAGTATGGGCTCGTGGATAACCTACGGATTGGGGTCGGAGAATGAAAATTTGCCCGGATTTGTTGTATTGACTTCCGGAGGAAGATTTCCCGATGCGGGCAAAAGCGTTTGGGGAAGCGGATTTTTACCGTCCGTTTATCAGGGTGTACAGTGTCGGTCAGAAGGCGATCCTGTTTTGTACATCAAAGATCCTCAGGGAATGGACCGGGATTTGCGCAAAGCTTCTATTGATGCCATCAATGAAGTAAATAAGCAGGAGTATGAAGAATTCAAAGATCCTGAAATCTTATCGCGTATATCCCAATACGAGATGGCCTATAAAATGCAAATCTCGGTTCCCGAGGTAATGAACATTAATACCGAGCCTGAATACATCCAGGAGATGTACGGAACAAAACCCGGCAAGGCCTGCTTTGCCAATAACGTTCTGCTTGCACGGAAACTTGTGGAGAAAGGAGTGCGCTTTGTTCAATTGTTCGATTGGGGTTGGGATACGCATGGTACTGATGCAAATGGTTCTGTTGATGTGGGTCTGGTTAACAAATGCAGGCAGGTTGATAAGGCTATGACTGCGTTGATACTCGATCTTAAACAAAGAGGATTGCTGGAAGAAACATTGGTAGTGTGGGGTGGAGAGTTTGGCAGAACACCTATGCAGGAAAACCGTGAAGGGAAACAAAATTTATATAAGGGCAGGGATCACCATACAGAAGCATTCACCATGTGGATGGCCGGAGGTGGTATTAAAAAAGGATACACTTATGGAGAGACCGATGAAATTGGCTATGCCG
>Ga0136634_10000636_pt1 | contig 14695 bp, 14 predicted proteins | sample AntDrymUQ8332106_2_FD_104654 | JGI IMG/M metagenome (GOLD analysis project Ga0136634, IMG submission 104654) | Polar desert sand microbial communities from Dry Valleys, Antarctica - metaG UQ833 (21.06) | ecosystem: Environmental > Terrestrial > Soil > Desert | place: Antarctica: Dry Valley... | reverse complement strand
TGCTGGGTGAGCCCGACCTCTTCTTCACCACGCCGGGGTACGACGGCTGGCCGCTGGTGATGGTGCGGCTCCCGGAGGTGAGCGTCGAGCGCCTGCGCGAGCTGGTGACAGACGCGTGGCGGATGCGTGCACCGGATGCGCTGGCCGGCGATGTCGACAAGCACGACGACCTGTCGAGCGCCGACCGGGCTGACCGGTAGTGCTCGCGGAACCACTTCGCCGGTCGTGAGTCCCGCAGCCACGGTGCTCTGTCGGGCCGCTCGCCCCTCCAGCTCCACCACGACGCCCAAGCGGCAAAGGTCACCCATGTGTGGGACACGCGGGCCCACGCACACACCAGCGCCCTTTGCCTGCGGCCAACTGGGACCGACTGATCGTGATGAACACGTAGCTCGTCGGTCACCCGTACGGCCTCGCCCACCGCGACGTGAGCGTCGAGGCGTCGGGCCCCGTGGCGGTCGTCAGGGCCCGGTGGACCCGAGCCGTACGTTTGGCGCTATGGCGACAGCCAAGAGCCCGAAGAGCAAGGCACCGTCGACCGAGCTGACGGTCGGCAACCGGACGGTACGGGTCTCCAACCCCGATCGCATGTACTTCTCGGCGCGGGGTGAGACGAAGCTGGACTTGGCGAGGTACTACCTCAGCGTCGGCGACGGCATCGTGCGCGCCCTGCGCGAGCGGCCGTGCATGCTCCATCGCTTCCCCGACGGCGTCGACGGCGAGAAGGTCCACCAGAAGCGACTCCCCCGCGGTGCGCCGGAGTGGATGGAGACGGTGCGTGTCTTCTTCCCGCGGTACAGCCGGACCGCGGACGAGCTCTGCGTCACCGAGCTGGCCAGCGTGATCTGGGCAGTGCAGATGTCCACGGTCGAGTTTCATCCCTGGAACTCCCGGCGAGCCGACACCGAGCGCCCCGACGAGTGGCGGATCGACCTCGACCCGATGCCTGACTGCGACTTCGCGCGCGTCCGCCGGGTCGCGCATCTCGCGCACGAGGTGCTCGACGAGCTCGGCGCGGTCGGCTGGCCGAAGACCTCGGGCGGCAAGGGCCTGCACATCTACGTGCGGATCGAGCCGCAGTGGGGTTTCCAGGACGTACGCAGAGCCGCACTCGCGTTTGCCCGCGAGGTGGAACGGCGCGCACCTGACGACGTGACCACGACGTGGTGGCGCAAGGACCGCGACCCGACCAAGGTGTTCGTCGACTACAACCAGAACACCCGCGACCACACGATCGCCAGCGCCTACTCCGTACGCGGTGTGCCGACGGGCACCGTCTCCACACCGATCCGATGGGACGAGATCGACGACGTCGAGCCGCACGATTTCACGATCGCCACTGTTCCCAGCCGATTCGCCGAGCTGGGCGATCTGCACGCCGGCATCGACGAAGCCGTCTACTCCCTCGAGACACTGCTCGAATGGGCCGAGCGCGACGAAGCCGCCGGTGCCGGCGACCCTGGTGGTCCGGCCCAGGACGCGCCGGAGGCTTGACGCCAGCGTGCTTTCGCCGCGCTCCGCTTACCGGAGCGTTCGACTTCACCCTCTGGGGTCCCTTTCGATCCGTCAGGTGAGCGGCGCGCCCACACGCGAGCCCTCAGGACGGCTCGGCGGGCTCAGGCGTCGCCCGCGCTCGGGGTCGTACGGCCCGGGGATCCAGCCGCGCCGATCGTTGGAGTCGGTCGGCTCCCCGTTCGCCGGTCCGCGCGTCGACCTGGCGCCACGATCGGGGCGCCGGCGCCAGCTCAGGACGGTGTCCGGCTGCCAGCTGCGCGGGTCGTCGGTGAGCCCGAGGAGATAGGTCACCGTGCAGTCAAGGGCCGCCGCGAGCTCGGGCAGCTTGCCCACGTCGACGCCGGTGCCGTGCTCGAGGCTGGACAACGACTTGTTGGTGCAGCTGACGCCGAGCGACGCAAGCCGGGTGACGACCTGCTTCTGGGTGAGACCCAGCGCGAGGCGTCGGTCGCGCAAGCGACCCGTCACCAGAAGATGGCGGTCAAAACCGGGAGAGGCCCGACCATCAGTCGCGATCGCCATGCTCGCTCCACGGGTAGGGTCGACGCGGCAGCGGTCGACGTCACTGACGCACTCGGGTCAGTGTCGAACTTCACTCCGTGTGCGTCAATCTTTACGCGGTCGGGGTGGCGGCTCGAGCCGCCGGAGCGGCGTCGCCGTACTACCGTCGCTGTCATGTCAGCATCCTCGATGGGCACCCAGGGTCTCGATGAGCCCGTCGAACCCTCGATGTACGCGGGGCTCCGGCACCAGCTCCTCGCGCTCGACCCGGCGAGCGTGGGCCTCGTTGCGGCTCCCGAGGACAGCGGCGTGTGGGGCGTGCTGTTCGAGCTGGGCGTGCCCGGCGGGTCCGCGTCGGTCGTAGCGCTGAAGGACGGCACGACGAGCCTGTACACGAGCGGCGGGTACGGCATCGTGGGGGGCGGGGCGCATCAGCACATCGTGACGGCGACACGGAACCTGATCTCGACCGTCGCACGCAAGCTCGATCTCTTCGCACCCGATGACTCAACTCGGGCACCCGAGCCGGAGCACATGCTGGTACGCGCACTCACGCACAGCGGCCGCAGAGCCGCCGGCGCTGCCGACGCGGACCTGGTCGACGGCACGCACCTGTTGTCGGACGTGTTCTTCGCCGGGCACGAGGTCATCGCACACCTGCGCACGATCGACGAGTCGGCGACCACGCCGTAGCACCCGGTCAGATAGGCGCTCGTGCGTGACAACCGCTCGGACGACACATCAAACGATCGCCTGCGACGGGCTGGTGAGCTCGACCCGGTCCAACCCGCCTGCACGCACCCGCCCGCCCGCCGTGACGAACGGGTCGCGCTCACGCAGCGCACCGAAGTCCAGCCCCGTCCGAGCCTCGACGTCGGCCACCGCGACCTGGAACGTCTTGTACGCCCCGAACACCGGCCCGACATCGGCCGTGCCCGCGAGCGCATCGATGAGGTCGGCCTGAGTGAGCAGGTACGCCGTCGCGTGCAGCTCCTCGACCTCGTCGACCGTGGCGACGACCTTCCAGAACGACAGGGGCACCGCGATGTCGCGGTAGAACGGGTCGTCGTCCGACAGCACCGGTCCGGTGAAGACAGCCGCCCGAATCATCGTCCCGGCGACGGTCGACAGGATGTGGTCCTCCAGACCCAGCCACGTCTCCGGGTTCTGGTTGAAGCGGGCGTGCTGCGGCGAGCAGTTGGTGAAGTGGAACGTGTCGTCGCTCGCCGCGAGCGCCTCCTCGAGCGTGTCCCCCCACACCGGGTCCTGCCTGCGCACCAGGTGGCCGCGGTCCAGGCGACGACAGGCACCGGCACCGGGACACCGAGAAATGCTTCGTCGTAGCCCGTGCGGTTCTCGTACGCGGGGTCGATGCTGGTCGGCCGGGGCGCAAAGGCGAGCAGCTCGCCGACCTCCGACCTGCTCAGCACGACCTCGGCGTCGCTGCGGTCGTACGACTCGCGCAAGCGGCGCCAGACAAACGCACCGCCAGTCAGCGGGGCTGAGCCGCCGGCGGGATCGACGCTCATCCAGCCCGCGCTACGAGCCGTCGCCGAACAGGGTGGCGGCGGCAGACACCCGCAGCTGCTCCACCGTGTCCGCCTGCCGATGTGCCCGCGCGATGAGCCCGTCGAGCCGTCGCGCATCGACGCGGTCGTCGCTGTCGGCGACCGCGCGGAGTGTGCGCCAGCCCGCCATCTTCGCGTGCACAGCGACCGCCAGGCCCTCCAGCTCGACCAGCGTGCTGAGCGGTGAGCGTCGTACGATCCGGCCGTTGAGCTTGAGTCGACCGATCTTCTCGGCGGCCCAGCCGAGATAGACCTTGTACGTCCGCACCGGCACGTCGATCGAGCCCATCAGCTCGAGCAGGGCGTCGCGGTCGGCGGCGAGCTCCTCCGCCAGGTCGTGCAAGGTCGGCGCCGCGGTGAAGCCGTCGTGCGATGCAGCAGCGCGCCGGGCGAGCTCCACGCCGGCGGAGGCCGCGGCGAGGTGGTCGTTCAGGTAGATGGACAGCAGCTGGGACACGTCAGCCGCGCCAGATCAGGACGCAGGCTCGGTCGTCGCTCTCGCTGTCGGAAACCGCAGCCATGAGACGGTTCGCCCCGCTCTCGAAGCCTGCTGCCACGAGCCGCTCCGCCTCCCCGATGAGCCGGTCCAGCCCCTCGCTGATGTCGCGGTCCGCCCGCTCGACCAGCCCGTCGGTGTAGAGCAGCATCGCGTCACCGGGGAGGAGCTGGCCCGTGACGACATGGAAGTGGGCGTCGTCGACGAGACCGAACGCCGGGCCGGACGCCGTTGTGACCTCCCAGCTCCCCGAGCCTGCATGGAACTGCACCACCGGCGGGTGGCCCGCACTGCCCAGCTCGTACCGGCCTGACGGCAGGTCGATCCACAGGTGTACGCCGGTCGCGAATCCCTCATCCCAGCGCTGGCGGAGCAGGTAGAGGTTGGCCGCGGACAGGAAACGGTCGGGCGGGACCGCGGCGAGAAGTCCTCCGAACGCGCCCGAGAGCATCAGCGCACGTGTGCCGGCGTTGAGCCCGTTCCCCGAGACGTCCACGAGCGCCACCTCGAGCTGGGTCTCGTCAGGAGACAGGGCGGACACCAGGAAGTCTCCACCGAAGGACTCGCCATGGGCCGAGCGGTGCACGACCTCGGCGCTCCACCCGCCCGGCAGCACGGGGAGCTGACCGCCCGTCGACAGCCGCTCGCGGAGCTCTATGAGCATCGATTCGCTCCGCGACCCCAGCATGCCGAGCCGCGAGCGCGCCTGCGCACCGACGAGCACGACAGCGACGATGAGCACGAACGCAAGCACGGTCGGGATACCTCGACTCGCGGGCAGGGTCATGGCGACCGCCGCGCCCTGAGCGACGACGGCGAGCACCCCGAGCGGCAGCAGCCACCTCATCGGCAGGAGCGTCGCCCCGACCAGAACCGGCACGACCATGAGACTGGGCGAGACCAGGTCCGGGGCCTCCTCGGTCAGGACGCCGATGGCGACAGACGCTGCGGCGAGCGCCGCGAAGATCAGGCGTGGCGACCGGCTCCGTCGTTGATGGCTGCGGTCCCAGCTGGGAAATGTGCGCCACGGACGGCGCCCGGACGCGACCGGAAACCTGCTCTCGATCGGGGTCACGGCCACGGGGGGACGATATCCGCCTTTCGTTTGCTTTCATTGCGGTCGGTGGGAGGCTGGCATCTCATCGAACGGTCGAGTCGTTTCCAGGAGGGATCACCAGATGGCGGACCGACAGCTCGACTCCCTGCACCAACTGGTGGGAGCGGGTCGCTCCCGGCTGTCGATCGTCGGCGCCATGCGCGCGCGGGAGGTGTCGCGCCCGACGCCGAGCCATCTCGACGACGCCGAGGCTCGGGCACCCGGCGTCATCGCCGCCCGGCTCGGTGGAAGGCAGCGCTGGGGTTCGCCGGAGCGCGTCGCCCCTGATCAGTCCGGCAGCGGCGGTAGCGCGCCCGTCCGTTCGTAGTCGGCGAGCTGACCGATCCGTCGCCCATGCCGCGGATCTCCGCTGAACGCGGTCGCGAGGAAGGTCCGGACGAGTTGGGTCGCCTCGACCGGCTCATGCATCCGGGCGCCGATGCTGCACACGTTGGCGTCGTTGTGCTCGCGCGCGAGCCGGGCCAGGTCGTCGCGCCACACCAGGGCCGCGCGTACGCCCGGCACCTTGTTCGCAGCAATCGCCTCGCCGTTGCCCGAACCCCCGATCACCACGCCGAGACTGCCCGGGTCGGACACGACCGCCGCGGCGGCTCGCAGGACGTACGGCGGGTAGTCGTCCTGCGGGTCGAACCCGGTCGCGCCGTGGTCGACCGGCTCGTGGTCGTTGTCACGAAGCCAGGTGACGAGATGGTTCTTGAGCTCGAGGCCCGCATGATCGGTCCCGATGTGTACGCGCATCGCCGAAGTCTCGCAGGCGACGGCGAGACTCTCGCGCGCCATCGACCGAAAACCAAAGCAGAAGCGACAAACACAGTGGTCAGGGACCACGGTCGCCTGATAGGCAGTCCTGATGGTGATGATCGACACCGCGGCCCTGACGCGTCGGCTGGGCGCCGAGCTGGTCCGCGACCGCAAGCTGATCCTCGGAATCGGCCCGCTCGCCGCGGTCACCCGGCACGTCGCCATCCTCCGCGACCACGGCGCGCAGCGACCGCTCGTCCTCGCGCGCGGCCTCGGCACCGGTCCGGTGCCCAGCCCGGAGGACGCCGAGATCCGGATGCTGCAGCTGCCCAGTGCGACGACGATGGTCGAGGACCTGCGCCTGGAGACCGCCTACCTGCAGCGCCCTCCCGAGCCGATCGCACGCGAGGTCGAGGCGTACGACCCCGAGCGCCAGGCCGTGTGGTGGCTCGCGCCGTGGGTAGGGCTGGCCGAGGTCGGAGGGCGGCCGGTCATGGCGCCGCGTCGACCGGAGTGGGTCGCGCTCGAGGACAAGACAGTCGTCGACGAGGTCTTCGACGCGAGCGACGTACGCCGACCGTCCAGCATCGTGGCCGCTCCCACGTACGAGGCGCTCAGCTCGGCGGCGGCGCGGCTCGACACCGGCAGCGGGACAGTGTGGGCGGGGGACGCCAGGGAGGGCATCAACGGCGGCGCGGAGCTCGTCCGCTGGGTGCGGACCGACGCGGACGCGCGGGCGGCGGTGGCCGTGCTCGGCGCGTCATGCGACCGGGTGCGGGTCGCGCCCTTCGTCGAGGGCGTTCCCTGCTCGGTGCACGGCATCGTCATGCCGGACGGCGTCGCCGTCCTGCGGCCCGTCGAGCTTCTGATGCTCAGGGGATCTGACGGCCGCTTCGTCTACTGCGGCGCGGCCAGCTGGTGGGACCCGCCCGCCGCGGACCGGGAGGTCATGCGTTCGGCGGCGCGCCGGCTGGGAGCCGAGCTCGCCCGCCGTGTCGGCTTCCTGGGCGGCTTCAGCATGGACGGCATCCTGGGCGCCGAGGGCTGGGTGCCGACCGAGGTCAACACCCGGTTCTCCGGGGGGCTGAGCATGCTCGCGCGATCCCTCCCGGAGTTCCCCCTCACCCTGCTGCAGGCGGCGCTGATCGAGTCGGTCGACACCGGCGTCACGGCCGCGGAGGTGGAGACAGCGCTCCTCGGCGCGGCCGATGCGCGCCGGACGGCATCGGCGCTCGCCTTCACCCGTACGGCTCCGGCCGTCCCCGAGCTCCAGGCTCCCGTCGAGGGCGGCGTCGTCGTCTATGGCGAGTCGTCGTTCGGCGGTCTGGTGCGGTTCGCGCCGGAACCCGACGCGGTGCAGCAGGGCGACCGTTTCGCTCCGCTCGTCGCGCTCGCTCTGGCGGTCGCCGACGAGCAGTGGGACACAGGCTTCGGCGTGTGCACTCCGGCGCCGGACGTCCGGTCAGGTGCGGAGTCGAGCACAGTCGAGCTCGAGCCCGTGACGGCTGCCAACTGGCGGGACTGCGCGGCGCTGACCGTACGGCCCGAACAGGCGCGGTACGTCGCCGCCGTGACGTTCTACCTGTGCCTGTGCACGTACGGCTCGGTCTGGAAGCCGCTGGCCATCACTCGCGGCGGCGCCGTCGTCGGTTTCTGCATGTGGGGCGTGGACGACGACGCCAGCCGGTGGATCGGCGGGCTCGTCGTCGACGTCTCAGCCCAGCGATCGGGGGTGGCTAGGGCGGCGGTCACCATGCTCGTTGAGCGGTTCGAGGCCGAGGCGGACTGCCCGAACGTGGCCCTGAGCTACAGCCCGGACAACGTCGCCGCCGGGAAGTTGTACGCGTCGCTGGGTTTTCGGGAGACCGAGGAGACCTTGGACGACGGGAACGAAGTCGTCGCGCGGCGGCAGGTGCCGACCGACCGATGACGGCCTGTGCGGGTGGGACCTCGACAACCGTCCGTATGCAGTGGCAGTGACTCTGGTGACTCTGCTAGGCAGGCACCCATGAGCCAACTGCCCATTCGACCAGTGAGCAACGACGAGTACGAGTCGCTGCGCCGGATCCTGCACTTCGTGTTCAACGAGGCGCCTGACGACGAGACCGGCGAGCGTGAACGCGAGTTCCTGGAGCTCGACCGTACGCTGGCCGCATTCGACGGCAAGGGCGTCATCGCCTCCGCTGCGGCGTACTCCTTCGACATGACGATCCCCGGCGGGTCGGTGCCGGCCGCCGGAGTCTCCTGGGTCGGGGTGCTCCCAACTCATCGACGGCGTGGCGTGCTCAGCAGCCTCATGCGCCGCCAGCTCGACGACATCCGCGCTGCCGGTCGGGAGCCGATCGCCGCGCTGTGGGCGTCCGAGCCCGCCATTTACGGCCGGTTCGGGTACGGCATGGCCTCCCAGACCCTCAGCCTCACCCTCCCGCGCCGGTCGAAGCTCCGCGCGGTGCCAGGCAGCGCAGACCTGCGCGCGCGCCTCGTCGAGCCGGAGGAGTCCGTGCCGATCGCGCTCCCGGTGTACGACCACGACCGCGGGCGTCGCCCCGGCATGTTCGCGATGACGGAAGTGCTGCAACGACTGCGCATCTACCTCCCGCCGCATGCGCGCGACGGCATGTCCCCGCTGCGTACGGTCCTCATCGAGGACGATGCCGACGTGCGCGCGTACGCCCGTTACACCGTCAAGGCCGAGTGGAACGCTGGCGGGCCGGACTCGACGGTCTCGATCCGCGAGGTGCACGGCGTAGATTCCGCTGCGGTTGCAGCAGTCTGGGCGTTCCTCCTCGACATCGACCTCACTGCGCGAGCTGAGGTCCGGCTGCGGCCGCCCGACGATCCGCTCGTTGGCATGCTGGTCGACTTCCGGCGCGCCACCGCCGCGCTGGGAGATGGTCTGTACGTGCGCCTCATCGACGTCGGAGCCGCGCTGTCCGCCCGCACCTACACGGTTCCGGTGGATGTCGTCCTCGACGTCCGGGACGACTTCTGTCCCTGGAACAGCGGCCGCTGGCGTCTCAGCGGCGACGCCACCGGTGGTCGCTGCGAACGTACGGGCGACCCGGCGCACGTGTCCCTCGACGTCCGAGAGCTGGGCGCGACGTATCTGGGCGGCACGTCGCTGCACGCACTGGGCGACTCCGGCCTGGTGACCGAGCACTCCCCCGGCGCCGTCCGCGAGCTCTCGACCGCGCTGCGGCACGAGCCTGCCCCCTGGTGCCCGCTGATCTTCTAACGGTGCCCTCTCACCCGCGGTCGGCGGCCGGGTCAGTCGAAGATCGGGTCGCTCGTGCGTGAGCGCTTGAGCTCGTAGAAGCCCTCGACCCCGGCCACGAGGCGTACGCCGTCCCAGAGCTTGGCGGCCTCGTCACCCTTCGGTGCCGGCGTCACGACAGGTCCGAAGAAGGCCACCCCCTCGGTGCTGATCACCGGGGTGCCGACGTCCTCGCCGACCTGGTCCATGCCCTCGTGGTGGGACTTCTTGACCGCCGCGTCGAAGGACTCGTCGTCCATGGCGTCGATGAGATCAGCGGGCAGCCCGGCGTCGGACAATGCTGCCTCGATCAGCTCGCGGTTGAGCTCCTGCTTCTGCAGGTGGATGCGTTTCCCGAGCGCGGTGTAGAGCGGCAGGACGACGTCGGGCCCGAGTCGCTGCTCGGCTGCGACCACGACGCGTACCGGACCCCACCCATTCTCCAGGCCACGGCGGTAGTCCTCCGAGATGTCCTTGCCCTCATTGAGGTACGTCAGGCTCATCACGTGCCAATGGACGTCGACGTCGCGCACTTTCTCGACCTCGAGCATCCACCGCGACGTCATCCACGCCCACGGGCACTTCGGGTCGAACCAGAAGTCGGCGACGGCGCGGTCGGACGAGGCGGTGTCAGCATTCACGAGTGGCTCTCCATGGGAGCAGGGGGACGGCTCAGGGCGGACGAGCCGGTGTCGCCACAACCGCGGCGGCGCGTCCCGCCATTCCCACCGGGGACCGCCCCCCCGAAAGGCAACTGACACGAAATGGCTGCCCTCATCGAGGTGTCGCCAGCCACTTCGTGTCAATTGCGGTTCTGGGTGGTGGGTGGTGGACCCGTGGAAGGATGCGGTCATGCCTGGCATGAACCTGACCCGCGGTGAGGCGGGCGAGCGAGCCGCTGTCCTCTCGGTCGACTCGTACGACATCGACCTGGACCTGACCGTCGAGGGTCCGACATTCGCGTCGACGACCGTGATCCGGTTCGGCTGCTCTGAGCCTGGTCTCTCGACGTTCGTCGACCTGGTGGCACCGTCCGTCGCCAAGATCACGCTCAACGGTGATGACGTGGACCCCGCCACCGCGTTCGACGGCACCCGCATCGCGCTCGACGACCTGGCCGACGCCAACGTGTTGCGGGTCGAGGCCACCTGCGCCTACAGCCGTACGGGCCAGGGCCTGCACCGGTTCGTCGACCCGGTCGACGGCGAGGCCTACCTCTACACGCAGTTCGAGACGGCCGACGCCCGGCGCATGTTCACCTGTTTCGAGCAGCCAGACCTCAAGTCCACGTACGCGCTCACCGTGACCGCGCCAGCGGCGTGGCAGGTCGTCTCCAACGCGCCGACGCCGGCGCCGACGCCGGTGTCGGACGGCGTCAGCCGATGGACGTTCCCGCCGACGCGCACGATGTCGACCTACATCGTGGCGCTCGTGGCCGGCGCCTACCACGTCGTCCGGGACATGTACGACGGGCCCAAGGGCACCGTGCCGCTCGGTGTGTTCTGCCGCCAGTCGCTCGCCGAGCATCTCGACGCGGCGGAGATCTTCACCGTGACCAAGCAGGGCCTGGGCTTCTTCGAAACCCTGTTCGACTACCCGTACCCGTTCGGGAAGTACGACCAGCTGTTCGTGCCCGAATACAACTCCGGCGCGATGGAGAACGCGGGCGCCGTGGTGTTCCGCGACGAGTACGTCTTCCGCAGCCGCCAGACCGATGCGGCGTACGAGCGGCGGGCGGAAACGATCCTGCACGAGCTGGCGCACATGTGGTTCGGCGACCTCGTGACCATGCGCTGGTGGGACGACCTGTGGCTCAACGAGTCGTTCGCGACGTACGCCGGCGTGCTCTGTCAGGCGGAGGTGACGCGCTGGCCGCACGCGTGGACGACCTTCGCGAACGTCGAGAAGAGCTGGGCCTACCGCCAGGACCAGCTGCCTTCGACGCACCCGATCTCGGCCGACATCCGCGACCTGGAGGACGTCGAGGTCAACTTCGACGGGATCACGTACGCCAAGGGCGCGAGCGTGCTCAAGCAGCTGGTCGCGTGGGTGGGTCAGGACCACTTCTTCGAGGGCCTGCGCCGCTACTTCAAGCGGCACGAGTGGAGCAACACGACGCTGGCCGACCTGCTCGCGTGCCTGTCCGAGACGTCGGGCCGTGACCTCGAGTCGTGGTCCAAGGAGTGGCTCGAGACCTCCGGCGTGGCGACGCTGCGGCCGTCGTTCGAGGTCGACGCGGACGGCCTGTTCACCCGCTTCGTGGTGCTGCAGGAAGCACCCGAGTCGCACCCGACCGTGCGATCGCACCGGCTCGCGATCGGGCTCTACGACCGTACGACCGACGGGCTCGAGCGGCGTGACCGCGTCGAGCTCGACATCTCCGGCGAGCGCACCGAGGTGCCGGAGCTCATCGGCCAGCTCCAGCCGGATCTCGTGCTCGTCAACGACGACGACCTCGCCTACGCCAAGATCCGGCTCGACGAGCGGTCGTTGCGCACGCTGACCGGCTCGATCCACCAGCTCACGGCATCGCTGCCGCGGGCGCTGTGCTGGGGGGCCGCCTGGGACATGTGCCGTGACGCGGAGATGGCGGCGCGTGACTTCGTCACGCTCGCCTTGGAGGGGCTCGGTTCGGAGACGGACCCCACCGCGATGCAGCAGTTGCTGCGCGTCGCGCAGAGCACCGCCCGGTCGTACACCGCTCCGGAGCACCGGCGCGAGACGGTCGAGCGGTGGGCGGACGGCGTGCTCGAACACGCGCTCGCGGCCGCCCCCGGCAGTGACGCGCAGCTCGCGCTCGTGCGCGGCTTCGCCGTCGCGGCATGCACGGAGGCCCACGCGGACGTCCTGCGTGGGTGGATCGACGCGTCGGGCGTGCCCCACCGGCTCGAGGTGGACACCGACCTGCGCTGGTCGCTCGTCGGGCAGCTCGCCAAGCTCGGCGGGCTGGACGTCCAGGGCATCGAGGCAGAGCTCGAACGGGACCCGACGATCACCGGTCAGCAGCTGGCGGCGTACGCCCGCGCGGCACGACCGCTCGCTGACGCGAAGGCGCAGACGTGGGATCTCGCCGTGCAGCGTGACGACACCCCCAACATCACCCAGTTGCAGATGATCTTCGGCTTCAACCAGCCCGACCAGGTGGAGCTGCTCCGGCCGTACGTCGACCGCTACTTCGAGTCGATCGACGAGGTGTGGGCCCGTAAGGACCACGAGGTCGCGCAGAACGTCGTCGATGGGCTGTTCCCGAGCACCCTCGTCGTGCCGGAGACCGTTGAACGGGCCGATGCCTGGCTGGCCGGATCGGGCCACAACGCGGCGCTGCACCGGCTGGTCGGTGAGCACCGCGACGGCCTCGCCCGGGCGTTGAGGTGCCAGGCGAGGGACGCGCAGCTCGACGCCTGACGCCCTGGGGACCGCACCGAGCGTATTCCGCCCGCAGGTGTGGCTCAGGGGGTGTCGGTGTGCAGGATCGGCGGCCGGTGACCGTACTGCGCGAGCATCTGCAGGCCGTCCACGACCCCGCCCGCGAGGTCTCCGAGCGAGAACCCGGTCGTCATGGCGAGCACGGCAAGGGCGGCGGCCCGGTCGTCGATCGTGCGCTGCGCCAGCGAGCCGGTGACCACCTGAGTCTGACGGGCCCCGGGGTCGATGAAGATCAGGACCGAGCCCGCCGGATCGGTCAGGGAGGCGTGGGCGCGTTCGGCGTACGTGCGGGTGTCGCCATCTGCATGGGCGAACAGGACCCTGAAGGTCAGGCCGGCGAGCTTGCCGGCCCGTTGCGCGGCGCGCTCGATGTCGGCGCGCTCGCGGTCGGTGAGGTTCTCACCACCGGCCACTGGCCCCGCCCCGCGGGCCCGGGTCGACCGCCGTCGAGCCCGCGCCGTGATGTCTCTCCGTGGGGCTGCCATCGCCCGGGTCGCCCAACACCGGCTGATCCATATGTGACTGCCCGTCGGCGCCGACCCACACCGGTCCCGACTCCAGCGCGGAGTCCCTCCGGTTGCGAGCACCCTTGCCCATCGACGGGCCCAGCACGGCCAGCGCGATGATCGCGAACACGGCCAGGGGCGCGAGGACGAACAGCCCCAGTGTCTCGACCACCGTGAGGCCTTCCGGGGCTCTGCTGCCCTCCGGCGGCACGGTGGCGGATGCGAGCGCGGGGGCGGCACTCAGGGCCACGGCGAAGGCTGCCACCGCTACCGTTGTCACCGGGCAGATGGCGCTGCGCAAGACGCTCCGTGTGATCACGCGCCAACCGTAGACCAAGCACCGGCCACCGCGGCCGTCGCTGCCGCGGATGTCGCCAGCGGGATGTCGGCCAGCGGGATGTCGGCCAGCGGGATGTCGGCCAGCGGGGTGTCGGCCGCAGGTTGTCCGCCGCGGTTCGTTGTCCGCGGATTGCCGGCCGCCGTCCGTCGCCGCGGCTTAACGGCAGCGGATTGCTGGCACAGTGGTGGGCTGCACCGGCCCCGCCATTCTGCCCGTCCGGCCCCACGGCGCTATCCGTCGACCCCACCGCATCCTGGAGGACTCACTCGTGCCAGGCACGCACATCGGGGTCATCCGCGCCGCGTCGCCCGCGCCGACGCCGTCGATCGACTGCGTGGCCGAGGGTGACGGCTTGTGCCAGATCGTGCTCGACATCACCGACAACGAGACGCTCGCACGGGCCGCCGACTGGCTGATCGCGCGCCCGACCCGCATCGTGGTGATCGTTGTCCTCGCGCTGCTGGTCCGGTACGCCGTGAGCCGGGCCGTCGATCGTGTCGTCGAGCGGCTGGCGGCGGGCCGGCGGCCGAGCGCGATCCTGCCCGAGGGTCGTACGCGCCAGGTCGTCGAAGGCGCCAGTCCGCTCGCGACCGCGCGGTTGCGCCAGCGCAGCGAGGCGATGGGCTCGGTGCTCAAGAGCGTGACGTCGTTCGTCATCTTCGTCGTCGCCGGGATGATGGTGCTGAGCGAGCTCGGGCTCGACCTTGCCCCCCTCATCGCCTCCGCCGGCATCGCGGGCGTCGCCCTCGGCTTCGGCGCGCAGAACCTCGTCAAGGACTTCCTGGCGGGCGTGTTCATGATCTTCGAGGACCAGTACGGCGTCGGTGACGTGATCAACACCGGCCACGCGGAGGGCACCGTCGAGGCGGTCGGTCTGCGGGTCACCCAGCTTCGGGATCGGGACGGAGTGGTCTGGTACGTGCGCAACGGAGAGGTCCTGCGCATCGGCAACCAGAGCCAGGGCTGGGCAAAGGCCGTTGTCGACGTCGTGGTGCGCGCCGAGGACGTACGGCCTGCGCGGGCCGCGATGACAGAGCTGGCGGACGGCCTCGTCGGGGAGCCGGCATGGAGCGACCTGGTCGATGGTCAGCCCGCGGTGTCGCGGGCCGACGCGACCGACCCGGCGACCGCCAAGCTGCGGCTCAGCGCCGACACCAGGCCACACGACCAAGCGGCCGTGGCTGCCGAGCTCGACATGCGGGTGCGACGCAGCCTGAACGAGCTCGGCATCG
>Ga0136634_10000635_pt1 | contig 14708 bp, 14 predicted proteins | sample AntDrymUQ8332106_2_FD_104654 | JGI IMG/M metagenome (GOLD analysis project Ga0136634, IMG submission 104654) | Polar desert sand microbial communities from Dry Valleys, Antarctica - metaG UQ833 (21.06) | ecosystem: Environmental > Terrestrial > Soil > Desert | place: Antarctica: Dry Valley... | reverse complement strand
TAAGTTTGTATCGTTCAATCACATTTTCCATACACATCTGTATCCACGCCGGTACACCCACAATAAATCCAATGTCCCAATTGGGAGCTTCTTCAACAATGGCTTCAATTTTTTTATTCCAGTCGCGGGTACGGGCTATTTTTTTACCGGGTTTGTAAAAAGGAGTAAACCAGAAAGGAACTTTTTTAGCAGTAATTCCACTGAGGTCGCCGGCATAGTAACCCGGGCCTTTTTGAAGGTCCGAACTTCCACCGATAAACAGCCATCCTTTACCGATACTTTTTACAGGAATGTCATGGTAAGTCCGGAGGGTTAACAGTTGTTTGATCATGATGGTGCGATTTCCCTTCATGAGATCATTGGTGATGGGAATGTATTTGCTGGCGGCTTCGGATGTTCCGGAACTAAGTGCGAAATACTTAATTTTTCCTGGCCAGCACACATCCGATTTCCCTTCAAGTGTTTTATGCCACCAATCCTTATAAATTTTGCTATAATCGTATGTAGGAACTTGTTGTTGGAATTTTTTGATGGGTTCCTTGTTTAGAAGGACTTCATCAAAATGAAATGTTTGTCCGAATTCTGTAAAGCGAGCTTTTTTCAGTAATTTTTTCAATACTTTAATCTGCTGCCTCCTGGGAGATTTGACAGGTAGTCGCAATGCTTTAGCAATCGAGGCAGGCAAGGAAATATCAAATAAAGCCATTCACACTTCAGCCGGGTTTAAACAGCAGCTTCAAAATTACGGGATTGAAGCCAAACAGGCATACATAACATCGTGTAACAGTATGAATGGAAATAGATGTCAGTTTCAGTTGATTGCTTGCCTTTCTGCTTCATTTGTCTTTAGATAAAAGTCTTCACAACCTGGTTCTTTCCAAAGTATAATGTACGAAACGCTGGTGATGGAAGATTTGAAAACGATCGCTGATGGGCGTCTATTGATTTCACCTTATTCAAACTTGTGATTGATCCCAACCGGGTGAGAAGACGATTCATTAAAAATTATGGCATTACTTATCAGTATCATTCCTAAATACATGTTCACTTTGTGCATAGCTCTTGCCGCTTCCTACCACGCTGCAACTGTGAAGCGAATGAATTTTGTAGTTCTTAAAAGGCGAAAGCTTCATGATTTTAATAATTTCCCGGAAAGAAAGGTGTTGGCCTTCACAAAAAACAATTTCAGTGGATCCACCAGCGGTTGGAATGCTCCTGGTATCACCGGAAACCGGCAAAAGAGATTTGGATTCTTCAATACTATGTTCATCACCACTAAAAACCATTCGGCTGTTTTCAGGTTGACGCTTCCGAATTCGTTTTGCCAGCTGCAAATGGCTAAAGGCGACCATAGCATGCAACCAGATAGCCAAACTTAGAATGACTGCGTACAAGCGACCGGTCGTGCCGCTATAATGTTTTTGTACAAATTGAATCATGGCCTTGTAAAACAATTTTACATACCGTGTATCTTTTGTAGTGCTCTCGCCTTTGAAATGAATAATGGAAGTATTTGCCAGGTAATAAATAGTGTAGCCTGCCTGTTGAATCCGGTAGCTCAGATCAATATCTTCAGCGTACATAAAAAACCTTTCGTCGAATCCTCCTGTTTTATCCAGGGCCTCTTTTTTTATGAACATGCATGCGCCTGAAATGGACTCTACCTCCTGGCTGCTATGATGATTTAAATGACCCAAATAATATTGAGCAAAAAACCTGGAATGCGGAAACAGCGCCGTTAGACCGGACAGTTTACAAAAGCAGGCCCAGGGTGTAGGATACCCGCGTTTCGATTCCTTTAAAAAAACACCTTTTCCATCGATCATCAGTACACCGAGGCCGCCTATACGTGGATTCGTTTCGAGGTGATTGATGCAGTGTATGAAAAAATCTTCTGGTAGAATGGTGTCGGGATTTAAAAACAAAATATGCTGGCCGGTAGCCATTGGTAATGCCTGGTTATTGGCCTTTGCAAAGCCTTTATTTTCGTGATTTGAGATAAATTTTATAAAAGGAAAATGAGGTTTCAGATACTCTATACTTTCATCGGACGAATGGTTATCGACAACAAATACCTCCGTATCCCAAGGGCTATTCATCACCGACCAATCAACAATAGCCTTTTTTACGGAACACAAACATTGTTCAAGAAAATATTTTACGTTATAGCTGACAATAATAATGGAAAACTTAACCATATTTTCCAAATCTAAATCTTAAATCCACAATCTGAAATGGGGATTTTATCTTTGCGCCATGTTAAAAGAAACACTTATCAATGCCACCGAAGCCGGAGGTCGCGTTATGCAGCATTATTTTGCCAGTAAAAATTTGCAGATTAATAATAAAGAAGGGATCAATAACCTGGTGACTGAGGCGGACCATGCTTCGGAAAAAGCCATTATGGATACGATCAGGCAACAATTTCCTGATCATTTTATTTTGAGTGAGGAAGCCGGAGAGATGGCTACCCCATCTGAATACAAATGGATCATTGACCCTATTGACGGTACGGTTAATTATGCACACGGCATTCCGATTTGTTGCGTTTCGATTGGCATCGAGCAAAATGGAGTTATGGTAATGGGAAGCGTTTTTAATCCATTTTTAAAGGAATTTTATTTTGCCGAAAAAGGCGCCGGTTCAACGTTGAACGGCGAGCCCATCAGCGTAAGTAATGAAACGGATATCAATAAGGCCTGCCTGGTAACAGGATTTCCGTATACTTATCTGGATATGCCAAATGGACCCTTAGATGTTTTTTCAAGATTGATCCGGAAAGGAATTCCGGTTCGTCGCCTGGGTTCTGCTGCGATGGATCTTTGTTGGGTGGCCGCGGGCCGGTTTGATGGTTTTTATGAGCACAAACTGCAGGCATGGGATAGCGCTGCCGGCTTTTTAATTGTAGAAGAAGCTGGAGGAAAGGTAACAGATTACAAAGGAGAAAATTATTCACCGTATCAACCAAGCATTCTTGCCACCAACGGTAAGATTCATGCTGAAATGTTAACTGCGATCACTGATGACAAGAGTTAGAATTCTTATGATTTCTTTACTTTTTAGTTTGAGTGGCTGTAATCATTTTACCTATCGGCCCCATTGAGCAAAACAAAAATATTTTGCCAGACCTCATTTGCAATTTATGGATGCGGTAGTTAAATTTCGGGAGCTTTATGGAGTTTGGCGAGGTTCGTTGAGTGATGTAAGTCGCACCTCGGAGGCAAATAGAAACATTATTGATGACTTTCAATACCGGTCAGCTGATTTCAATAGTTCGGATAAGGATAATCTGGCGGTGCGTTTTTATGATTATAAAAAGCAGCCTTATATTTCTAACGGTGAGAAAATGGATCTGAATGCCTTTCATGGGCGCATAAACTTTTTTAAATCCGATGACAGGTTTGCCTGGAAAGTGACTATGAAGTAAAGGAAGGAAAAGTTCGAGGATGAATGAGTAATATAGTAGGTCTTTGTGAGACGCCGGCCGGCCTGGGCATTATTAAGGATGTTTGTGAGACAAACACCGGCGAGCTGCAGTCAATGGTGTTTGTGAGACACAAACACCGGCGAGCTGCAATCAATGGTATTTGTGAGACACAAACACCGGCTCACGTTAGTCTTAATCAATTTTAAATCACTAATATGGATCGGACAGAAATCAGTGACCTTGGTGAGTTTGGCTTGATTCAGCATCTTACACAGAATATTGAAATACAAAATGCTTCCTCAGTGCTGGGTGTGGGCGATGATGCAGCGGTGATCGATCATTTTGGGAAACAAACGGTGGTGACTACCGATCTCTTACTCGAAGGAGTTCATTTTGATCTTTCCTATACACCTCTCAGACACCTTGGTTATAAAGCAGTAGTAGTAAATCTCAGTGATATTTATGCCATGAACGCAACGCCTACCCAGGTCACCGTCAGTATAGGAATCAGCAATCGGTTTAGCCTGGAGGCACTGGAGGAATTTTACGAAGGGGTTTTTGCCGCCTGCGATAAATATGGAGTGGATCTGATCGGTGGAGATACCTCAGCATCACAGAAAGGGTTCGTCATTTCTATTACCGCAATTGGCGAAATAGGCACAGATCAATTTGTAAAACGCAGTACCGCTCAAAACGGCGACCTGATTTGTTGTACCGGCGACCTTGGAGCAGCATACGTCGGATTGCTGTTCCTGGAAAGAGAAAAACGGATCTATTCCGAAAATCCCCAGATTCAGCCAGACCTGGAAGGAGAGCAATATGTGATCGGGCGCCTGTTGAAACCGGAAGCACGCAAAGACATCATTGAATTTTTTGAAGAAAGCAAGTTCATCCCAACCTCTATGATGGATATCAGTGATGGATTGAGCTCCGAAATATTACATATCTGCCGGCAGAGCGGCGTAGGATGTACATTGTATGAAGAAAAGCTGCCCATTCATGAAGAAATGAAAAGAGCGGCCTTTAAATTTGAAATAGATCCCACTGCCTGTGCGTTAAGTGGTGGTGAAGATTATGAATTGCTGTTTACCATTGCACAAAATGATTATGATAAGCTGGTTCTCAATGAACAGATCAGTGTTATTGGTCATGTTACTGATCCGGTTGAAGGAGCTCATATCATTACCAAAGGAGGCAATAAGCATGCTATTACAGCGCAGGGATGGAATGCATTTAAATAATAGGATAACGGGATGTCAAGAGTATGAGGAATTATTTTGAGCGAGCCGGATTGAATCGGTATGTAAACTATTGGATATTGTTTCCAATTGCCTTTTTGTGCACCTTTTGCTCTACCGCAAAAAATGGAAGGCACCCTACACGGCAATATGCACCTGAACAATTGCAGGAGGATTATGTTTTGTTCCGTAACATTCTGGAAGAATCTCATCCAAGCTTGTACTGGTTCATTTCTAAAGACAGCATGGATTATTACTTTGACTGGGGTTATAACCAGCTTAGGGATTCAATGAATGAAAGAGATTTCAGAATGGTGCTTGGATATGTAATAACCAAAGTCAGGTGCGGTCATACTTCCGTCAGATCTTCTAAAAAATATTCCCGGTACCTCGATTCGGCAAATTTAAAATTGTTTCCACTGAACCTGAAGGTGTGGGATGATACATTGGTAGTAACCTCCAATCTTCACCGCCGTGATTCAATCCTGAAACGTGGCACTATTATCACAGCTATTGATAACCATCCTGCAGCGCTGTTGATAGACACTTTACTAAACTATGTAACCGGTGACGGGCATGCGATTATCGGTAAATATCAATCACTAAGCAACCGTGGTAATTTTGCAACCCTGTACCGGAGTGTTTTCGGACTGCCAGATACATTGCAGATTCAATACCTGGATTCGGCCGGGCTCCCGGGCTATACATTCCTTAAGGTATATGATCCAAAAGATACCATTGGAAAATTGCGCCTTAATATTAAAGAGCCTGGACGAAGAGAAATCCGACAAAGGGAACTCGTTACTTCCCGGAACGTTCAGATAGATCCTTCCCTCAGTTCGGCGTATATGACGGTAAACACTTTTTCAAGAGGAAACAGGCTAAAGGGGTTTTTTAAAAAATCATTCCGGGCAATCCATAAACTGAAGCTCCAGCATCTTGTTGTTGATGTAAGGGCAAATGGTGGAGGGGATGCCGGCATTTCTACCTTATTCACACAATTCCTGATCGATAAAAAATTCAAAATAGCCGACTCGCTATATGCCGTGCGAAGATCCTCACGTTATCGCAGTCATATTAAGTGGCAGCGAGTATATTGGTTGATGACCAGGTTCGTAACCCGGAAACGGGCTGACGGAAATTATCACTTTGGATATTTCGAACGTCACTATTTTAAGCCGAGAAAGAAACATCACTTTAATGGCAATATCTACCTGGTAACCGGTGGGAATTCTTTTTCCGCTACCACGCTGGTTTTAAAAGCTCTTCAGGGCCAATCCAATGTAAAAATCATTGGGGAAGAAACAGGCGGCGGCGCTTATGGAAATACTGCCTGGATGATACCCGATGTTGTTCTGCCGGTTACAGGCGTTCGTTTCCGGCTGCCTAAATTCCGCCTGGTTATGGATAAAAACCTGGTGAAAGAAGCAAGAGGGGTAATACCGGATATAGAAGTGAGGCCGACAGTTGAAATGATACAAAAAGGAATCGATCCAAAGCTCGAAGCCGTCAAAGAATTAATAAAAAATGCCCAGCCAAATATGACACAACATTAAACTGAGACCGGTTCCCTTCCCTGGGGCAGGGTTTAAACCCTGTCCTAGGGAAGAGGGAAAAGCATATTTTTTTTCAATATTCATTCAATTTCTCTGCGTATCCAGGTTACATTAATCATTCAATACCCGTATCACATTTAGGGCGTCATCAAATATTACAAAGCTAGCCTGGTAACCCTTCTCAATTTTTCCAAGTTTATAGGTTGCACCCAGTAATTCAGCGGGATAAACCGAAGCCATTCGTAAACTTTCATCGAGAGGAATGCCAACAGATTGCACGCCATTTTTTACGCATTGCATCATCGTCAACGAAGAGCCGGATAAGGTACCATCAGGAAGTGTATAGCGATCACCTTTGAAAATATGTTTGTATTCACCTTCACGGATTTCTGTCACTGCATCAGTGATAAAAAACAGTCTTTCTTTCAGGATCGATTTACTGATACGTACCGCAGCGTAGTCAACATGCACGCCATCACATACAATGCTGCTTGAGACATTCGAATGATTAAAAATAGCTCCTACCATACCGGGTTCCCGGTGTTGCAATGGAGACATTGCATTGAACAAATGGGTGGCCGCCGGAATACCTTTATCGAACCCATGCGTTGCCTCTTTGTATGTGGCATTTGTATGTCCGGCAGAAACAATGATTCCGCGGTTCAGTAATAAGTCCAACACCCTGTCTTCAAAGTTTTCCGGTGCTATGGTAATCATTTTCACTACTTCTTTTCTTCGGTTCAGCAACAACTCAATTTCTTCAGGCGAAGGCTTTTTAATGTATTGCTCAACATGTGCTCCCTTCTTCACAGGATTTAGATAAGGCCCTTCCAGGTGTAATCCCAACACCCCTTTGCCTCCCTGGTCCCAATATTCCTGAACGGTATCTATTCCTTTTATAAAGTTATCAATGGAATTCGTGGCCATCGTGATCATAAAATGCGCGCAGCCGCCAGCAAGACAATATTCATAAGTTGATTGCAGAGCATCTGTAGTTAATTCATGCGAAAACATTTTTCCGTTACCGCCATATATCTGAAGATCGATGAATGAAGGCGCGATGTTCGATCCCTGTAGATCTTCGATGGTATGACTGGAAGGAACATCAGGTACGGGAATGATGTTTTCAATGTGTCCATTCTCTACAAGAATTGCTTTACCGGTTTCAACACCATCGCCTGTAAAGATCTTCGCGTTGATAATTGCTGTTGGCATTCAAAATTGATTTATTGGTAAAGGCGAATGTAACATATAAACCTGTGAGGTCTCAGAGACCTCACAGGTTTAGGCGCAGGCAAACTTTATGGCTCAATAAAAAAACGGTCCGCATCTTTTAAGAAAGGAAGTTTATTTCTGATTTCGTCGAGCTTTTCTTTATGCAAGACGATGGTAAAAATATCTTCTTCATGAGCTTTTGTATAAAGTGTGTCACCCAGTGCATCTACGACCATGCTTTCACCGGTGTAGTGTATCTGATTGCCATCATCGCCTGTACGGTTTACACCGATTACGTACGATTGATTTTCGATTGCCCTTGCCTGTAATAATGTCTTCCAGGCATGGATACGCCGCTCAGGCCAATTGGCAATATATATCAGGATATCATATTCGGGTTCAGCCGGGCCTATCCCATTCTCTTTTGATAAATGAGAAAAAAGAGATTGCCGGCTCCATACGGGGAAACGCAGATCGTAACAAACTTGTAAATTGATTTTCCATCCCTTTACGGAGGCGATCAATCTTTTAGTTCCGGCCGTGTAGTGCTGGTCCTCCCCGGCGAAAGCAAAAAGATGACGCTTATCATAATAGCCGTATTGTCCATCCGGTAACATCCAGATCAGGCGATTAAAATAATTTCCATCTTCTTCTATGATCACACTTCCTGTAAGAATGATATTTTTGGCAGCAGTAATTTTTTTCATCCACTGTACAGTAGTTCCATCCATTTTTTCTGCCAGCGATTCGGCGTTCATGCTAAAACCAGTGCTGAACATTTCTGGCAAAACGACGACTTCCATTTTTTCCCGAACCGAATTGATCTTGTCCTCCAACATGCGGAGGTTGGTTGCTTTATCTTCCCAGTGAAGAGCTGTTTGAATGGTTGTGATGTTAAGTACAGACATAAATTATTCTATTTACAATTATCGGATTGCCGAACCAATATACATGAATAATGTACATCAACACGGTTTGGGTCTGTAATGCAAAATGCTATTAGGTGTATGCAGGTAGCAATACAAATTTATTGGTTTAAAAATTTAAATCAATTGCCATTCAGACCCAACGCTATAGTTATCTTAAGTTAGGGGCAAGGGGTTACACGAAGTAATGCATAACTTTATCGTTTCGAGTAACTATCTACGCAACCAATCATTATGAAAGTAGCTTTCTTCAGTGCGCATGCTTATGATAAAGAATATTTTGAAAGATTCAACAATAAAGAACTTCATCAAATAACTTATTTTGAAGCGCCACTCAACCAGTACACCGCCAACCTTGCTAACGGATTCAATGCTGTGTGCACTTTTGTAAACGATAAGTTAGATAGGGAGACCATTGAGAATATTTATGCACAGGGGGTGAGGATTATTGTTTTGCGATGCGCCGGATTCAATAATGTTGATATAAAGGCTGCGGCTCAAAAGAATATTAAAGTGTTGCGGGTTCCGGCGTATTCTCCGCAGGCTGTCGCCGAACATGCGGTGGCGCTCATATTAACACTCAACAGAAAAACGCATAAAGCATATAACAGGATCCGCGAAAGCAATTTCTCATTAGAAAAGCTTGTGGGATTCAATCTGTATGGTAAAACCGTGGGTGTCATTGGAACCGGCCAGATAGGTATGATGTTTTGTAATATTATGAAAGGTTTTGGTTGCCAAATCGTGGCCTTTGATAAGATTGAATCAACGGAACTAAAAGAAGAAGGGATCGTTTATAAACCCATAGAAGCCTTGCTGAAAGAATCAGATATTATTTCTCTTCATTGCCCGTTAACGCCCGAGACCATGCACATGATTGATAAGAAAGCTATTGGTCAAATGAAGAAAGGTGTTATGCTGATCAACACCAGCCGGGGTGCAGTGATCAATACACCGGATGTTATCGACGCCCTGGCGAGTGAAAAAATAGGGTACCTCGGAATAGATGTGTACGAGCAGGAAGGAAATCTTTTTTTCAGAGACCTTTCAGAAAGTATTATCAAGGATGATGTTATTACCCGGCTACTCACCTTTCCAAATGTGCTGATCACTGCCCACCAGGGATTTTTCACAAAAGAGGCACTGGAAGAGATCACAATGACCACCCTACAAAACCTCACTGATTTTGAAGGAGGAATAAAATCTCAAAACGAAGTGGTGGTAAGTTAGCTGTTGCAATTCTATTTTGTCTCCTGTAATAAGGCAATTGCATCGTTCGCCAGGGAAGATTCGTAACCCTTTTGCAGTAAATAGTTTATGGTCTTGTTTTTTTTGACAAAAACATTTTTTTCAGTTTTGAGCGTTTCCCATTTTGCTGTAGCCAATTTCAAAAGCGTTTTCTTATAATCATTTTCATCAATTTCCTTGAGCCCTTTTTTTATACAGTACTCACTGATTTTTTTTTGTTTGAGCTCGTATATAATCTTTATCCTGCCCCAGTGCTTCATCCGAAATTTGCCACCGGCAAATAATTGCGCGAATCTTTCTTCATTGAGATAATTCTCTTCAATGAGTTGCGATAGGAGTGCGTCAACATCTTTTTTCCAAAGACCCAGGGAATAAAGCTTTTGTTTCACTTCGACATGGCAGCGCTCCTGGTAGCCGCAATAATGTTTTAATTTTTGTAATGCCTGTTCTTTTGTCACCGCGATGCTTGAGATGATTAAGATCACAATTAACAGTATTAACCAACACAAGCAAAAGAAAACCTAAAAGGTCTTATTGACTTTCTATATTGTGTATGCAAAGAAAACCTATAAGGTCTGGTGACATCCTCTCCTGGATGCGTCAAAAAAGACCTTATAAGTTTGCAAGCAACAAGCAATGATACAGTGTTTAGTTTTGAATAATTCGTATCACCGGGCCACCACCCGATCCGGGTCCATCTATTTCTTCCATCATTTTCTGAAACTCCTTCCTGCTTATTTTTTTACCATTGACCGGGCTCTTTACAAGTTTGGGATCGCCATTATTTGTGATTTCCAGGGGCGTAAAAACAATTTCTCCATCGCCTATATTCAATTCAAGGATCATTCCCGGCAGACCGCCAAAAGTTTCAGGACCACCCGGACAAACGATCTGATCGGTGTACCAGGCAACAATTTCCATCCCCTGTTGGTTTTGTGTAGTTGCTTTTTTGCAGGAATACTCTTTGATCAATTTCGTCTCCGGGCTTTCAAGTTTCCATTTTAATTGGTTTCAAACCAATATCCTTTGCGGGAGAAAAAAGTTATTCAAATTTTAGAATCTGCAGAAGAATTGCAGGATTCTATTACCGTACCAGAGATAGAGGAACAATTTAGCAAAAGTCTTTTGCGGGAGAATATTCAATTGCCCTTTACCATCACCCGGTTTGAGGGTGCCCGGGGAGATGAATTTATTTCTACTGAACTGGAAGAAGCGAGTGAAGTTTCTGTAGGATTTCTAAAACCTGTAACATTCAAAGTAGATGTTAAAAATACAACAGGATACGTGCTGCGTAAAATGGCAGCTGGCATACTTGTATCTTTTTTGCTGGTTGTGCTGACTATCCTGTCATTTCTATTTCTACTGCGCAACCTCATGCATCAAAGAAAATTAACTCTTTTAAAAAATGATTTCATCAGTAATATCACTCACGAATTAAAAACACCCATTGCTACGGTGAGCGTTGCCATCGAAGCCATGAAAAACTTTAATGCGCTTGATAATCCTGCACGTACACAGGAATACCTTACTATTTCTGCAAATGAATTGCAACGCTTATCACTACTTGTAGATAAAGTTCTCCGGCTTTCCATGTATGAAAAAAAGGAAATCAAGTTTAATAAAGAATCGTTTGACCTGGGCGGTTTGGTGAAAGAGATCATGGAGACAATGAAGCTGCAATTTGAAAATCAAAAGGCGCAAACATCGGTGGAGCTGTCGGGAACCAACTTTATTCTCGAAGCGGATAAAAGGCATCTAACCAGTGTGATCTACAATCTTCTCGACAATGCACTTAAATATTGTGAGAATGATCCTCACATCACTGTTGAAATTATTGATCAGGTAAAATACCTCGAGTTGCGGGTGAAGACAATGGTATTGGCATTCCTCACGAGTATAAGCAAAAAATTTTCGGACAATTCTTTCGCGTGCCAAATGGAGACAGACACAATATAAAAGGATATGGCCTGGGGTTAAGCTATGCAAATCATATTATACAAAGCCACCAGGGATTTATTGAAGTGGAAACGGAATTGGGTAAAGGGAGCTCTTTTATTATCAAACTTCCTTTCGCCGAAGCTCCGGTTATATATTACGATCATAACAGGACGATACGGAAAGAACAATTTAAGATATGAGCATAAAAATTCTATATGTAGAAGATGAATTGTTCCTGGGCAAGATCGTTAAAGAAAGTTTGCAGAGCCGGGGATTCGAGGTCAATATGGAAAATGACGGCGCCCAGGTATTGTCCCGGTTCATACAAATGAAACCGGATGTATGTGTGCTCGATGTGATGTTACCTAATAAGGATGGATTTGAAGTGGCTGAAGAAATAAGAAACGTAAATAATACAATACTTATTATTTTTCTAACTGCGAAAACCCAGACTGAAGACCTGGTGAGAGGGTTTTCCGCAGGCGGCAATGATTATATACGCAAGCCATTTAGTATGGAAGAATTGATTGTGCGAATTGAAAATGCCATGCGCTATACCCACGAAAAAATCGATGTCATTAATAATAAAGATGAAGTAAAGCTTGGAAAATTTCAATTTCACCAGACGAGACAAACGCTTGTTGCGGGCAAAGAGGAACGCAAGCTGTCATTTAGGGAATCGGAGTTGCTAAAGCTGTTGTATGAAAACCGGAATAAAATTATCGAGCGAAGAGAGATACTAAATATTTTGTGGGGAAATGATTCTTTTTTTAACTCCCGGAATTTAGATGTATATATTACGAAGATTCGTGGCTATCTAAAAGAAGATGAGTCGCTGAATCTTATTACAATAAAAGGAATAGGGTACAGGTTTATTATAAGTTAACAGTACTTACCCGGATACCAGAACTCTGCTGTTTACGCAAGGCCTGCCAGATCCAGACTATTGTAAATGTGGGAATGAAATCCAGTCCAGGAAGTATTTCTTCTACAAAATTGATCATGCCACCAAAAGCTCCTTTCCATCCGCCAAAAGCTTTGAAAAATATGAATGCTGATATCGGTGCCCATACCAAATCGCCCAGCTCGCCAAGAACCGGAATAGCATACGTTGCATACCCGATCATATCCATAAACACACAAAAGAATAATGAGGGTCCTTTTTGCGTGAGCGTTGATGAGAGTTTTTTCATAAATACAACAGACGATCATCTTTGATGAATAGTTGTAAGAAAAAACAAGCATTGTGGAAGAGCTGAAAATCAGTTGAGCTGTATTCTATTTTTTAGCACAAATTCAATTTCTTCGAGCCTGAAAGGTTTGGATACATAACTATTCATGCCAGCTTCGATACATCGTTCCTTATCTCCCTGCATGGCATCCGCAGTTAGCGCAATAATGGGTATGCTCCGGTGAGGTTCAGCCATTTGACGAATGAGCCTGGTGGTGGCAAATCCATCGAGCTCAGGCATATTTACATCCATAAAGATCAATCCGGGTTGATGGTGAGGCAAAATGTCCAAAGCCTTTTTTCCATTTTCTGCCTTGATGATTTTGAAACCCATCTTTCGCAATACCTCTGTAATCAGCATCATGTTGATTGGATCATCTTCCACAACCATAACCAAACTTGACTCGCCGAATGGTTTAATAGTGGGAATGGCCACCAGTGATTTTTTAGATTTGTTCTCTTTCATAAAAAGCGAACAAAGCATTCCATACAATTCGTACAATTTTACCGGTTTTGTAATGATCTGGTAAATGCCGGTATTATCAGACTCATGCTGAAATAAACTTTTTTCAAGCGCCGAAAGCATCAGGATAACAGGCTGGTCGGGCTGGAACAGTTTCTTCCGTATTTCTTTTATGAATTGAACTCCATCCATTTCAGGCATATGGTAATCTGTAACTATCAGATCAAAAGGATTTCCTGAGCTATTCCCATCTTCAATTTTCCGGATGGCTTCGGCAGCACGGCCGGCAAGCTCGCAGGGAATAGCAAAGTAATCAAATATCTGTTTTACCTGCCAGCTATTGGTTTGATTGTCGTCTACGATAAGCACCTTTTTCAGTGGAAGCTTGTGGTTGGAGGAAATTTGCGGATTTGCATTCACGATCTCCAGTGGGAGGTGCATTGCAAATGTGCTGCCTCTGCCGCTTTCGCTCTGTACGGAGAGATGTCCATCCATTAATTCAGCGATGCTTTTTGAAATGGTTAATCCAAGTCCGGTGCCCCCATATTTTCTGGTGGTGGAAGAATCTGCCTGGGTAAAACTTTCAAAAATTTTGGAAAGTTTTTCTTTGGAGATTCCAATACCGGTATCCTTTACAGACAATTCTATATCGAGATATTGCTTGTTGTTTTTCGTGTAGGTATCGCCTGCTTTTTTAAGTGAAACCAATATTTCACCATCTTGTGTAAACTTGATAGCATTCCCAAGCAGGTTCACCAATACCTGTCGAACACGGACAGGATCACCATTGAATTGAGATGGTAATCCCGGTTCAACATAGCAGATCATCTCAAGATTTTTTTCAAAGGCCTTCACCGTTAAAATATCCATGGTTTCTTCAACCAGTTCATCAAGAAGGAACAAGGTTCTATCGATGAACAACTTTCCGGCTTCAATTTTTGAAAAGTCTAAAACATCATTAATAATATCAAGCAAACCGTATGCTGATTTTTTTACATTGCCCAGGTATTCGCGTTGGGATTTTTGTAAGCCGGTGGTGAGCACCAGGTCTGTAAAACCAATAATCCCATTCATGGGAGTTCTTAATTCATGGCTCATATTGGCAAGAAATTCACTCTTGGCGATATTAGCCAGTTCAGCCATATTTTTTGCCTGGATCAACTCCTCCTCCATTTGCTTGCGTTCTATAGCCGCCGCAAGTGTTGACGCAAATGATTGAAGAATTGAAAATTCAGTAATGGTCCATTCACGCTCTACAGTACAATCACTGAAACTAACAAATCCCCAAAAATGATTTAATGTAAAAATGGGTATGACGGCCAGAGATTTTATATTCTTTTTTTCACAGTGCCCCCGAAGGGAATTGTCTTTTATATTTTTTACATGCGAGTAGTAGATATCTTCTCTGAGCAGAGACTGAATAATTTCGGAATCTTCTTTCAGTGGAAAACTTTGATCTGTTGAAT
>Ga0136634_10000634_pt1 | contig 14716 bp, 12 predicted proteins | sample AntDrymUQ8332106_2_FD_104654 | JGI IMG/M metagenome (GOLD analysis project Ga0136634, IMG submission 104654) | Polar desert sand microbial communities from Dry Valleys, Antarctica - metaG UQ833 (21.06) | ecosystem: Environmental > Terrestrial > Soil > Desert | place: Antarctica: Dry Valley... | reverse complement strand
GGCACCAAGGAATCGGAGCAGATGATCGACGGCCTCGACGGCCTGACCTACAGCCGCTTCATGCTGCACTATAACTTCCCGCCTTATTCGGTCGGTGAAGTCGGCCGCTTCGGCGCCCCGTCGCGGCGCGAGACCGGCCATGGCAAGCTCGCCTGGCGCGCGCTTCGTCCGATGCTGCCGTCGAACGAGGATTTCCCTTACACCATCCGCGTTTTGTCCGACATCACCGAGAGCAATGGCTCCTCGTCGATGGCCACCGTCTGCGGCGGCTCGCTGTCGATGATGGACGCCGGCGTTCCCCTGATCCGCCCGGTCGCGGGCATCGCCATGGGCCTGATCCTCGAAGGCAAGGATTTCGCCGTGATCAGCGACATCCTGGGTGACGAGGATCACTTGGGCGACATGGACTTCAAGGTCGCCGGCACCAGCGAGGGCATCACCTCGCTGCAGATGGACATCAAGGTCGCGGGAATCACCGAGGAGATCATGAAGGTCGCTTTGGCCCAGGCCAAGGACGGCCGCGCGCATATCCTGGGTGAAATGGCCAAGGCGCTCGATCACACCCGCGAGGAGCTCAGCGCCCACGCGCCGCGGATCGAGACCATGTCGATCCCCAAGGACAAGATCCGCGAAGTGATCGGCACCGGCGGCAAGGTGATCCGCGAGATCGTCGCCACCACCGGCGCCAAGGTCGACATCGACGACGAGGGCGTGATCAAGATCTCGTCTTCCGACCTCGACCAGATCGAGGCCGCCCGCCAGTGGATCATCGGCATCGTCGCCGAGCCCGAGCCGGGCACGATCTACACCGGCAAGGTCGCCAACATCGTCGATTTCGGCGCGTTCGTGACCTTCATGCCGGGCAAGGACGGCCTCGTCCACGTCTCGGAAATCAAGAATGAGCGGGTCGAGAATGTCCGCGACGTCCTGACCGAAGGCCAGGAGGTCAAGGTCAAATTGCTCGAGGTCGACCAGCGCGGCAAGGTCCGCCTGTCGATGCGCGTCGTCGACCAGGAAACCGGCGCCGAGCTCGAGGACAGCCGTCCCCCGCGCGAAGCCGGTGACCGTGGCGACCGTGGTCCGCGTCGTGAAGGTGGCGGTGGCGACCGTGATCGCGGCCCGCGCCGTGATGGCGGCGGTGGCGGTGGACGCGGCGAGGGTCGCGGCGATCGTGGTCCGCGCCGTGAAGGCGGCGGCGGTGATCGTGACCGTGGTCCGCGTCGTGAAGGCGGCGGTGATCGTGGCCCGCGCGGCGAAGGCGGCGGCGGACGTGACGGTGGAGATCGGGGCCCCCGTCGCGAACGCGAAGGCGGCAATTCGGACGGCCCAGCCCCCGAGTTCGCCCCAGCGTTCCTGAACCCGGACAAAGAATAGTCACGCGCAGCCAGTCTGGGGGACTGGCGAGCATAACTATCCGCTAGCTAGTTGTTCCCGCGAACGCGGGAACCCAGCTAGCCAAAACAACAAAGGCCCCGCAGCAATGCGGGGCCTTTTTACTGCGACGATAGGCGCATCATCGGTATATCCTACTGTCAATGCGCAATGGAGGATGCATGTCGCACGTATGTCCCCGGTGTTTCGAAAGCAGCATCATGCAGTTGCGCGTCACCGAGTTGCGGCGAAACAAGCCGTACCCGCACTGCACCTACCATCCCACCCTCAAGGGTGTACCCGCAGAAGAAGTGGCGAATCTGCTCGATACGGCATTACGAGCCAACTATGCGATCAGCTCGAGCCCACTGGAATTTTCGGAAGCGCGGTCGTTTCACGACGTGGTTCGTGACGTCACGGGGGCCGATGACGATCTCGTTGTCCAAGATCTCGTCAGCGCTCTCATGGATGCAGATTACTATGACCAGCGCGACGGGGACTTCCCTTTCTACGGCGAGGACCAGAATTACGAGCTAATCAAGCCCGAAGGATGGCTCCAGAGCGCGCTTTGGAATGAGTTCCGGTCCGCGATCACGCACGATAGACGGTTCTTCAACGAAGACGCCAAATCGCTGCTCGCCGAGATTTTTGATAAGGTCCACCTGCAATCCGACAGCGACGGCAAATCCGCGCTTTACGCGCTTGATTCGTCAGCACGCATTTTTCGCGCGCGAAAAGTTCGAACGGTGGTGGAGGCCGAAGCGGTCAAGGCCGACCCAAGAAAGGCCCTCGGTCCACCTCCGGAGAACCTCAGGCAAGCCGGACGCATGAATGCGGCAGGCATTGGCGCTTTCTACGGAGGACTGAATGCCAATACTTGCATAGCAGAACTGCGACCACCCGTCGGCAGCTTAGTCTGCCTAGGGGCGTTTCGGCCACGCCGGCCTATATACGTGCTTGATTTCACTCGCTTCGAGCGGCCGGGGCGGCAAATACACATCCTGTCAAAGAACTATTTTAGCCGAACGACCCAATGGGCCTTCTTGCAGAGTTTCGAAGTCGAGATCAGCAAACCCGTGTTGCCCGACGATGAGCATCTTGAATATGTGCCCGCACAGGCCGTTGCGGAGTACTTGACGAGCGTGCCCATCACTTTGCGCAAGAAGCCACTGCGGATCCAGGGCCTTGTCTTCCGCTCAGCTCAGCACGCAGGAGGAAAGAACGTTGTTCTTTTCGGGGATGCGGCGCTCGTCGCTAACGGTGATGTACCCAATGCGCCAATGCGAGCACCCACGCAGATGTTCGATGACGACATTCCATCGCTGCCTGCCCGTGCCGAAAGAATTCCCGCGTTAGAATTCATCGATGGATCGTTCGCCTTGCAGTCGGTCATGAGCGCAACGTACGATGTGGAGGAAGAACATCTCTCGCCAGAAGGTGAGGCAGACTTCTAACGTGGCTCACCAGCGCTGCTGTCATTCGCGCGCCACTGGAAAGAGGCGATCAGGCTCGTCTAATTATGGGCCCAAGATTTTTGGCTGTTCGATGCCGCAAACATGCTTATAGCACTGCCGCATGACCGACGCCTTTGGGATAGGGACTTACTCACCTGGCGAGGCGGCTCTCCTAACGGGAGTTCCTTCCTACGCACTTCGCCGATGGCTGTTCGGATATAGCTATAGCCATCATGGACCGGTCACTATCCAGGCGCCGCTCTGGCAACCCCAGTACGGCGTAGATCAAGAAGAACCCGTTCTTGGATTCCGGGACCTCATTGAAGCGCGCATGGTAGGAAAACTTCGAAAAATGGGCATCGGCATGCCTACGATTCGATCGTGCCTGAAGACAGCTGCCGAAATCGCCAGGGACGACCACCCTTTTTCGAGCGCAAGTTTCCGAACCGATGGAAGGCGCCTTTTTCTAGAGAGAATGAACGAGACGGGCGCCCACGAGGTCATTGATCTGAAAGCGCGGCAACACACATTTGCGAAGGTGGTCGAGCGCTCGTTTCTCGATCTTGAGTTCGACGAGCGCAAGGCGATCCGCTGGTTCCTTCTTCCGGACAAACTTTCCGTAGTTGCCGACCCATCGCGTTCTTTCGGCCAGCCCATCACTAACGAGGGGGGGGTGCCGACAAAACGCATCGCTCAAGCACTAAATGTTGAAGGCTCGGTTGCGAAGGTAGCCAAGTTTTTCGAGATTGCTTCCAACACGGTGCGCGATGCAGTGAAGTTTGAAGCTCAGCTGCGGACACCCCTCGCGACGTGAAGGTGATGGTCGATAATGACTTACCGCCACGGCTTGCGAGAGCTTTGCATTTAATTTTCGAAGACGACGGCGACGAAGTCGTCGCACTTCGAGATAAATTCAAGCGCGAGAACCTTACCGATGAGGAGTGGATTACGGCTTTAGGGCGTGAAGGCAATTGGGCCGTGCTGTCGGCGGACCGTCGGATCGCAAAGCAGCGGCCTTCGAGGGAGCTTTTCATTGGCGCCGGACTCGTTGGTTTCTTTTTCCCGCCGTCACTACAGAAACAGACGTTGGCGAAGCAAACTGCTCGCGTCCTCACCGTTTGGCAGGACTTGCGTGATCAAGTCCGATTGAATGCCAACGGTTGCTTTGAATTCCCAGCTAGTGGTTCTCGATTCCGTCAAATTGGGCGGTAACTAACTTGACCCAACCCCCAAAATCCACGAAACACCCCCTCGATGACCACGCTCCTCCCCTCCACCCACACCTCCACCTGGTGGCGCTCGACCGCTTTTTTGGCGGCGCGATGGCGTGGGGTTTGATGTCTTAGGACTTAGAGCAACCGACCTTCGAAGCCCGCCCTTCCGGCGGGTTTTTTGTTGCCCGCCTCTCCAGACGAGGACTGTAAAATCATGTTGAGCAACAATGTCGCCGAGCGCGACCTCACTACCCCCGCCACCGCCCCCCTGGCCGACCATGGCCCGTTCAACCCCCTGCCCAAATTGCTCTCGGGCGAAGACCTCACCATCGACGACAGCGAGCATCTCTTCGAGCGGCTGGTGCTGGGCAAGCTGGAGCCCGGCGAGATTGGCGGGATGCTGATCGCGCTGCGCATGAAGGGCGAGACCGCCGAGGAGATGATCGGCGCGGCCCACGCTTTGTCCGCCGCCGCGACCCCGTTCGATCGCCCCGACACTCTCTTCGCCGACTGCTGCGGCACCGGGGGCGACGGGTCGGGGCTGATCAACGTCTCGACCGCGACCGGCTTCGTCGCCGCCGCCGCGGGCCTGCCGATCGCCAAGCATGGCAACCGCTCGGTCAGCTCGCGCTGCGGCTCGGCCGACGTGCTCGAAGCGGTCGGGGCGAAGATCGACGTGGGGCCGGCGGCATCACGAGTGATGCTCGACGAACTGGGCTTCTGCTTCCTGTTTGCCCCCGCCTACCACCCCGGGATGAAGCATGCCGCGTTGGTCCGCCGCCAGCTCGCGGTGCGCACGGTGATGAATTTGCTCGGGCCGTGCATCAATCCGGCGCGGCCCCCGGTGCAGCTGCTCGGCGTGGCGGATCCGACGATGTTGCGCCGGATCGCCCAGACGCTCAATGCGGTCGGCGTCCGCCAGGCGCTGGTGGTCCACGGCTCGGGGCTCGACGAGGTCGCGCTGCACGGCGAGACCCGCGCGATCCGTCTGTCGGACGGCGAAATGACCGAGATCGAGATTTCGCCGGAAGATGCCGGGATCGAGCGCGCCGCATTGAAGGTCGTCACCGGCGGCGATGTGGCGGAGAATGCCACGCGGCTCAAATTGTTGCTCGCCGGCCAGGGGACGCAGGCGGAGAATGACATCGTCATCCTCAACACCGCCGCGCTGCTGCTGACCGCGGGCAAGGCGTTCGATTTGACCGAAAGCGCGGGCCAGGCGCGCGAGGCGTTGCTGTCGGGCAAGGCAGGTGTTCTGCTCGATCGCTTTGTCGAGGCAAGCAATGGCTGACCTGGGGAAACTCGGCGAGATTATCGCGCACAAGAGGATCGAGGTGGCGGAGCGGCTGGCGGGGTCCGATCTGTCCGCCGCGCGGTTGACCACGCGCAGCCTTGTCGCGGCGATGGCCAAGCCCGGCGCGCGGTTCATGTTCGAATATAAGCGCCGCTCGCCGTCCGAGGGAGTGCTGAGCGATGCCTTGGAACCGGGCGCTGTCGCGCGCGCCTACACCGGGGTCGCCGACGGCATGAGCGTGCTGACCGACGCCCGCTTCTTCGGTGGCTCGCTCGCCGATCTCGCCGCCGCGCGCACCGCGTTCGACGGCCCGATCCTGGCCAAGGACTTCATCGTCGATGTGGCCCAGGTCGCCGAGGCGCGGATCGCGGGGGCCGATGCGGTGCTGGTCATCCTGTCGGTGCTAGAAGATGCCGAGGCCGGGGCCGTGATGGCCGAGGCCGCGCGGCTCGGCATGGACGTGCTGGTCGAGGTGCATGACGAAGGCGAAATGCGCCGCGCGGTGGCGTTGGGGGCGGCGCTGATCGGGATCAACAACCGCGACCTCAAGACCTTCCGCACCGACCTCGCCGTCACGGAGCGGCTCGCGGGGCTGGCCGGGGATGCGTTGGTGATCTCCGAGAGCGGCATTGCCACCCGCGCCGACATCGACCGGCTCGCGCCCCACGTCGACGGATTCCTGATCGGCTCCGCGCCGATGCGCAGCGGCGACCCGCATGGCGAGGCCCGGGCGCTCGCCTTCGGCCGGGTCAAATTGTGCGGCCTGCGCACCGCCGCCGACCTCGACGCCGCCGCCCCCGCCGCCTTCGCTGGTCTCGTCTTCGTCCCCGGCACCCCGCGCGACGTGACGCTCGATCAGGCGCTGGAGGCGATCGACGGCGCCAGAAACGCCCCGCCGCTCGTCGCCGTCTTCCGTAATCAAGTGACTGAAATCATTAGTCAATTACCGTTGACGGCAATCCAGCTTCACCACCCCGCATATGATTCTCGCACTGCGACCGGAATCGAAACCTGGTTCGCCGAATCCCCCGGCGAACCAAACCGCTGCGCCGACCGCATCGTCTTCGACAGCGGCCCAGGCGGCACCGGCCGCAGGTTCGACTGGCGCAAGATCGCTCACCGACCCGAGCTACCGCGCGCCCTACTGGCGGGCGGGATCGGGCCGCACAATGCGCTGGCGGCGCAAGCGGTTGGCGCCTTCGCCATCGACATCGGCTCGTCGATGGATGAAACGCCCGGCGTGAAATCACACGACAAGATCGCGGCATTGTTCGACCTCCTTCGCCCCACCTCGCGCCGGACAAGGCTCGTCCAATGCGCTTGACCGGCCGCTTCGGAAAATATGGCGGCTGCTATGTCCCCGAGATTCTACTCCCCGCGCTGGAGCAGCTCGAAGCCGCGTTCCTGGATAGCGAGGAGGATGCAGCGTTTCGTATCGAGCTCGACGAATTGCTCACCAACTATGCCGGCCGTCCCACGCCGCTCACGCGATGCCGCAACCTGGGAAGAAATATTTATCTCAAGCGCGAAGACCTGCTTCACGGCGGCGCGCACAAGACCAACCAGGTGCTCGCCCAGGCGATGCTCGCCAAACGCATGGGCAAGACCCGCCTGATCGCCGAGACCGGCGCGGGCCAGCATGGCGTTGCCACCGCGATGGCCGGCGCTTTGTTCGGGTTCGAGACGCAGATCTACATGGGCATCGACGACATCGAGCGACAGGCGCTCAACGTGTACCGGATGCGGCTGATGGGGGCCGAGGTGATCCCGGTGACGAGCGGCGACCGCACCTTGAAGGATGCGGTCAACGAGGCGCTGCGCGACTGGGCGGCGAGCTTCGAGCAGACCCATTACATTCTCGGCACTGCGGCCGGCCCCCACCCCTTCCCGCTCATGGTCCGCCAGTTTCAGCGGGTGATCGGCAAGGAGGCCCGCGCGCAGATTCTCGCTGCCGAGGGGCGCCTTCCCGACGCGGTCATCGCCTGCGTCGGCGGCGGCTCGAACGCGATCGGGCTGTTCGCCGATTTCGTCGGCGACGAAGGCGTCGAGCTGATCGGCGTCGAAGCCGCGGGCAAGGGGCTCGACGGCGGCGAGCATGGCGCGACGTTGCAACGCGGGACGCCGGGCATCCTTCACGGTTCGGAAACGCTCATCCTGCAGGATGCCGACGGCCAAGTGTCGGACAGCTGGTCGGTATCGGCGGGGCTCGATTATCCCGCGGTCGGCCCTGAACATGCCCATCTGATGGACATCGGCCGCGCGACCTATGTCGGCTGCACCGACGAGGATGCGCTGGCCGCGTTCAAGGCACTGTCGCGGCGCGAGGGGATCATCCCCGCCCTGGAATCGGCCCATGCGGTAGCGGAGGCGCTGCGTATCGCCGAGCAGCAACCCGAGGCAGTGCTGGTGGTCGGCCTGTCGGGGCGCGGCGACAAGGACATGGGCCAGGTTCAGAAGTTGCTCGAGGTGACGGCATGAGCCGCTACGCCGCGATGTTCGATCGGCTCGCCACCGCGAACGAAGCCGCGTTCGGCGGTTTCCTGATGCTCGGCCATCCCGACCCCGCGCGGTGCAGCGCCCTGCTCGATGTGCTGGTCGAGGGCGGGGCCGACATGGTGGAGGTCGGGATCCCCTTCTCCGACCCGGTCGCCGACGGTCCGGTGATCGCTGCGGCTGCCAAACACGCGCTGGAGGCCGGACTCCGTACCGCCGACTGTCTTTCCATGATCGCCGATTTTCGCGCGCGGCACCCCGATATTCCGGTCGGGATCCTGACCTATGCCAACATCGTCGTTGCGCGTGGCCGCGACGATTTTTGTGCCGAGCTAGCCCAAGCTGGAGCCGACAGCTTGCTGATTGCCGACGTGCCTTCGATCGAGGCCCAGCCGTGGGCCGAGGCGGCGATTGCGGCGGGAATCGACCCGGTCCTGATTGCCGCTCCGACCACGCCCCCGCCTGCACTTGAGACGATCGCCCTGCTGGGTCGCGGTTATACCTATTGCGTGGCCCGGCTCGGCGTCACCGGCAGCGGGATCGCACCGACGATGGGCCACCGCTTATTGTTCGCCGATCTGGACCGGCTCGGTGCGCCACCACCGGTGCTCGGCTTTGGAATTTCCAGTCCCGCCCATGTCGCAGCGGCCGTAGCATCGGGTGCGGCCGGCGTGATCAGTGGCAGCGCGCTGGTGGAGCGCGCCATGCTGCCCGACGGTCCCGGGCAAGTCCGCGCCTTCTGCGCCGCAATGAAAGCCGCCACCCGCCGGTCCTGATTTGCTGGCCTTGGGTCGTTTGCGCCATCCACTGATGTGGATTAAGTTTGCGGCGGGACTCGGATTTCAGGGGTGAATCATGAAACTTGCTGTCAACGCGATCGCCCTCGGCCTGCTGTTGTCGGTCGCGGCCTCGCCAGCGTTGGCCAGCGGCTCGAAAGTCTCTTCACCGCTGGCGCTGGCCAAGCAGGCCGACAGACTGAAGCCGGGCGACTGGGTATGGGCGGGCAATATCGCACCGCACGGCCCGGTGCTGGTCTATGTCGAACTCGATCGCCAATTGGCGACGGTTTATCGTAACGGCGTTCGGATCGCGGTTACCACTGTCTCTTCGGGCAAGGAGGGTTTCGCCACGCCGGGCGGGGTGTTCACCATCCTCGAAAAGGACATCGACCACCGCTCGCGCACCTATGACAATGCGCCGATGCCCTACCAGCAACGGCTGACCTGGAAGGGCGTGGCGATGCATGCCGGCAATTTGCCCGGCTATCCCGCCAGCCACGGGTGCATCCGCCTGCCGCTGGAATTTTCCAAATTGTTGTTCAAGACCACGACCATGGGCGGGACGGTGGTCATCGCCAACAGCAAGGCCGATCCGTACAAACGCGCACCGGCGGGGGTGCTCGCGCCGCACAGCGATGGCGGTAAATCGATCGCCCGGCTGCCGCTGCAAAACAGCGAGGCCTATCGCTGGACGCCCGAGATCGCGCCAACCGGGCCGGTGTCGATCATCATCTCGACCGGTGATCAGCTGGTCGTCGTCTTGCGAAACGGCACCGAGATCGGTCGGGCCCGCGCCGTGGTCGCCCAGCAGGCGTCGGATTCGCAGGTGCTGACGCTGTCCAAGGACACGCGCGGCCGCAACGAATGGATCCAGGTCGGGGTCAACAATCTCAAGGCCGAGGATGCCGCGATCGTCAGCACCCAGGGGGTCGAGCAGATGCAATTGCCGGAAGCCTTCGTCGCCCGGATGCGCGGCGCGATGGGCGCGGGCACGACGGTGCTGATCACCAGTGCAAGCGTCAATACCAAGACCACCGGTGTGCAGACGACGGTCATCGCGTCCGAACAGTAAAACAATCGCATCACGCGAAGGATCGCTTGGCGACAGGGGTTGCAAAGCGCGGACGGGACCGTTAGCTGCGTTACAGCGTTTTAACACGGTGTAACAAGAATGACCCCTTCCCCAACCCTTTCGACCGCGCGCGCAAGGCTGATCGACGAGCTCGCCGACGCCCTTGTGGCGGTCGACGGCCGCGCGCAGGCCCGCGCCTTCCTCGCCGATCTGTGCACCCCGGCCGAAGTGCACACGCTGGCCGAGCGCTGGCATGTCGCGCAGCTGCTCGACGCCGGCGAGCTGACCTATCGCGAAATCCACGAAGCGACCGGGGTCAGCACCACCACCATCGTGCGGGTCGCGCGATTCCTCCGGCAGGAGAACAATCAGGGCTATCGGGTGCTGCTCGACCGGCGGAAGCGAGGCGACGCATGAGCCCCGATCGCAATCGCCTGCACATTGCGGTCCAGAAAAGCGGTCGCCTGTCGGAGCAGAGCCTGGCCTTGCTCAAGAGCAGCGGGCTGCGCCTCAACCTCGGCGGCAAGAACCGGCTGTCGGCGCGGGCCGAGAATTTCCCGCTCGACATCATGTTCGTGCGCGACGACGATATCCCGACCTTTGTCGCGGAGGGAATTTGCGAGCTCGGGATCGTCGGTCAAAACGTCCTCGCCGAATATACGCTGGGCCTCGCCGAGCCACGGATCGAAGAGATTGCGCGGCTCGGCTATGGCCGCTGCTCGCTCAAGATCGCCGCGCCTGACAAGCTTGCGGATTTCAAGCTAGAGATGCTGCGCGGCCAGCGCATCGCGACCAGCTATCCGCGGTTGCTGCAGCGGTTCCTTGAACGCCACGGAATCGCGGCCGAGACGGTCACCATGCGCGGCGCGGTCGAGCTTGCGCCGCGGCTCGGAATCGCGAGTTTTATCTGTGACCTGGTGTCAACCGGGGCGACGCTCGAGGCCAATGGCCTCGCCCCCGTCGCCGACGTGTTCGACAGCGAGGCGGTGCTGGTCCGCACCCGCCAGCCGCTCGACGGCGCGCATGCCGAGAAGATCGACGCGCTCAGAATGCGGATCGACGGGGTAATCGCCACTGCCGAGTCGAAATATATCGTTCTCAACGCCCCCGAAAGCGCGCTTGCCGCGATCACCGCAATCCTGCCTGGCGCCGATGCACCGACGGTGGTGCCATTGGTCGGCCGGCCGGGCCATGTCGCGGTCCAGGCGGTGTGCAAGGAATCGGTGTTCTGGGAAACGCTTGAGCGGTTGAAGGCCGCCGGCGCGTCGGCAATCCTGGTCATGCCGATCGAAAAGATGATGCTGTGATGGAGCGGATCGACTGGACCATTGCCAGCGAAGCGCGGCGGCGTATCGCGCTATCGCGGCCGCGTGGGCGTGACGACAAAAGCATGCTCGATGCGGTGCGCGATATCGTTGAAGACGTCGCCAAGCACGGCTGGGAAGGCCTGGTCGCGCAAGCCCACGCGATCGACGGCGCGGTGCCGGACCGGATCGCGGTCGCGCCGTTCGCCGCCGCCGCGCGCGACGCGCTGCCTGTCGACGCGCAGGAGGCGATGGCGCTCGCTGCAGCCAATATCCGCGCGTTCCACGTCGCGACTCGCCCGTCCAATATCGAGCTCGAGACCTTTCCAGGGCTGATCGTCGCCAAGCGCTGGAGCGCCGTCGGCAGCGCCGGGCTCTATATCCCCGGCGGCAAGGCGCCGCTGTTTTCGACCCTGCTGATGCTCGGCATCCCTGCCGACGTGGCAGGGGTCGCGCGACTGACCGTGGTCACCCCGCCCCGCCCCGGCGGCGGGCTCGACCCGGCGCTCGCGCTGGCGGCGGAGATGTGCGGGATCGACTCGATCTGGGCGGTCGGCGGGGCGCAGGCGATTGCCGCTCTGGCCTATGGCGCGGGCGCGATCGAGCGCGTCGATTTGATCTGCGGGCCGGGCAATAGCTGGGTGTCGGCCGCCAAGGCTTTGGTCGCCGCGACCGCCGGGGGGCCGGGGATCGACCTTCCCGCTGGCCCGTCCGAACTGATGGTCATCGCCGACGATAGCGCCGACCCCGCCATCGTCGCCGCCGATTTGCTCAGCCAGGCCGAGCATGACCGCGAGTCACAGGTGATCCTGGTGACCCCTTCCGCACGGCTGATCGAAGCGGTATCTGCCGAGTTCAGACGGCAAGCCGACGCAATGGGCGAAACCTACGCCCCAGCCCGCGCCATACGCTGCGCCAACCTCGCCGAAGCGGTCGCGATCGCCAACGCCTACGCGCCCGAGCATCTCAGCATCGCATCCGACGACGCGGCCACGCTCGCACCGATGATCCGCAATGCCGGCGCGATCTTCGCAGGTCATGGCGCGGCCGAGACGTTCGGCGATTATCTCGCCGGGTCGAGCCATGTCCTGCCCACCGACGGCGCGGCGCGGTTCACTGGCGGGGTGTCGACGATGACCTTCCTCAAGGCGATCACCGTGCAATCGGTCAGCCGCGAGGCCGCGCGGCGGCTCGCAGCGCCGGCAGCGGCGCTGGCCCGGCTCGAAGGGCTCGAAGCCCACGCCCGAGCGGCGGAGGCCAGAGCATGAGTATCGCGCAACGCCTTGGCCGACCCGAGATTCTCGCGCTTCCACCGGTCGATATCGCCGGTGCGCCGGTCGCCGGGACGATCCGCCTCGATGCCAACGAGAATCCTTATCCGGCGCTGGTCCAGGGGCAGGCCACGCTCAACCGCTATCCCGACCCGCAACCCGCCGATCTGGCGAGGCGGATGGCCGATGTGTACGGGGTCGACCCCGCCAACCTGTGGGTGTCGCGCGGTAGCGACGATGCGATCGACCTGCTGATCCGCGCCTTTTGCAGCGCGGGCCGCGACAGCGTGGGAACCGTCGAACCGACCTTCGCCGCTTACGCCCAATTCGCCCGCATCCAGGGCGCGAAGGTCGCGACATGTCGGCTGGGCGAAGGTTTTGCGTTCGATACCGATCAGGTGCTGCGTTTCGCCAAGGCCGAGCAGCCGAAGATCCTGTTCCTGTGTACCCCGAACAATCCTACGGGAACGCGCATCGCCGAGGGCGCAGTCGAGACACTGGCCCGGGCCTTGCCCGACACATTGGTGGTCGTTGACGAGGCCTATGGCGAATATGACGAAGCACCCAGCCTCGCCCCAATCGCGGGAGAGATCGCCAACCTCGTCGTGCTGCGGACGTTGTCAAAGGCCTATGGCCTGGCCGGTGCGCGGATCGGCTGCGCGATCGCCGCGCCCGACATCATCGGCCTGCTTGCCAAAGTGTCGCCGCCCTACCCGCTGCCTGGGCCGTCGATCCGCGCCGCGCTCGACGCGCTCGGACCCGAGCGGATGGCCGTGCACGCCGAGCGCATTCGGCTGATCCTCGCCGAACGGGTGCGGGTCGCCGCCGCGCTCGCCGAGGTCGTCGAAATTCGGTCGATTCGCGCGGGCGGCAATTTCCTGTTTCTCGAAGTCGCCGATCCCGAGGCGCTGGCAATACGCCTCGCTGCCGCCGCGGTGCGGGTTCGCTTCCGCCCCAACGCCGCGCCCGGCGGGGTGCGGATCAGCATCGGCCTGCCTGCCGAAAATGCGGCGTTGCTCGCGGTGTTCGGAATCACCGACGTCAAACGCCCCACCCGCCGCGCCGAAATTGTCCGCGACACCAGGGAAACGCGGATCGTGCTCGCCCTCGATCTCGACCGGCCCGAACCGCGCTCGATCGACAGCGGCATCGCGTTCTACGACCATATGCTCGACCAGGTCGCGGCGCACGGCGGGTTCAGCCTGACCCTTGCCTGCACCGGGGACCTTGGAATCGATCCGCACCACAGCATCGAAGACGTCGCGATCGCGCTCGGCCAAGGCTTGAAGACGGCACTCGGCGAAAAGCGCGGCATCGGCCGGTTCGGTTTCGCACTGCCAATGGACGAAACCAGCGCCGAAGTGCTGATCGACCTGTCGGGCCGGCCGTTCGCCAAATTCGAGGGCAGCTTCGAGGGAGCAGCCGTGGGCGGGCTTCCGACCCAGATGGTGGCGCACATCTTCCGCAGCATCGCCGACAGCCTCGGCGCGGCGATCCACGTCCGCGTGTCGGGCGACAACGACCACCACAAGGTCGAGGCCTGCTTCAAGGCGTTCGGCCGCGCGCTGCGGCAGGGACTGGCGATCGACCGTGGCAGCGGCGCCTTGCCCTCGACCAAGGGTATGCTGTGACCGCGCTCGCGATCCTCGACCTTGGCTATGGCAATACCGAATCGATCCGCCTCGCCTTCGCCCGGCTGGGGGTCGAAGCGGCGCTGGTCCGCGACCCGGCGGCGGCCGAGGCGGCCGACCGACTCGTTTTGCCCGGCGTCGGCGCGGCTGGCTATGCGATGGAGCGATTGTCCGAAGCGGGGCTGGTCGACGCCCTGAAACGCCGGACCAAATTGTTGCTCGGCATCTGCCTCGGCATGCAGATGCTGTTCGACGGCTCGGACGAGGGCGACACGCCGTTGCTCGGATTGATCGCCGGCCGGGTCCGGGCGCTTGCTCCCGCCCCCGGCCTGCCGGTCCCGCACATGGGCTGGACACGGATCGAGCAAACAAATGGGGTGGGTCTCGCCGAAGGAGACCATGTCTATTTCGCGCACGGCTTTGCCTGCGACGATGGCCCGGCGACCGCGGCGTGCGTGACCTATGGCCGACCGATTCCCGCGGTGGTCCGCCAAGAACATCTGTGGGGCGCGCAATTCCACCCCGAGCGCTCGTCGGCCCCCGGCGCGGCCTTCCTCACCGCGTTTCTTCGCGCATGATCCTGCTTCCCGCCATCGACCTCATCGGCGGCCGTTGCGTGCGGCTCGCGCAAGGCGATTTCGCGCGCGAGACATCCTATTCGGACGATCCCGCCGCCGCGCTCGCCGAATTCGCAGCAGGGGGCGCCGAGGAAGCGCATCTCGTCGACTTAGACGGCGCCCGCGCCGGAGGACCGCGCCAGCACGACCTGGTCGCGGGCCTCGCCGCAACTACCGACCTCAGACTGCAAGTGGCCGGGGGCTTCCGTACCGCCG
>Ga0136634_10000633_pt1 | contig 14725 bp, 12 predicted proteins | sample AntDrymUQ8332106_2_FD_104654 | JGI IMG/M metagenome (GOLD analysis project Ga0136634, IMG submission 104654) | Polar desert sand microbial communities from Dry Valleys, Antarctica - metaG UQ833 (21.06) | ecosystem: Environmental > Terrestrial > Soil > Desert | place: Antarctica: Dry Valley... | reverse complement strand
GGGCGAAAGCCTGTTCAATGACGGTGTCGGGGTCGTCGTCTTCTCGATTATCCTCGCCACCGCGCTGAGCGGCGACGCATTTTCAGTAACGCACGGGCTCGAACTTTTCTTCATCGAGGCCGGGGGCGGAGTCCTGCTCGGGCTTGTCACGGGCTGGGTGGCGTTTCGAGCGATGCGGTCGATCGACGAATATAATGTCGAGGTGCTGATCAGCCTAGCCGTTGTCATGGGCGGCTATGCGCTCGCGCGGCAGCTTCACGTCAGCGGGCCGGTAGCGATGGCGGTCGCGGGCCTCATAATCGGCAATCACGGTGTCGCCCATGCGATGAGCGACACGACGCGCGACTATCTGATCAAATTCTGGTCGCTGATCGACGAGATTCTCAACGCCGTGCTGTTCCTGCTCATCGGCCTCGTTGTTGTCACCATCCCGTTCGATCCCCGCCTGATCGTGGTTGGTCTCGTGGCGATCCCGCTGGTGCTCGCGGCACGTGCCGTTGCGGTAATGCTACCGCTCGCTGCGATGCGGCCGTTCCTCAACCTGGGACCATTGGCGCCGCCGATCCTGATCTGGGGCGGGCTGCGCGGCGGCATCTCGGTGGCCCTGGCGCTAGGTTTGCCCGATGGGTTGTCGCGTTCGGTCGAACTGACCGCGACCTACATCGTCGTGTTGTTCGCGGTGATCGCGCAGGGCGGCACGATCGCGCGACTGATCGAATGGTGGCGGGTAAGATTCGACGTCAGAACAGACCGTAGCGATAGACCAGAAGTGCCGACAGCGTGACGATCATGATCGCCACCAGCGGCAATCCCGTCCTGGTGTAGTCGCCGAACTTGTAATCGCCCGCCGACATGATCAGCATATTGGTCTGGTAAGCGACCGGCGTCGCGTAGCACAGGTTGCAGCCGAACAGGACCGCGAGCACGAGCGGCTCGACTGGAATACCGAGTTTTTGAGCAAGACTGAACGCAATTGGCGTGCCAACTGCGGCCGCCGTCGTGTTTGACGCGAAGTTGGTAAGCACCGTCACGAACAGCATCACCGCCGCGAGCACGCCAGCAGCGGGTAGAAATTGCAGTCCGATCGCGATCAACCCGCTCAACCATTCCGCCGCCCCGCTTTCCAAAATGATCCGGCCGATGGCGATGCTCGCCGCGACCAGCACGATCACCTGGGCGGACAGAGCGCGCCCGATCCGGTCGAAGCGGACGCAGCCGGTGACGAACATCGCGATGGCACCGGCCAGCGCGGAGATGGCGATCGGCACCAGCCCGATGCTCGCCGGCACCACAGCACCTGCCATGATGGCGAGTGCGAGCGGGGCCTTGGCGGTGCGCGGCAGTTCCTTGGCACCCTCGAGGATGAGCAAGTTCTCGGCACGCGCAAAATTCTGAAGGTCGGGCATCGCACCCGTCGCGAGGATGATGTCGCCCTCACCGAAGATGGTGCCCCCTGCTGGCTCGGCATTGGCTGCCCGATCATCGTGCCATATCGTGCGGGCGTCGTGCACGCCGAGGAGCGCGACGTTGTAGAGCTCGGCGACATTGGCGCTCGCCACGCCCTTGCCGATCAGGCCAGAATCCTTCGGGATCGACAATTCAACGACCGTCAGGTCCTCGCCGGTCTTGCCATAGCCGCTCCGCAAACGCTCCATCAGCCAGGAAGGCGCGGCGGTCGCGCCGAGCACGCGCATCGCCTCCTCCAGCGCCGCATGAGTCGCGCTGACCGTCAATCGTCCGCCAGACACGGGCGCCAGTACCTCGACACCCGTCGGCAATCTCTTCTCAAGCGAGGCAAGGTCCAGGTCGCGCGCTTTCGACGTCCCGCTCAAACGCAGCGTCGCGGCAAACCGACGCGGCTCGTGCCCTGCGGCGATTGAATTGTCGGGCAGCAACCGCGGCATCACCAGCCAGATGAATGGCAGGGCGACTGCTGCGGCCATCAGCACTATCGGCGTGAAGTGAAACACACTCATCGGTGGGAGCCCGAGGTCGCTGGCGATCGACACGACTAGCAGGTTGGTGGACGTTCCGATGGTCGTCGCCATGCCGCCGATCAGCACCGCGCTGTTAACCGGGATCAGCGTCTTGGATGCGGCCATACCGCCATTGACGGCGATTGCGGCCATCACCGGCAGAAGCAGCACGAGCACTGGCGTGTCATTGACCATCATGCTCATGCCCATCGCGAGCAGCAACGTAACGAGCAGTCCGATTTGCCGGTTGAAGCGCCACACCCGGGTCAGCAGCCGCGCGGCAGGTTCGAGCGCGCCCGTGGTGACGAGCCCGCGGCCCAGTACCATGAGCGCGCAGATCGTGATCAACGCATAATGACCGAAACCCTGGAAGGCGAGCTTGAGACCGTCGGTCGGCGCCTGTCCGGGCAGCGGAAACGAGTAAAGACCGAGCGCGATTGCGCTGATCGTCAGCAGCGAGATGATCTCAACTCGCGCTCGACCCGACACAAAGCCGTAGAACATTGCTCCGGTGAGCAGAATCGCCCCGATCGCATGCGGCGATGGGGGCGTCACGTCGTCCTCACGGCGCGCCGGCCGACAGCGCGACGTCTGGCCAGGCTACAATTTCGATAAGGGCGCACCGAACTAGCACTCCGATCCCCGCTAGCGATTAGATTCCTCCTCATCGTCGTCGGCCGGGCTGGCAGTGTAGGGGTCGGTATCGACTAAGCTGTGACTGAGCAATAACAAGACGACGATCCCGAGTGCTACAAGACCCGCCAGCCAGAGAAAGCCCATACCGCAGATCAGCCCGATCGCGCCTGCCGACCATATCGACGACGCCGAGGCCGCGCCCTTGACGATATCGCCATCGCGAAACAGAGCGCCGGCGCCAAGAAAGCCGATCCCGCCCATGACACCGCTGATCACCTTGGCGGGATCGATCGAAAGATTGGTGTCGGCGGAGGTGAACGGCAGCTCCAAAACTAGCAGCCCGAGACCGCAAGAGCTGAGCGAAATGATCACGAAGGGTCGGAAGTCGACCGGCTTCTTATGAACGAAACGCTCGATTCCGATAGCGAATGCGAACAGGATCGAGAATGCGATGCGGGCGAATGCGTCTACCCATGCGATGTGGACGGGAAAGAACGTGCCGGGCTCCATATCTTCTGATTGGACTGCCGCAGCCGCCGATGCAACGCAAGTTGGACCTGTTCCGCGCGGGTGGTTAGATGGGCGGATGGATTTATTCGATATACTCATCGATCGGGTCAACGAAATGACCGCCGGCTTCGTCCGCACGTTGCCGCAGCTCGGTATCGCGCTGCTCGTCATCCTCATTACCTGGATCGTCGCCAAGGGCGCGCGCCGGTTGCTGGACCGCATGCTGCGTCAAGCGGACCTGCGACGGACATTGATCAATCTGTTCGAGACGCTGCTTGGCGTCATGGTCTGGACTATCGGGCTGCTTATCGCCGCCACGATCATTTTCCCCGGCGTCACCCCGGCAAATCTGCTCGCGTTGGTAGGCTTGGGCTCGGTCGCGATCGGTTTCGCGTTCAAGGATATTTTCGAGAATTTCCTTGCTGGAATCCTGATCATGCTGCGCAAGAAGGTCAATATCGGTGATGTGATAGAATGCGAGGCGGTCGAAGGACGGGTCGAGCAGATCACGCTGCGCGACACCTATTTGCGCCACCTCAGCAACGAACTGGTCCTCGTTCCCAATGCCTATCTGTTCAAAAACCCGCTCAAGATTCTAACCGATGCCCCGCTCCGCCGTTACGAGGTGGAGGTTGGCGTCGCTTACGATGTCGACCTGAACCAGGCGGCTGAGGTCATCGCCAGCGCGGTTGCCAAGGTCGAGGTTGTCAACACGAACCGCTCGGTCGAGGTCTTCGCCACCGAGTTCGGTGACAGTTCAATCAATTTCATGGTCCGCTGGTGGGCAGGCTCGACCCCGGTCGAAGCCCATGCCAGCCGCGACCAGGTCGTCCGTGCAATCAAGGGCGCGCTCGGCGCTGCCGGCATGGAGATCCCATTCCCGCAGCGCACGTTGTGGTTTCGCGATGCGCTTCAGCTGGCTCCGAGGACGCCTGGATCAAAGCGCGCGCGTGATGAAAAGGGATAGGCACCGGGTGTGTTATCGGGCGGTTGAAAACCTTAAAGAAATTCAACCGTCGTTCCCTTCTCCACCGCTTTCGCTAGTTCCTGCGCGTCCCAGTTGGTGAGGCGGACGCAACCGTGGCTTGAGGTTTTGCCGATCAGACGTGGGTCGGGAGTACCGTGGATGCCGTAGCCTTCCTTGGTAAGATCGATCCAGGTCGATCCGACCGGGTTGTTTGGCCCGGGCGCGATCGTTAGCCGCTTGTCCGGGCCCCAATTGCGGCCCTCAGGCGAAAAATAATAGGCCGGCGTGGCAGCTATCGCGCGCACCTCCATCTTTCCGTTAGGCGAAGGGAAGTCCCCGCTGCCTACAGTCGCTGGATAAGCGGCCAGCAGGCGCCCGTCCGACGCATAAGCACGAAGTGCCGCGGCGAGACCGTCGATCTCGATCCGCGTCACCGTGCCGTCGATCGGCACCGCGCGGGTAGCGACGACTGTGATCGCATCACCCGGTGCCGCACGGTCGATGCTGGGGTTAAGCGCGCGGAGCAGCTCCTGCGACATATGGAATTTCTCGGCGATCGCCTCGGCTACACTTTCGTAGTGCGTGGCCTCAACCTCGGATAGCGCTTCCATCCCCTTGGGCAGGTCGCCGAACGGCCCGGCGAAATCGGCCTCGGTCAGCGCATAGCGTTTGACGATCGGCTCGGCCCCATCGCTCCGCAGCGCGGCGAGCAGCGCGCCATCGACGTGCCCCGTGGGTGCCATCCCCGTCTCCCGCTGATAGGCTTTGACAGCGCGCGCCGTATTCCCGCCGCCGTAGCCGTCAATCACGCCAGGGGAAAATCGAGCCCGGTCGAGCATCACCTGCGCAGCCAACACGTCACGGCTTCGCTTCTTTGAAAAAACCTGATCCGGCAGCGATGCCATTGATAGCGTAACCTGTGTGGCGGTCGTCCGCTCGGACGACTGGCCGTTTGCCGGAGCAACAATCAATGACAAGCCAAGCGCGGCGCCCGCAAGCCGGAGCCCCGAGAAAAAGGGTCGAAGTCGAAGTGAACGGCTAAGCATTTGGAATTCCAACGGTTACGCAAAATGAATCAACGCGCGCATCCCGTCGATGTTGCAATGTAGATGAGCACAGTCGCCGTGATCGCGATCTTGCTTCGCTATCGACCCGGTGGGAGCTCGGGTGCATCCGGCGGAACCGGGCGGCTTTCCAGGTCAATAATCAGCTGCTTCATCTCGGCAATCTCGCGCAGCTGGGCCTCGATGATCCTGTCTGCCAATTGCCGGACACGCGGATCGCGGATGTCAGCGCGGCGGCTGGTGAGGATCGCGATCGAGTGGTGCGGGATCATGGCCTTCATCCACGCAGAGTCATCGACCGTTGCCTGGCTGCGCACCAGGAAAAGCGCGCCGACAAATACCGCAACCGAGGTCGCTGCGATGGCGATGTTGGCGCGGCGGTTCTTGTACATGTGCAGCATAAAGCTGAGCATGATGATCGCCATGACTGCGCCCATGACAAGTGCCATCCACGCTCGCGTCTGGCTGAAAAAGACGTGGTCGGATGTGTAGGTGTTGAGATACATCAACCCGAACATCGCGACGGTCGAAACCGCGATCATGGCTGCGAAGCGAAGATAGGACATCGAAAGCTCTCCTTTGACTATAGTCCGGCGGGCGGCGAATTGACGCGTCAGAAGCGTCTAACTTCCTCAAACATCCTCGCTCGCCTCCATGGCGGCAAGTCGCGCGCGTTCGGTTTCGATAAGGGCTCGATGGCTCGGCTTGCGGACAAACTTGGCAAGCTCCTTCAACGTGATGAGCGTATGAGCCCGAGCATTGGGGTCAGCTGCGACATAGCTGCGCAACTGCCCAAATGCAGCGCCAAGATAATCCTGGAAATCGAGCGGACACAGGATGATCCGGACGGTCCCGTCCTCGTCGGCCATCTGTGTCGGAGGAGGAGAACGACGGTCCAACTCGCCAAGCGCGGCGCTCAGCCAGTCGATGCACGCGTTGGCGGTGAACGGGTCGTTGACACCGGGCGACAGCGCCCGGGCTGCGATCTCAACTAGTTCGTCGATCCCGAACCTCAGATCTTGCTGGGCCGTCCTCTGGCGACCGACCGTGATAACGGAAAGGCACTCCTCCATCATTTGATCGGAGATCGATGCCGAGGAATGGGCCTCCAGCAACGTCCAGCAGTCCGCAACGAAGTCGCCGGCGCGCCGGACCGGACGCAGGACGAGGTCGTGTCGCGAAGCAACCTTCAACAAGGCGTCAAAGTCGATCGCCTCGATATAGCCGTTCTTCGTCGCACGGACAGGCTTGACATTGTTGGCACTCGACGGCGCGCTGGTGGGTTCGGCTTCGGAATCATCTTCGTCGCTCCGCTGGCGAATTTGGTTGATCAGGTCGCGTCCAACTCGGGCGATGACGTTGTTGATGTGAATGCCGCTTGTCACATGGTGCACGAAGTAGATCAGCACCGCCGTCGAGGCGATGGCGAGCGCGAGGCCGCCGAACATTGCGAGATGAGGAACAAAGGCATCGCGCACTGCTCCGCCCGTATCCGCGCTGGTTTCCTCGGCGCTGCGGATGGTCCGCAACACGACTAGGCAGTAAAGATAGGTGCCGATGAAAACACCAAGCGACGCCTGATTGCCGCGGTCGCGCATGAAATTGCCAAGCAGGCGCGGCCCGAACTGACCTGAAGCATAAGTGACTGCCGCCAAGGTTATCGAGAATACTACGCCGGCCACGGTGATCGTCGAGCCGGCGATGGTCGACAGCATCGATCGCGCGCCCTCCGGCCGACTGCCGTAAAACCACCCATATTGGCCAAGCCAGGCGTCGCCCAACCGAGCATCGACCAGCACCAGCGAAAGGCCCAGCGCGAACCCGGCGCAAGCGAGCAATGTCGGAAGGAACCAGTAACTGCCCCGGACATTCTCGCTCAGTTCGATCAAGCGGGTGCGAATCACCATGCCTTCTTACCGTTCATATCGATGCCGGAGTTGATGTTAGAGCGAGAAGTTCGAGGGCGTCCAAGGGCCTCACTCTCGAACTGGCGAGTGCCGCGCCTGGAAAACGGTGAAAAGAACACTCGCCGTGACCGCGCCGAGGCAATCCATGGCAAGATCGACAACGGTGTCTCGCTGATTTCCGATAATCCCGATGACCCATTCAAACCCTTCCCAAACCAAACCTAGGATAAGACCTGCAAGAAGAGCGGACGCGACGACACAGAGGGCGCTCGCTCCGTCAAGCAGACGCCCGTCGCGCGTGGCCATCCAGATCAAGGCTGTCATGCCCGCAAAAGTCGTAAAGGCATGGACGAACTCGTCAAACATTGTTCGTTCGTGCCATAGGCCAATAATGTAGCCTGCGGCATTCACCGTCGCCGTCATGATCAGGAGCAGCATAATCCCCGAAGGCAGAGCACGTCGAAAATGGAGCGCAACGCCACCGGCCACAGCCAGCCCAAGCAGAACTGCTCCCTCAGCAATGTCGACTCTAAGCGCGTAAGCTCCCGCCGCAACGAGGCCTGCCATTATAAGCCAACTGGCAGTTCGCAGGTAAGGATGATCAATCAGTGCTGGCCTCCTCGAGCGCGGTCACAAAGCTTGGTCCAATCAAGGAACTAGTTGGCATCGAGCCTTCACGCGTCCCGAGTTCGTAGAACCGACAATCTTCACAAGCGCGTCGAGTTCCTTAGTTCGAGGCACGATTTACGCCTCAGCCTGAGAATCAGGGGAAAGTCTGAGCTGGACTCCAGTCCAGTCCGGGTCGGCGACGGTTGTAGGCGAACGAGTGAAAAAATTGCGGGAACCAAAACAGCAGGAGAGAAAGTGCGCTTGGCCAGATCGCATCTTACATCAACCGCGCCGGATGTTCGCAATGGGTCAAAAGCGGAAATTGGCGTGATGGCTGAACCAACGTCCGCTTACCGGTGTCGGCCAAAGGCGCGGGAATGACTTAGATGGGCGCAAAGCAGACAAAAGACCTTTCACCGGAACCACGAAATAGCGACCAGAGCTGGTTAATCCTTGCGCCAAAAAAACATCATTCTCACCAGCATTCTTCGAGCTGGGGCACTGTTTGGAGCAATTTACTATATGCGACCCGGGCAACCGCCAAATCATACGCCTGCTGCATATCCAGCCACTTCTCAGGCCTCGTGCCGGTCATTTTGCCGACTCGCAGTGCCACGCTGGGCGTAATTGCCTGCTTTTCGCTGGTTATCTCGTAAACCGTTTGGCGGGATAAACCGAGCAAACGAGCTGCTGTCGTTCTCGTGCAATTGAGGTGATCAAGGGTGGTTCGAAGCAGGGTTCCGGGATGAGCCGGCAGGGATATGTTTGTATAGCTCATGGATGACCTCCGGGCGAACAATCAGGTGCAGCTTCGTCAAGAATCGGTGGATAGACCGTAAGCTGATTGCTGACACGCTGGTTCAATGAATTACGCTGGCGCCGAAAGGGGGTGTCAAGATTGATGATCTGTCCAAGATTACTGAGCGAGGCGCGGCCAAGCTTTGACATTGAACAGCTGTAAAGCCAGCCTTACCTTTAGTGTGACAAGCGTTCATATTTGCGTTCGAAATGAGCTTTAAAACGATTCTGGGGGCCACTTTGGGGGCCACTACATAGACGAGCTCAGGAAAATACAATAAACTCAGCATACTAGGTCCCAGATGTTAGTCCTCTCCTGGCACCAACGTCACGTGCAGCCGTGCCGGGGGCATGGCGAGCGTGACGATCCGCAGCGAGGCGAGGGTCGCGCGGCTTAACTCACCGCCGACAATTTGACCGTCACCGGCGTGTCGCCCTTGCCCGGCGATCCGGCCAGCGCGGCGAGGAAATTCTTGCGCCATTGATGGACGTCGTCGCGGCGGATGTCGGTGATCAGCGCCTGCCAGCGGCGCTTGCGCTCGTCGAGCGGCATGGTCAGCGCGATGCGCAGCGCGTCGCTGATCTCGTCCTTGCTGTGCGGATTGACCAGCAATGCCTCGGTCATCTGCAGCGCGGCGCCGGCGAATTTGGACAGGATCAATACGCCGGGATCGGCGGGATCCTGGGCGGCGACATATTCCTTGGCGACGAGGTTCATTCCGTCGAGCAGGGGGGTGACGAGCGCGACATCGGCACCGCGGTAGAGGCCGGCCAGCCCGGCGCGGGGATAGCTTTGGTTGACGTAGCGGATTGGCACCCAGTCGATATGGGCGAAGCGGCCGTTGATGCGGCCCGACAATTGCTCGAGTTGCTTGCGGATCGTCTCGTAGGTGTGGACCTCGCCGCGCGACGGCGGGGCGATCTGGAGCAGGAAGGCGCGGTGATGCCAGTCGGGATTTTCCTCAAGGAAATGACGATAGCCCTCGAACCGCTCGACCAGCCCCTTGGTATAGTCGAGCCGGTCGACGCCGATGATCACTTTCTTGCCTTCGGCGCTTTTCTCGAGCGTACGATGCGCCTCGATCGAATCGGGGCGGGTTAGCAAATCGTCGAACTCTTCAACGTCGATGCCGATCGGGAACGCGCCGGTGCGCACCGTTCGGTCACCGACGCGGACGATATTGTCGGAATCGACCGTGCCGCCCATCTCGCAGGTGACATAATGGTGGAAGCTTTCGAGCCATTGCTCGGTGTGGAAACCGACCAGATCGTAGGCGAGCATCGATTCGACCAGCCGGCGATGATAGGGCAGCGCGGTCAGCAGCCGGTGCGGTGGCCACGGGATGTGGAGGAAGAAGCCGAGGCGGTTGGTCACCCCCATCTGGCGGAGCTGGTCGCCCAGCGGGATGAGGTGATAATCCTGGACCCAGATGCAATCGTCGGGCTCGATCAGCGGCAGCGCGGTCGAGGCGAGGCGCTGATTGACCCGCTCGTAGCCGGCGCCGAAGTTGCGGTCATATTCGGCAAGATCGACTCGATAGTGGAATAACGGCCACAAGGTTCGGTTGGCATATCCATTATAATATTCGTCGACGTCCTGCTCCTCGAGGTCAACGGTGGCGGTGGTCACGCCCTGGTCGTGGCTGACCTTCATCCGGCCGGTAAAGCTGTCGGTGACCTGGCCCGACCAGCCGAACCAGATTCCGCCCGATTCGCGCAAGGCCGAGCCGAGCGCGACCGCGAGTCCGCCCTGGCTGGCTTCGCCGCTCCGCGCCCGGGGGGCACTCACGCGGTTGGACATGATGATCAATCGACTCACCGGACCGCACTCCATGGACGGGACAACAGTCCCGCACAGTTGATCAGCCCGACAAGCGAATAAGTCTGCGGATAGTTGCCCCATAATTCGCCGGTCTGGAGGTCGGTGTCTTCGCTGAGCAGCCCGGCTGGGGTGAGCCGCTCGAGCATCGCTTCGTAGAGCGTGCGCGCCTCGGCGGTCCGCCCGACCAAGTGGAGGGTCTCGATCAGCCAGAAGGTGCAGAAGTTGAACGCCGTCACCGGAAGCCCGAAATCATCCTCGGTGGCGTAGCGTAGCATATGCTCGCCGCGGCGAAGGCCCTGCTCGACCGCGTCGAACGTCGCGCCAAAGCGCGGGTCGTCGGCGCTCAGGAATTGCAGGTCGATCAGCTGGAGCAGGCTGGCGTCGAGTTCCGAGCCGCCCCACGTCGCGGAGAAGCGGTTGCCGGCCTCGAACCAGGCTTTCTTCTCGATCGCGCGACGGATCCGCTCAGCGGCCTTGCGCCAGTAACCGGCGCGGTCGCCGAGGCCGAGCGTGGTGGCGATCTTGGCCAGCCGGTCGCACGCCGCCCAGCACATCACCGAGCTGTAGGTGTGTATCGAGGCCTTGGTTCGAAACTCCCACAAGCCCGCGTCGGGCTGGTCGAAAGTCGCCAGCGCGCGTTCGCCGACCTGTTCGAGCGATGCGAAATCATCCGCGGTGGCGGGGCGCAGCAGGCGCTGGTCGAAGAAGGCCTGGGCGCTCGACAGGACGATCTGGCCGTAGGCGTCATGCTGGACTTGCGAAAAGGCGGCATTGCCGACGCGGACCGGGCCGAGCCCGCGATAGCCGGCCAGGCCGTCGGCGACGGTCTCGGTCAATTCGCCCTCGCCGCTGACGCTGTACAGCGGCTGGATCTCGCCGCCCTCGCTATGGTCGATGATGTTGCGCAGGTACGACAGATAGGATTCGAGCACGTCGAGCGCGCCGAGCCGATTGAGCGCCTGGACGGTATAATAAGCGTCGCGAATCCAGCAGTAACGATAGTCCCAGTTGCGCTCCGACCCGTCATGCTCGGGGATTGAGGTCGTGAGCGCGGCGACGATCGCCCCGGTTTCCTCATGCTGGCACATTTTGAGGGTGATCGCGGCACGGATCACGACCTCCTGCCAGTCGAGCGGGATGGCGAGGCCGCGCACCCAATGGCGCCAGTGGCGGCGGGTGTCGTGGAGCATCTGCGCCGCCTCGACCTCGACATTGCCGACGAATGGCTCGTCGGGGCCGAGGAAGAAGGACAGGCTGCGCTCGAGCCGGAAGCTGCGCCCGTCGAGCAGGCGCCCGACCGGCGCGTCGGTGGTCAGGCGCAGCGGCTGGGGCTCGGTGAGGAAGCGGATATGGTTGGTGCCGCTGGTCCGGGCGGCATCCGCCGCGCCCCAATCGGTCGCCGGGTTGAGCGCAATGCTGACCTGCGGGCTGCCATGTACCGGGCGAAGAATGCGGATAAACGACACCGGGCGATACATCCGCCCGCGCCGCTCGAACCGCGGACAGAAATCGAGCACCTCGGCCTTGGCGCCGCGCGCATCGGTGAGGATGGTCGAAAGGATCGCGGTGTTGTTGAGGTAGCTCGCCTCGGCGCTGACCTGGTCGTTGAGGGACACGCGCCATTCGCCAGCGGCAAGCTGGGGCGGTTGTTCGCGCCGGGGGTCGAGCAGCGAGCAGAACAGGGGATCGCCATCGACTTGCGGCTGGCACGCCCAGACGAAGCCAGCGCTCTCGTCGATCAGCGCACTGACCTGGCAATTTCCGATCGGCCACAAGGTGAGCGATTTTTTCATGGCGTCGCGCCCAGCCAGGCGAGCGTCGCTTCGACCGTCGGTAGACGATATTGCGCGGCGGTTCGGCGGGCATCGCCGACCAGGATTGCACTACCTCCGAGCGCGGCGGCGGCGATGAAGGCATGTTCGTCGGTCAAATCGTCTCCCACGACGATAGGACTCCCGACGATGAATGTCGGTTCCGCCATGAAGGCGCGAACCGCGTCACCTTTGTCGGCGCCGGGGACTTTCAACTCGCGAACGCATTTGCCCGATTGTAGCTCGAGCCCGGTGTCGGCGGCGAGGGCTCGGGCGAAGGCGTCGATCGCGGCCTCGGCGTGCTGGGCATCGCGAAAATGAAGCGCGACACCTGCGGCCTTGCATTCGAGCAGCAAGCCGTGCGCCTCGGCAAAGGTGCGTGCGGCGCGGGTCGCCACCGCCAGTTCGGGCGGAATCGGAGCGCGCGTCACGGTGCCGTCGGCCGAGCGGCGTTCGAGTCCGTGAGACCCGGCCATGGCGACCTCGCCGAGGTCGAGCCGCTGGGTGAGATCGGCGAGCGAGCGGCCGCTGAGGATGGCGAGGCGACCGTCGAGCCTGGTCCATAGCGCGCGGAGCAGGGCTCGTAGCGCCAAGTCGGCCGCCGCTGCGGTCGGATCGATCACGAAATTGACCAGGGTCCCATCGAAGTCGAGGAACAGCGAGGCGCCGTCGAGCAACGTAGGCGGGGGAAGGGGAAGGCTGTCCATTGCCGGGTGGACTAGCCCCGGCGCGGCGTTTGACAAGGGTGAATGGCGGAACAGGACGAGCAAGTTTTCGTTGGAGTGGCAGTGTCAGGCAAGTGGAGTGAAGTCATTGCGTATCGCCCAGGTTGCGCCGTTAGCCGAAGCTGTCCCGCCCAAACTCTATGGCGGGACCGAGCGAGTCATCTGGTGGCTGACCGAGGCATTGGTCGAGCTTGGCCATGACGTCACGCTCTATGCCAGCGGCGACAGTGAAACCTCGGCCAAGCTGATTCCGTGCGCCCCGCGCGGCCTCAGGCTCGACGGGATCAACAATCACCTCGCTTATACCGTGGCGATGGTCGATCGCGTGCTGACCGACGCCGATCGCTATGATTTCATCCATTTCCACGTCGATTTCGTCCAATTTCCGTTGTTCAAGCATCTTGCGGATAAGTGCCTGACGACGCTTCACGGGCGCCTCGATCTGCCCGATTTCCTGCCCGGCTTCACGGCATTTCCCGAAATGCGGCTGGTAAGCATTTCCGACGACCAGCGCCGCCCGGTGCCGACCGCCAATTTCGCCGGGACGGTCTATCACGGGCTTCCTGACCAACTCATTCCCTTCGCACCCGAGGGCGGGGACTATCTCGCGTTCCTCGGCCGGATGAGCCCCGAAAAGCGTCCCGACCGGGCAATCGAGATTGCGATCAAATCGGGGATCAAGCTGAAGATGGCGGCCAAGGTCGACCATGCCGACCGCGACTATTTCGACAAGCAGATCGCGCCGCTGCTCGACCATCCGCTGATCGAGTTCATCGGCGAGATCGGCGATGCCGACAAGCCCGAGTTTCTTGGTAACGCCCGCGCTTTGATCTTCCCGATCGATTGGCCCGAGCCATTTGGACTGGTGATGATCGAAGCCATGGCGGCGGGGACCCCGACGATTGCCTGGGCCACCGGCTCGACCCCTGAAGTGATCGACCATGGCCGCTCGGGCTTCCTCGTCACCAGCGTCGAGGAGGCGGTGGCGGCGGTAACAGCGACCGGCGAATTGCCGCGCCGGACGGTTCGCGACTGCTTTGAGGAGCGATTCACTGCCCGGAGAATGGCGGAAGATTATTTGCGTCTGTTGAGTGGCTCGACCATGCAGGATCGAACCCAGTTTCGGGAACCCTTCATGCTGGCCAGCTGATTTGAACAATCCAACGACCGCAGCGGCCAGTTCGCCATATCCGGTGCTCGTCGAGCGCAAGGAAGATTATCATATCGAGGCGACCGAATCTCTGGTCGAGCGGACTCTTCGCACCCTCAAGCATAATGATCTGTTCGCGGTGTTCGACAGCCAGGGCAATTTCGCGGGTGGTGCGCTCGGGCCCGATGGCTTGTTCTACAAGGACACGCGTTTCCTGAGCGAATTCACGGTCCGGCTCGGCGGCGCAGAACCGCTCCAGCTTGGTTCGGTCCTGCTCGACGATAATGGCGCGATGGTCGTCGATCTGACCAACGCCGATCTCCACACCGCGAAGGGGCGGGTCTGGCTGCAACGCGAATCGGTGCATGTGTCGCGCTTCAAATTCCTTAACGACAGATCGTCGTTCGAGCGCATCCGCTTGCGTAGCTACGGCCCGATCGGGCGGCCGATTTCGGTCGATATCAATTTCGACGCCGACTTCGCCGATCTGTTCGAGGTTCGCGGCACCCGCCGCGCGGCACGCGGCAACAAAAGCGTGACCCGGCTGTCCGATGGTGGCTTCGAATATCATTATGTCGGGCTCGATAATGTGACGCGGCGGACATTGCTGCGGTTCGACCCGCCGCCAAGCGAGCTTGGCGAAGGCAGCGCGCGATGGGACATCGACCTCGACGAAGAGCGCGAGCAGGCGATCGTAATTCAGGTCTGCTGCCTGATCGAGGATGAGCAGGAGGACTCGAAAACCATCGC
>Ga0136634_10000632_pt1 | contig 14750 bp, 8 predicted proteins | sample AntDrymUQ8332106_2_FD_104654 | JGI IMG/M metagenome (GOLD analysis project Ga0136634, IMG submission 104654) | Polar desert sand microbial communities from Dry Valleys, Antarctica - metaG UQ833 (21.06) | ecosystem: Environmental > Terrestrial > Soil > Desert | place: Antarctica: Dry Valley... | reverse complement strand
CGGGAATGCCCTCTTCCCTCGCGGGAGAGGGCAAAAAGACGGGAATGCCCTCTTCCCTCGCGGGAGAGGGCAAAAAGGCGGGATTGCCCTCTCCCCTCGCGGGAGAGGGCAAAAAGACGGGAATGCCCTGTCCCCTCACGGGAGAGGGCAAAAAGACGGGAATGCCCTCTCCCCTCGCGGGAGAGGGCAAAAAGATGGGAATGCCCTCTTCCCTCGCGGGAGAGGGCAAAAAGGCGGGAATGCCCTCTTCCCTCGCGGGAGAGGGCAAAAAGACGGGAATGCCCTCTTCCCTCGCGGGAGAGGGCGGCGAGCGGCGCAGCCGTTCGCCGGGTGAGGGGGGCTGGCGTCACGGCGGTGCTCGGCAAGGCATCCAGCTTTACTCAAGCCTTACCCCCTCGCCCTGTCCCTCTCCCCCAGGGAGAGCGGACGGCGGTGCAACGCGGATGTCATCTCTGGCGCATTCCGGGCCAAGCCGAAGGGCGGCGCCATGAACATTTCCGCCCCCTTCATCCGCCGCCCAATCGCCACGGTGCTGCTTTCCGTGGCGCTGTGTGTGGCGGGCGCGGTCGCCTATTTCAACCTGCCGGTCTCAAGCTTGCCCGCGGTGGACCTGCCGACGCTGCGCATATTCGCCAGTCTGCCGGGCGCCGACCCCGAAACCATGGCCGCGACCGTTGCGGCGCCGCTGGAGCGCAGGCTGGGCGAAATCGGCGGCGTGACCGAGCTGACATCGAGCAGCCAGCTCGGTTCCACCAGCATCGGCGTGCAGTTCGATCTGAGCCGCAATGTCGAGGACGCCGCGCGCGATGCCCAGGCCGCCATAAACGGCGCGCAGGCCGATCTGCCGGGCACGCTCAGCCGGCGCCCGACGATCCGTAAGTTGAACCCCGCCGCGGCCCCGATCATGATCCTGGCGATCACCTCGCCGGTCAAGCGGCCGACGGATCTTTACGACATCGCCGACCTCATTGTGTCGACGCGCATCGCCCAGGTGAGCGGCGTGGCCGAAGTCCAGGTGGGCGGCGCGCAGCAGCCCGCCATCCGCGTCACCGCCGATCCGGCGGCGCTCAAGGCGCGCGGCCTTGGCCTTGAAGATGTGCGCACCGCCATTTCGCGAGCGAACACCCGCCTGCCGCTCGGGCGCCTCGATGGCGAGCAGCAAGCCTTCGAGATCAGCACCGGGGGCCCGCTGCAAAGCGTGGAGGATTTCGCCGGCCTGGTGGTGAAGGCGGAGGGCAGCCGCATTGTCCGGCTTTCCGATGTGGCCCGCGTGGAGGAGTCGACGAGCAACAGGCTGAGCGCCGGCTGGTTCAACAAGGACCCGGCGGTGATCCTAATCCTGCAAAAGACCGCCGAAGCCAATGTGGTGGAAACGGTCGACGCGATCCGCGCCCTGCTTCCCGAGGTGCAAAAGCTGGTTCCGGCGGATGTGAAAATTTCCGTGCTTTCCGACCGCACCACCACGATCCGCCAAAGCGTGGAGGATCTCGAAATCACCCTGATGGCGAGCATCGCGCTGGTCACGCTGGTTGTGTTCCTGTTCCTGCGGCGCTTGGTGCCGACGGCGGCGGCAACGCTCGCGGTGCCGCTCTCGCTCAGCGGCACGGTCGTTTTGATGTGGTTTTCCGGCTTCAGCCTGGACAACATCTCGCTGCTCGCGTTGACCATCTCCGTGGGCTTCGTGGTGGACGACGCCATCGTCGTCATCGAGAATTGCTACCGCAACATGGAGGCGGGCCTTGGCCCGGTCGCCGCCGCCTTCGCCGGCGCGCGCCAGATCGGCTTCACCATCATCTCCATTAGCCTGTCGCTGATCGCGGCATTCATCCCGCTTTTGTTCATGGGCGGGATTATGGGCCGCATTCTGCAGGCGTTCTCTTGGACGCTGACCTACGCGATCCTGATCTCGGCGATCGTCTCGCTGACGCTGACACCGATGATTTGCGGGCGCTTCATGCGCCGGCTGCCGCGCCCCCGGGAGACCTGGCTCGACCGCCGCATCGAACCGGTGCTGGAGGGCATGACGCGCGCCTACGCCCGTTCGCTCGAAGTCGCGCTCGCGCATCGCTGGCTGATGCTGGCGACCACGCTCATCACGCTCGCGCTCACCGTTCAGCTTTTCATCATTATTCCCAAGGACCTTGTGCCGCGCGGCGATACCGGCCTGGTCTTCGGCTCGGTGCGCGGCGCGCCGGACATCTCCTTCGACGCTCTGCTCATATTGCAGAAGAAGGTGACCGACCTCGTTGTCGACGACCCGGACGTCATCAGCGTCGGGGCGTCCGTCGGCGGCGCCGGCGGCTTTAGCTCCAGCAATTCCGGGCGCTTCTACGTCACGCTCAAGCCGGAGGAGGAGCGCACGGCGACCGCCTCGGACATCATCGACCGCTTGCGCATCAAGATGCGCGCGCTGCCGGGCGCGGAGGTCTCCATGTTTCCCGCGCAGGAGATCCAAATGGGCGCGCGCAGCACGCGCTCGAATTATCAGATCACGCTGTGGAGCACCGCGCTGAGCGACCTGGTGGAATGGGTGCCGCGCGTGGTGGAGCGGGCCAAGAAAATACCCGGCCTCGCCGATGTCACGACCGACCGCGAACAGGGCGGGCCGGAGGTGTTTCTCACGGTCGACCGCGTTGCCGCCGCGCGGCTCGGCGTTTCGATGCGCGCCATCAATTCCGCGTTGAACAATGCCTTCAGCCAGCGGCAGATTTCGACGCTCTACGGCGACCGGAACCAGTACCGGGTCATCCTCGAGGTCGATCCCGCTTTACAGCGCGACGTTCAGGGCCTGTCGCGGATCTTTGTGTCCAGCAGCACAGGGGCGGAAATCGCGCTGTCGGCCGTCACGCGCGTCAGCATGGCCTCAGCCCCGCTCGTGGTGAACCACCAAGGGCAATTTCCCTCGGTCACGGTCAGCTTCAACCTGACGGAAGGCCTGGAGCTGGACGAAGCCTTGGCGCGCGTCCTTCCCGCCATCGAGGAGCTGCATATGCCGGAGAGCATTCGCGTCGAACTGGCGGGAGACACGCAGCAGCTGCGCCAGCAACAGACCTCGCAGCCGCTCCTCATCGTGGCGGCGCTTCTGGCCGTCTACCTGGTGCTCGGCATCCTTTACGAGGACCTTATCCATCCGCTGACGATCTTGTCGACGCTGCCCTCGGCCGGTTTAGGCGCGCTGCTTACGCTGCACGCCACCGGAACCAGCCTGTCGCTGATCGTGCTGATCGGCATCATCCTGCTCATCGGCATCGTCAAGAAGAACGGCATCATGATGGTGGATTTCGCGCTCGAAGCCGAACGCTCGCGCGGGCTTTCGGGAGAGGAGGCGATCCGCGCGGCGTGCTTGGAACGCTTTCGCCCGATTTTGATGACCACCATGGCCGCGATGCTGGGCGCCCTCCCGCTCCTCATCGCCGGAGGGCCCGGTTCGGAACTGCGCCAGCCGCTGGGCCTGACCATCATTGGCGGGCTGGCGGTCTCGCAGATTCTGACCATCTACACGACGCCCGCGATCTATCTGTGGCTGGACCGGCTGCGCGGCCGCCGCTCCAGGACAAGGACGGCTGCGAACCCGGCTCCCCCGGCCGGGAATACCGAAGCCGCCGGATAATCAGCGCGTGAACGTCTTGCAAGGCAGCCGCAATTCAAGGTGCTGCTTGACGAGACATGAACCTTTCCCGCCTTCCCGGCGACGAATGGCTAGTATATCTAGTTTGTTGTCGAGATGACGCGCGATCGGGGCAATGATGCCACGCCGGCACGTCGGCCTTTTACTCACGCCGAGGTGGAAACCATGAAGACTCACAAGCTCTCACTTGCGTTCCTGTTCTGCGCCGGTCTTCCAATGCTGCCCGCGCAAGCCCAAAACGAGCGCAGCATCGCGCTGGTCCTGGATGCTTCCGGCAGCATGAAGGCGCTGCTCGCCGATGGCACGAGCCGCATGGAAGGGGCCAAGGCTGCCGTCGCCCAGTTCGTCGGGACGCTTCCCGCCGAGACCCGCTTGAGCTTTAGGGCTTACGGCCATCAATCGCCGACGCAGAAGAAAGATTGCAAGGACACCGCGCTCCTCGCGCCCTTCGATAAAGTGAGCAGCAACAAAGCGGCGATCACCGAGAAAGCGCGCGGCCTGCAGCCGCAAGGCTATACGCCGATCACGCATTCGCTGACCCTTGCGGCGCAGGATTTGCTTCCCGAAGAAGCCGCCTCCCATGTCGTGGTGCTGGTCAGCGACGGCAAGGAAACCTGCGAGGCCGACCCTTGCGCGGCCGCAAAGGCGCTCGCCGAGGCCGATGCCAAGCTGGTGGTGCATACTGTCGGCGTCGGCGTTGACACGGTGACGCGCAGCCAGCTGCAATGCGTGGCCAGGATGGCGCGCGGCAATTACTATGACGCCAACAGCACATCCGAGCTGACCGGCGCGCTCAGCAAGGCCGCCGTGAAGGGCGCGGAAGAACCTGTGAAGAAGAAGCAGGTGGTGATCGCCACGCCGAAGCTCGGCAAGCTGAGAATGAAAGTTCTCGGCGGTCATCATGACCATGAGGTCCTGGATGCGACGGGAAAAAAGGTCGATGAGCTAAGCTCGGTCCATACCGACGCTGAGCTCGCTCCGGGCATTTATAGCGTGAAGTTCGGGAACGGCGTCTGGACGAGCATCGAGGTCAAAGCCGGTGAAACGACCGAAATCAAACCGGGTTACCTGAAAGTCGAGCCATTGAGCGCAACCGCAGTGGAGGTGCTGGAGCCGGAAACAAGCGAGAAGGTCGATGAGCTTTATTACACCAAATCGGCGACGACGCTCATTCCCGGCCGGTTCAATCTCAAATTCGGCAACGTCATGTGGCCTGGAGACGTCGAGGTGAAGCCAGGCGAGACCACCACCATCAAACCGGGAACGATCAAGGTCGATAGCAATGTCGGGGTCCTTTACTTCGCCGTTCAAGATCCGGAAGGCCAGGAGCTCGGCAAAGGCGCGAGCCCCGGTCATGCCTTGACCCTGCCGCCGGGAAAATACGTCCTGGAGATCGACGCCGAGAAGCGGATCAAGACCCTCACCGACGCGCAGCGCAAGGTGGAGGTCGACCTGGGCGCGGGCGAGGCATTCGAACTCGAGATCAAATAGCGGCGCGGTCCAAGCTCATTATCTCAGACCGAAACAGAGTTATGGCCGGGTCCAACCCGGCCATAACTCTTGTAAAGCAATCGCAAATCAAACCTTAGCGTAAACACGAGGCATTTTCTGACCTGGTTGACACTTTTCGCAAATGCCCACGAGTCAGTCCCCAGCGGTTCGGGATAGTAAAACACGGGGGGCCTGTGAGAAATCCGAAGAGCTTCAATGCTCAGCCAGACTTGCCTCGCAGCGGATTCCTAGGCGGTCCTGGCGCTGACGCGCCGTGCAATGGCGACGGGTCGGCACAAACCCCTTAATCGAATGTTTCCAAAGATCTTGGTGGGCCTGGCAGGACTCGAACCTGCAACCAGACGGTTATGAGCCGTCAGCTCTGACCATTGAGCTACAGGCCCCGCGAAGTCACATTGGTTTTACCAAAAAATTCGCTTTGCGCCACTTTAGAAAAAGGGTGAGTGTATTTTCCAAGCTGGATTTTTGGAGCGATTGTGCGCGCCCGAGGGCGAAGACAATTCGCTAGGTCTTGTGACCGGTTCGGCGCAAATGCAAGTGGCTGCAAGGTGCAAGCCAGCATGGCATCAGCAGGGCGTGAGGACAAAGCGCGGCAATGATCAAGGGATGGATCATCGTCACCGTCGCGCTGTCCTATGTCGGCTTTCTCTTCGCGGTTGCCTATTATGGTGACAAGCGGGCTAGGCGCCGCGGGTCCTCGCGCGGGCGCCCCACGATCTACGCCCTCTCTCTGGCAGTATACTGCACGTCCTGGACATTCTTCGGCAGCGTCGGCCTTGCGACAGCCACCGGGCTCGACTTCCTGGCGGTCTATCTCGGTCCCATCGTGGTCTTTGCCTTTGGCCGGCCGCTTATCGAGCGGATCATCAAGCTCAGCAAAGCGCAAAACATCACGTCCATCGCCGATTTTCTTGCCGCGCGCTATGGCAAGAGCCCGCTGGTGGCGGCCATCGTCACCATTATCGCCGTAGCGGGCGTGCTACCCTACATCGCGCTTCAGCTCAAGGCGGTGTCGCAGTCGGTGAAGACGCTGGTGCAGCCGATCGGCTGGGGCGGCGGTTTTCTGCCCTATAGCGACCCGCTCGGCGACATCACTTTCATCATTGCCATGACGATGGCGGCCTTCGCCATTCTCTTCGGCACGCGCCACATCGACGCGACCGAGCATCAAGAAGGCCTCATGCTCGCCATCGCCACCGAATCGGTGGTGAAGGTCGCCGCGTTTCTCGTCGTCGGATCGTTTATCACGTACTCCATGTTCGGCGGCATCGGCCCGCTGATCGAAAAGGCGACACATCAGCCGGACATCATCGGCCTGTTCGCGCGCGGTTTCCACGGCGGAACCTGGCTGACCGTGACGTTTCTGTCCTCGGTGTGCATCCTTTTGCTGACGCGGCAATTTCACGTCACCATCGTGGAGAACAATTCCGAGGCCGAAGTGGCGCGGGCAAGCTGGCTTTTTCCCGTCTATCTCATCGCCATCAATATATTCGTTGTGCCGATCGCCATCGCCGGGCTGCTGACCTTCGAAAAGGGCACGGTCGACAGCGACATGTTTCTCTTGGCTCTGCCCCTGTCGCAAGGGGCGGAAATTTTCACCATCATCGCTTTTCTGGGTGGCCTATCGGCGGCGACCGCGATGGTGATCGTCGAATCGGTCGCGCTGTCCATCATGGTCTGCAACGATCTCGTGATGCCCATCATGCTGCACCGGCGGCAGGTTGGCATCGCCGACCGGCAGGATATGGGCGCGGTGCTGCTGATCATACGGCGCTTTGCGATCTTCGCCATCTTGCTGCTCGCCTATCTGTTTTACCGCCTTGTCGGCGACGCCTACGGGCTTGCCACGATCGGATTGCTGTCCTTCGCGGCGATTGCGCAATTCGCGCCGGCTTTCTTCGGCGGCCTGATTTGGCGGCGCGCCACGGCGCGCGGCGCGATAGCGGGCATTCTCGCCGGGTTCACGGTCTGGGCCTTCACGCTGCTGGTCCCCTATTTCGTCAAAGCGGGCCTGCTCGCCCCCGACATCATGAAGGACGGGCTGTTTGGGCTGATGATCTTGCGGCCGGAAGTGCTGTTCTATATGAGCTTCGATCCGCTCACGCACGGCGTGGTCTGGAGCCTGATATTCAACATCCTTGCCTATGTTACCTTTTCGCTGCTGCGCGATCCGGAGCCGATCGAGCGCCTGCAGGCCAATTTGTTCATCGAGAACAGCTTCCCGCGGGCAACCGCCCCCTCCTTCCGGCCGTGGCGCACCTCGGTCACGGTCGATGATCTCATCCGCACCGTGGCGCGCTATTTGGGCGAGGAGCGCACCCAGCGTTCGTTCTCGGATTATGCCTTGAGCAACAATTTGGAGCTTGCGCCCAAGGCCGAAGCCGATATTCACCTCATGCGTTTTACGGAAAATTTGCTTGCCAGCGCCATCGGCACGGCGTCCTCGCGCCTCGTCATGTCGCTGGCCATCGGGCGCCGCAATGTCGGCATGAAGTCGGCCCTGAAGCTCCTCGACGACGCCTCCGAGGCCATTCAATACAACCGCGACGTGTTGCAATCCGCACTCGACCAGGTAGGACAAGGGATCGCGGTGTTCGACCGCGATCTGCGTCTGATCTGCTGGAACGGCGAGTTCCGCGATATTCTCTCGCTTCCCCCCATGCTCCGCCAAGTCGGCGTGCCGCTCGACAAGATCGTGCGCTATATGGCTGGAAATGGCGCCAGGAATGGCGTTGCCGCCGAGTCCGTCGTTTCCGAGCGCATCCGGCAATATGTGGTGACGATGGAGACATTCCAGGAGCGGCTGGACCGGGGCGAGCGGGTGATCGAAGTGCGCACCAACGCCATGCCGCAGGGCGGCATCGTCGTCACCTACACCAACATCACGGATCGCGTTGCCGCCGCGGAGGCGCTGGCCCGCGCCAATGAGACTCTGGAGCGCCGCGTTCGCGAGCGTACCGCCGAGCTGATGCAAGTGAACAAGGCGCTCGCCGAGGCAAAGGTTACGGCCGAAGAGGCGAACCTGGACAAGACGCGATTTCTGCTCGCCGCCAGCCACGACATTCTCCAGCCGCTCAATGCCGCGCGGCTGTACACGTCGAGCCTGGTTGACAAAAAACCCTCCGGCGAGATCAGCCGGCTTTCGCGCAACATCGACGTCTCGCTGGAGGCGGTGGAGGAGATCCTCAACGCGCTTCTCGATATTTCCCGGCTGGATACCGGCGCCCTCAAGCCGGAAATCGATGCCGTGGCTATCGGGGAAATGCTGCAGCAGCTCAGGGTCGAGTTCGAACCGCAAGCCGTGGAGCGAGGACTTACGCTGCACGTTCTGCCTTGCAGCCTGTATGTGCGCTCCGACCGGCGGCTGTTGCGGCGCGTGCTGCAGAACCTTGTCTCCAACGCGATAAAATATACCGACGAAGGCCGGGTGGTGCTCGGATGCCGCCGCCGCGGCGCGACAATCCTGGTGCAGGTGCATGATACAGGCCCCGGCATTCCGCTCTCCAAGCATGGCGTGATCTTCAAGGAATTCGAGCGCCTGAACATGGGCTCCAAGCCGGTGCATGGGATCGGCCTCGGCCTCTCCATCGTGGAGCGCATCGGCCGCATGCTCGACCATCCCATCGAGCTTTATTCGCGCCCTGGGCATGGCTCGATTTTCGGCGTGCAACTCCCGATCGCCGATGTGCGGACGGCGCCTCGGCACATTGTTCCCTATGTGAGCGCGGCCAGTTACGGCCAGCTCAACGGCTGCGTGGTGATCTGCGTCGACAATGAGCCAGCAATCCTGGACGGAATGAGCTCTCTTTTGGGCAATTGGCAATGCACCGTGCTGCAAGCTCGCGATAGCGAGGAAGCCCTGCGCGTGATCGCGGAAAGGGGCGCCCATCCCGATATCATCCTAGCGGACTACCATCTGGAGCGCGGCACGGGGATGCAATGCATCGACGCCATCCGCGCCATGGCGGGAACCATGGTGCCCGCCATTCTTATCACCGCCGACCGCTCCCCCGGCGTGGAGGAAGAGGCGCGCGCCATGGAACTGCAGCTCCTGCGCAAGCCGCTCAAGCCGGCCGCACTGCGCGCCTTGATGACGCGGCTCTATTCCAGGCTCGCGGCGGCGGAATAGGGTGCTGTGACCGCGCAGCATCGACGGTCATCGTGAGGCGCCGCGGCTTAGTCGATCAGTTCGCCGCTCTCGATCTTTTTCACCGCGATGACGGCCTGCGTGCGGCTCTCAACCCCTAATTTTTGCAGGATCGCCGAGACATGCGCCTTTACGGTCGCCTCGGACACGCTGAGCTGAAATGCGATCTGCTTGTTGAGCAGCCCCTCGCCCAGCATCATCAGCACGCGGAATTGCTGCGGCGTGAGGGTGGAAAGCCGGTCGACGATGTGGGCATTTTTCCGGTTCGGATTCTGGCCGAGATCGATTTCCGCTGGCACCCAGAACTCTCCTTTGAGAATGGTGCCGATCGCCTCGCGGATGCGGCTGACCGGAAGCGATTTCGGAATGAAACCGGAAGCGCCAAACTCCAGGCAGCGCCGGATCACGGGAGGACTTTCGTTCGCCGAGACGATCACAACGGGAATTTGCGGATTGAGCGCGCGCAAATACATCAGCCCCGAGAAACCCTGAACGCCCGGCATGGTCAAATCGAGAAGGACGAGGTCGACGCTCTCGGTCTGCATGACCGCGCTCAGCTCCTCCAGCGATCCCGCCTCGCTGAGACGCAAATCCTTGAAGCTTGCCGCGAGCGTATGCCTGAGCGCATCGCGGAAAAGCGGGTGATCATCGACAATGACGATATGGTCTTGCGTCATTCCAATCGCATTCCGCCGTGCAAAGCCCAGCCGGTGTCCGGGCCAAAGAAGTTTTCTGCCAACCCCTTACCCTGTTTTATACTAAGGTCCAAGCCGTGCCTGATTTTAACCATAAAGAGGAGGCTGTTGCGCGAGGAAAATTTGCCGTGCGAAATTGCGTAAAGCTTCATGCTTTTGCTTGCCAGGGCTGGCGGGGACTGGAAGTGTCGCACAGGTCAGAAAACATGAGGTACAGCCGCCATGATCGATGACGAGCAGCGCAAACTTCACGGCAAGCGATCGTTAAAGCTGGTCACGGTCACGGTCGCGGTTCTGTTTGGCCTCGTTCTCATCGTTCCCGTTGTCGCGTCCGCTTTCAACGGCTACACCTTCCTGCGGTTCCCGCTCGGGTTGTTTTTGCTGTCGCACGGCACCGTCCTGGGCATCATCGCGCTGATCTATTGGGCTTCCGCCCGCCAGGACATGCTCGATCGCCGCCATGGCCTAACCAGTGAATTCTAGGCCGTACCATCGATGTCGCTGAACACCAGTTACCCCGCCATCAATCCCCGGCTCGGCACGAGTTTTGGGATTTTCACCAGTGCTTTTGCCAGCCTGGTGCTGTTGCTCATCATCTTGGAACAGCTTGGCCTGGAGCGGAACTGGATCAGTGAGCTGATCATCGGCTTGCCCATTTTATTCTATGCCGGCATCGGACTGATGGTGCGCACCGCCAATGTCGAGGAATTCTTCATCTCCGGCCAGCGTGTGCCCCCGCTCTATAACGGTTTCGCGCTCTCGGCCAATCTGGTGGGTGGAGCCGGGCTGTTGGGCGCGATCGGCGCGTTTTTCTTTATCGGCTACGACGCGATGCCGATCGTGCTGGGCTGGTGCGGCGGTCTTGGGCTGATGGCGGTGCTGTTCGCGCCTTATCTGCGCAAGACAGGTGCATACACCTTACCGGGCTTTTTCGGCATCCGCTTTACCAGCCGCCTTGTAAGGCTGGTCGCGGCCCTGATCCTGTTCGTACCGGGACTGATGCTGCTCGCGGCGGAATTGCGCATCGGCCAAATGGTCGCGAGCATTTTTCTGCCCGTCGGCGACGGCCTCTTGCTGCAAGCCGGGCTGGCCGTGGTCGTCATGACAGTGTTTTTCGGCGGCATGCGCTCGCTCACTTGGACGCAATGCGCGCAATTCATCGTCGTTATTCTGGGCATCGCCCTGCCGCTCATCGCTATTTCCGTCCTGGTTACGAACCTGCCCTTGCCGCAGCTCTCCTATGGCAGCGTGCTCGACGATATGGGGCAGCTCGAGGTCACACGGGGTCTGACGGCACGCGGCACCGCGACGGTCAACGCGGTGTTGCCCGGCGCCGAACCAGCCGCCTTGGCAAGACCGTTCACGGACCTTTTCGGGGCGGTGAGCATTGGCGATTTCCTCTCCCTCACCCTTTGCATCATGCTCGGCACCGCCGTCCTGCCGAGCCAGGCTGCAAGGCTGAGCACCACGCCGACGGTGTCGGCCGTGCGCAAATCGTTTGGCTGGGCGGCCCTTATCGTGGGGCTGATGGCCATGACCATTCCGGCCTATGCAGCCTTTGTGAAGTTCCAGGTTTTGCAGCAGTTCCTCGGCGTGCCGCTGGCGCAAATCCCGGAATGGGGGCGCCTGCTGGAGCAGCTTGGCATCGTTACGCTGTCGGGCAATCAGCTCGATCCAGCGCTCGGCAGCGCGCGGGTTATGTTTAGCCGCGACAGCGTGGCGCTGATCTTGCCCGTGCTCAACAACTTCCCTTTCGTGCTGATCGGTGTCGTGGGGGCCGCCGCGATTGCCGCCGTTCTCGCCGCCGCCGCTGGGAACATCGTGGCCATGGCGAATGTCTTCAGCAACGACATCTATTACGCGCTGCTCAACCGCTCCGCATCGCCGTCACGCCGGCTGCTTGCCGCGCGGATGTCGATGGTCGGTTTGGGGCTCATCGCGCTCTGGATTGCCAGTCAGGACGGTCTGGACCCGCTGCGCACCATGCTTTGGGCGTTGTCGCTTTGCGCGGGAAGCTTTTTCGGCGTGCTGGCGCTTTCCATCTGGTGGCCCGGCATCACCGCATTTGGCGCGGCCGTCGGCATGATGTCCGGCTTTGCCGCGACCGGAGCCTATATTCTCCTCACGGCGGGAGGCGGATATCCCTGGTTCGGGGTGGACGGCCTTGCCGCCGGGGTGTTGGGTGTGCCGGTCTCCATATTGGGCGCCGTTACGGGCAGCTTGCTTTCGCCAGCCCCGGATCAGCAAAAGCTCGATGTGCTCGACGAAATCCGGGTGCCGAGCGGCGAAACCATCCATACGCGTCTTCTCCGCCTCGCCGCGCGCGGCAAAGCGCCGAAACCGTGAGGCTTTGGCACAATGCCGATAAGCAATGCTGGCCGCCGCGGACTGCATCCCGAACTCGCGCCCTACCGTACCGGTAAGCTTGCTGTTTCGCCGCTGCATGAGGTTTTCTACGAGGAGTGCGGAAATCCGCAAGGCAAGCCGGTGCTGATGGTGCATGGCGGCCCGGGCGGCGGCTCCAACCCCACCATGCGCCGCTATCATGACCCGCGGCGCTACCGCATCATCCTTCTCGACCAGCGCGGCTGCGGACGCTCGACGCCGCATGCCAGTCTCGAAGAGAACACGACATGGCATCTGGCTGCCGATATGGAGCGGCTTCGCGAGCATCTCGGCATCGCGCGCTGGCAGCTTTGCGGCGGCTCATGGGGTTCCACGCTGGCGCTAGCCTATGCGCAAAAGCATCCAGCGCGCGTGACCGAGCTGATCCTGCGCGGCATCTTCACCCTGCGGCAAGCCGAGCTGAAATGGTTTTACCAGGAGGGCTGCAGCTGGATTTTCCCGGACGCGTTCGACGATTATCTGCGGCTTATCCCGCCCGCTGAGCGGAGCGACATGATCGCCGCGTATCACCGCCGTCTGACCGCCCCGGATCCCGCCGTGCAGTTGGCAGCGGCGCGCGCATGGAGCATATGGGAAGGCACCACGCTATCGCTGCTGCACGACCCGGAGCGCATCAAGAAATTCGGCGCTAACGACTACGCCATCGCCTTTGCGCGGATCGAGTGCCACTATTTCATCAATAAGGGTTTTTTCGAAAGGGACGATCAGCTCATTGCCGATGCGGGTCGAATCCGGCACATCCCCGGCGTGATCGTTCATGGCCGCTACGACGTCGTCACACCGCTGCGCAGCGCTTGGGATTTAAAGCAAGCCTGGCCCGAGGCGGAGCTGCGCATCGTGCCGGACGCTGGCCATGCCATGACCGAGCCCGGCATCATCCACGAGATCGTCGAGGCGGCGGACCGCTTGGCCGGACCGGCGCAGGCTTAACGCGCTTGGCATCACTCCGCGGCTTGGCGGTGGATGACCCTGTCCGCAGGCCGCAAGCAGGTCAGCGCGTCGATGAGCACCTCGACGCCCGCGCCGGGCACCACCGCCGCTTCCGTCATGTGCCGGCGAAAGGCGCGCGCGCCCGGAACGCCCTGCACCAGCCCGACCATGTGCCGCGTCATGGCGGAGAGCCGCTCGCCCTTGGCAAGCTCGGCCTCGATATAGGGGATCATGGCCAGAACGATCTCCTCGAGATCAGGCGCGCTCGCGCTGTCGCCAAAAAGCTGGCGATCGACATCGCCGAGCAAAGCGGGGTTTTGATACGCGGCCCGGCCCAGCATGACGCCATCGACATGCATGAGATGGGCTGCGGCATCGCCCAGCGTCGCGATGCCGCCATTGAGGATGATGGTCAGGTCAGGCCGGGCGGCCTTGAGCCGATAGACGCGCGCATAATCGAGCGGCGGCACCTCGCGGTTCTGCTTCGGGCTGAGACCTTTCAGCCAAGCCTTGCGCGCGTGAACGATGAAGGTGGCGCAGCCGGCGGAGGCCACCGTCTCGACGAAGCGGGTGAAATCGGCCTCGCTGTCCTGATCGTCGACGCCGATGCGGCACTTCACCGTAACGGGCATCGGAACGGCCCCGCGCAGCGCGCCAACGCACTCAGCCACAAGCTCGGGCTCCGCCATGAGGCAGGCGCCGAAGCGGCCGGCCTGCACCCGGTCCGACGGACAGCCCACATTGAGGTTGATCTCGACATAGCCGAAAGCGGCGCCGATCCGGGCGGCGTCGGCCAGTTCGCCGGGGTCGCTGCCGCCCAATTGCAGAACAACGGGACGTTCGGCCCAGTGGAAGCCGAGCAGCTTGTCGCGTTTGCCGTGGATGATGGCCGCCGAAGTGACCATCTCGGTGTACAGAAGCGCCCGCCGGCTAAGGAGGCGATGGAAGAAGCGACAATGCCGGTCCGTCCACTCCATCATCGGTGCGACGGAAAATCTATGATCTTGTTTTAACTGCATTTTCTTAGTGTAATCAAAGCACTAAAGGAGATCGAATACGCGCTTCTGCACACGGATATCACGGTTTGTCTCGCATTTGCGCGCGCTAACTGCACACATAGCGTCATACGACAGAAACTCAATGTGGCGTCTCTCTTTCAGCTTTCCAGCGGGAATTGGCGTGTCCAGGTTCGGCGCAAAGGTCGATACTTGGCACAAACGTTCCGGCGTAAAAATGATGCTGAAAGCTGGGCCCTTGAGGCCGAGCGAAGCATAGACCGCGGCAGGGAGCCGAGAGCAAAATCAACATTAAAGGTAAAAACCTTCGGTGACTTGATTGATCTGCATAAGGCTGACATGCGTGAGGTCAAAAGGCCTTTAAGGCGATCGAAGTCGTACAGCTTGAACCTCCTGGATAGGAAGCTTGGCCGCAT
>Ga0136634_10000631_pt1 | contig 14752 bp, 11 predicted proteins | sample AntDrymUQ8332106_2_FD_104654 | JGI IMG/M metagenome (GOLD analysis project Ga0136634, IMG submission 104654) | Polar desert sand microbial communities from Dry Valleys, Antarctica - metaG UQ833 (21.06) | ecosystem: Environmental > Terrestrial > Soil > Desert | place: Antarctica: Dry Valley... | reverse complement strand
CCCAGCCAACCGGCGGGCCGTTGAACAGCCGGTCGACCTTGGAGCGGATGTCCGGGTAATCGGCGGCGAGCTGCTGCCGGACACGCGTGATAACGGCGTCGCGCTCCTCCAGCGACTTGGGCATGACGAGAATCTGGGCAAAATTCTGGTTGCGAAGCTGTTGGTCGAGCGGCAGGTAAAAGCGCGGCGCGCCCTCGCCGATGAAGGTGGCCGCGAACGCGACATCGGGATCGGCCCGCACGGTCTTTTCCACCTGTACCGCCTGTGTCTCGGTCTGCTTGAACGACGAGCCCTCCGGCAAGGTCAGATCGACAAGGATCTCGGGCCGGTTCGAGGCCGGAAAGAACTGTTGCGGGATGAAGGCGAAACCGCCGATGCCCGTCGCGAACGCCGCCAGCGTCAGCGCCACCACCAGCCGCCGCCGCTTGACGCACCAGCCTATGATCTTCTCCAGGCGCTTGTAGAATGGGCCGCTGAACGCTTCCGGTGCGCCGGCCTCGTGCTTGCGCTGCTTGAGCAGGGCGAAGCCGAGCCAGGGCGTGAAATACACCGCCGCGAACCAGGACACGATCAGCGAAATGCCCACCACCCAGAACAGCGAGCTGACATATTCGCCGGCGGTGGAAGCGGCAAAGCCCACGGGGATGAACCCCGCCACTGTGATCAGCGTGCCGGTGAGCATGGGGAAAGCGGTGGAGTTATAGGCGAAGGTGGCGGCGCCGAGCTTATCGAGGCCCTCCTCCAGCTTGCGCTCCATCATCTCCACGGCGATCATCGTGTCATCGACGAGCAGGCCGAGCGCGATGATGAGCGCGCCGAGCGAAATGCGCTGCAGGTCGATCTGGATGAGCCACATGATGAGAAATGTTGCGGTGAGCACGAGCGGGATCGTGAGCGCCACGACCAGTCCCGCGCGCCAGCCCAGCGACAGGAACGACACGGCGAGCACGATCAGCAGCGCTTCGCCCAGCGCTTTGAGGAACTCGCCGACATATTTTGTCACGACCTCCGGCTGATTGGCGATCTGGCCGAGCTCGAGGCCGAGCGGCAGATCGCGCGTAACCTGCGCCAGCGCGGTGCTGATACCGGTGCCCACATCGGTGACTTTTGCGCCCGGCGCCATCACCGCACCGAAGATCACGGCCTCCTTGCCCTGATAGCGCGCTTTGGCGACGGGCGGGTCCTGCAACCCGCGGCTGACCGTGGCGATATCGCCGAGGCGGATGGTTTGGGCGCCAAGGCGCAGCCGCAATTCGCGGACCTCTTCAACCGTGGTCAAAAAGCCCTGCACATCGAGGCGCACGGAGCGGTCGTCCGTTTCGACGCGGCCCGCTGGCTCCAGCGTGTTCTGCGCGGCAAGCGCGCTCTGAATGTCGAGGGGGGAGAGGTTGCGCTCGGCCAGCACTTGGGAGGCGATCTCGATGAAAAGTTTTTCGTCCTGCGTCCCGATCAGATCGACCTTCTCGACGCCCGGCACGCGCAGCAGCACGTCGCGGATGCGCTTGGTCTGCGCCTTAAGCTCCGGATAGGCAAAGCCGTCGCCGGTCAGCGCGTGCAGCGTCACATAGGTGTCGCCGAACTCGTCGTTGAAGAACGGGCCCTGGACGCCTTCGGGAAGCGTGTGACGGATGTCGCCGAGCTTCTTGCGCACCTGATAGAAGGCGTCGGCGATCTCGCGGCCGCGCGCTTCGCCCTTCATATTCACGAAAATGACCGCGTTTCCGGCGCGCGTGTAGGAGCGCACATAATCGAGATGCGGCGTTTCCTGCGCCTTTTGCTCCAGCTTGTCGACGACCTGGCTCTGCATGTCCTCCACGGAAGCGCCCGGCCAGGCAACCTGCACCACCATCACGCGGAAGGTGAAATCGGGGTCTTCCTTCTGGCCCATGCTGAACAGCGCGTATCCGCCCGCCAGCAAGATAAGGACGACGAGAAAGCGCGTGAGGCTGGCATGTTCGATTGCCCAGCGCGAGAGATTGAAGCCGCGAGGCCCCTTTTCCGGCAGTTTGACCACTCGGTTCATGACGCGTTCTTCCGTCGCTAGTTCGCTGTGTCGGATTATTGTGCTGGGACGGGTTGATGGCCAGCGGAGGCCGTCTGCATGATGTCCTTCGGCAATCGGATCTTCAGCCCGGCGTTCAGAAACTGTACCCCGCCGGTAATCACCACATCGCCGGACTTCACGCCCGAGCGCAGCCTTACGCCTTCGGGACCGACGCCAGCGGTTTCGACGAAACGCGGCGCGACGGTCTCGGTGGCGGGATCGCTGACAAAGACGGCGTCGCGGCCTTCGACCTGCGTCAAGGCGGTCACCGGCACGACGACATGCGCGTCATCCGCGCCGAGCGACAGCGTGGCGGTCGCCGTCATGCCAAGGCGCATCGCGGGCGGCGGGTTTATGACGCCGACCCGGACGGAATAGGTGCGCGAGGCGGCATCGGCCTGCCCGGCGATCTCGCGGATGCGGCCCTGCGCACCGATGCCGGCATCGGCCCAAAGTTTGAGGGAGACGGCTTGACCGATGGCGAGATGCGTCACGTCCTGCTCCGGGACGCTCAAGGCCACTTCCGTCTCGCCGGCCTCGGCAAGGGTCACGATCGGCGCACCGGCGGCGACGACCTGTCCAGGTTCGGCGCGCACGGCCGTGACCAAGCCCGCCTTGTCGGAGGACAGCACCGCATAGCGCGTGGCGTTTTCGGCCTGCCGCGCCTGAGCCTCGGCGGCCTCGAGCGCCGATTGCGCGGCATCGACTTCGAGCTGGCGCTGATCGACGGTGGCCTTGGGGATGAAGCCTTTGGGCAGCAGCGTCGCGGCGCGCTGCAGCGAGTCTTTTGCCACGCCAAGGCGCGTCCGCGCGGAGAGGACGGCGGCGCGGGCGCTGTTCTCGCTCAGCTTGAGATCGGTCTCGTCCAGCCGAGCAATGATCTGGCCCACGGAAACGCTGTCGCCGACATTGACGCGGCGCTCGGTGATTTTGCCCGGCACGCGAAAGCCGAGAGCGCTCTCGATCCTCGCCTGGATGCTGCCGGAGAAGGCGCGGCTGCGCTCGGGAGACTGCTCCTGAACGATGATCGCCTTCACCGGCCTGATCACTTGCTCGACGGGCTTGTCGTCCTTACAGGCGGACAGCAGAGCGGCGGCGGTCAGCGCCAAGGCCAGCCCGCGGATGTAACCATTCCGGTAAACTGACGAAATTCCTCTTTCTTCACGCGCCAGCCGCAATTCCGCTTTTGCTTCGTTACTCATGACCCACATCGCAGCCTCGCTCTGATTACCTGGTCTTCAGCGCCCTGATCAAAAACGCCGCCATTTCCTGCGGCGCGACCCGGTTTTCATCGTCCAATTTCTGCGCCACCATCGCGGGATGGCAGAAACATGCCACCGCCGTATGCACCGCTTTCGCCGTCCGCTGCACGTCCTTCTGCGCGAACTCGCCGGATGCCATGCCGTCCTTGACGATTTCCGCGATATAGGACGTCATCCGATCCACATGGTTGCGCACGGCGAGCCACTGCTCTTCCATGGCAACAACGACCATTTCATGGACTTTGCGATGGTCGAGCAAATCCTCCAGCGTGTGGCGGTAGACTTCCTCAAGGAAGCGCGTGAGCCGTTCCGAGGCAGGCGCCTCCAGGCGGATGATCTCGAAGAGCCGCTTTTCCATGTCGCCGATGATGCGCCCGCAAATGGCTTCGGTCAGCGCGGATTTGGACGGGAAGAAGCGATACACATTGGCGGCGGACATGCCGCACGCCTCGGAAATGTCGGCGATGGTCGTTTTGCCATAGCCGTAATGGCGGAACAGCCGCTCGGCCTCCGTCAGGATCCGGGTCCGGGTGTCATTCTGCTGGGACGACGCGTCCATTTATTGTCTACCGTGCTCGCAGTTGAAGACTGACGATTTTTGAAATTCATCATACTTCATACGTCATGCTTTATTGCATGGCAAGAGACCTTCTGCCGCACCGATCAGTAATAGGTGAGCTCGCGCACTTTCCCCCAGAACACCCGGTAGGAATAGAAGGTGTAACCCAGAATGCAAGGCAGCACGATTAACGCTCCGACCAGAATGAAGCGCAGCGATTCCGGCGCGCTGGCCGCCTCCCATATCGTAAGCCGGTCGAGGATGACAAACGGGTAAAAGCTGTAGGCCAGGCCAATGAAGCCCAGCAGAAACACCCCCGCCGCGCCGATGAAAGGCAGCCAATAAAAGCGGTCGCCTTGCATGGGCATTTTGCGCAGCAGCAGCTCCAGCCCGACGATGAGAGCCGCAGTCAGCAAGGGAATGGGCAAGAGGAAGAACAGGTTCGGCAGGCTGAACCATTTCTCGAAGATGCGCGGGCTGACCAGCGGGGTGGCGAGCGAAACGGCCGCCAGACCGATGGCGGTGAACCAGAGAGCAAACCGGGCCCAGCGCGCGGCTTTCACCTGCAGATCATCCTCGGTCTTCATGATCAGCCAACACGCGCCGATGAAGGCGTAGCCGGCGGCGAGGCAGATCCCGCACAAGATGCTGAATACGATGTTCAGCAGGCTGCTCTCGAAGCCCACGATATAAAAGCCGAGCATATAACCTTGCGCCAGCGACGCCAAAAGCGAGCCGCCGACAAACGCCCAATCCCATCCCGGCTTCTGCGCGGCGTGCACCTTCGCGCGGAAGTCGAATGCGACGCCCCGCAATATCAGCCCGGCGAGCATGAAGGCCACGGGCATATACAGCGCGCTGAGGATGATCCCATGCGCGAGGGGAAAAGCGACCAGTAAGAGGCCGATGCCGAGCACCAGCCAGGTCTCGTTGGCGTCCCAAAACGGCCCGATGGACGAGATCATTACGTCTTTCTCGTCCGGATCGGCGCGGCTCATGAGGATGCCCACGCCGAGATCGTAGCCGTCGAGAATGACATAGAGCAAAATAGACAGGCCCATCAGCCCGCCGAAAATAACAGGTAACGCGTCCGCGCTGGTGAGATAGCTCCACATGTCGGCCTCCTATCTCGCGACCGCGCCGTCAGGCGCGAACAAACCGCCGGGTGTCTTCACGCCCGGCGCGGGTTCGCCAGCCCGCCGCGCCATATAGAACAACACGTAAATGAAAGACACCAGCAGCAGGACGTAGAGGGTCAAATACATGGCAAGGCTGGTCGCCACCATGGGCGCCGTCGCGTTCGACACCGCATCGGACGTGCGCAACACGCCCTTAACCAGCCAGGGCTGCCGGCCGATTTCGGTCGTGTACCAGCCCGCGACGAGCGCGATCCAGCCAGCGAAGGTCATGGCGACGAGGCTTCTGGCCAGCCAACGGCCGGGTTCGCCGCGCCGCAGAAGCTGCCACGCGCCGATCCAGGAGACGACAAGCATCAGCATCCCCACGCCGACCATGATGCGGAATGCGAAAAAGACGGGCGCGACGGGCGGGTGCTCGCCGCGGAATTCGTTCAGACCCTTGATTTCTCCATCGCCGCTATGGGTCAGGATCCAGCTGCCGAGCTCTGGGATGGAAATCTCGTAGCTATTGGTGCGCGCCGCCTCGTCGGGGATGGCGAAAATGCGCAAGGCGGCGTTGCGCTCGGTGTTCCAGATGCCTTCCATCGCCGCGACCTTGGCCGGCTGATATTCCAGCGTGTTCAGGCCGTGCAGGTCGCCGACGACGATCTGCAGCGGGATGAGCAGAGCGGCGACATAGACGCCGGTCCGCAGCGCCGCGTTGACGCTGGCGCTCTTGTCGCCGCGCAGCCAGCGGTAGGCCGAGATGCCGGCCACGAGAAACGCCGCGGTCAGCCCGGAGGCGAGCAGCATATGGGTGAGGCGGTACGGGGAAGACGGATTGAACAGCACCGCCATCCAGTCCGTCACATGCGCCTTGCCGTCGATCATCTCAAAACCGGCGGGCGTGTGCATCCACGAGTTCAGCGCGATGATCCAGAAGGCCGACAACGTCGTGCCCACCGCCACCAGCACCGTCGCGATAGTCTGCACGCGATTGGAGACGCGGCCGGTGCCGAACAGCATGATGCCGAGGAAGGTGGCCTCCAGGAAGAAGGCCGTCAGCACTTCGTAGGCCAGCAGCGGCCCGGCTACGTTGCCGACCTTCTCCATGAAGCCGGGCCAATTGGTGCCGAACTGGAAAGACATGGTGATGCCGCTCACCACGCCGAGCGCGAAGCAGAGCGCGAACGGCTTGATCCAGAAGCGGTAGGCATCCATCCACTTTTCATCGCGCGTGCTGTCGTACCGGAGTTTGAAAAAGAGCAGTATCCAGCACAGCGCGATGGTGATGGCGGGGAAGAGAATGTGGAACGTAATGTTGGCGCCGAACTGAATACGTGAAAGCATGAGGGCGTCCATTACCGCTCTCCTTTTCGGGTTTTGCCGCCGGGGATGATCTTCAATTTGTCGCGCAGCTCGTAAAGCTTATAAACTTTCGAACCAAGCCTGAGCAGTTGCACGAGCCGGTCCGTGTCCATTTTCTGCATGTCGAGATACCAGCGCGTGAGCATCTCGATAAGGTCGTGCATCTCGCGCATCCGTGCCTGGGCGTGCTGCTCCTCGGGGCTTTGCGCATCCTCCAGCAGCACGCCGCGCAGCATGGTCAGCGTGGGCTCGATTTCGCGCTTGCGGCGCTCCTCGACCAGCGTGCGCACGATCTCCCATATATCGTCGGGCGCGGCGTAATGATCGCGCCGGTCTCCCGGCAGATGCTGCAGGCGAATGAGCCGCCAGCCATCCAGCTCCTTCAGCCCCATGCTGACATTGGAGCGGGAAAAGCCCAGCGTATCGGCGATATGTTCCGCGTTGAGGGGCTGCGGCGACAGATAGATCAGCGCGTAGATTTGGCCGACCGTGCGGTTGATGCCCCAGCGGCTGCCCATTTCACCGAAGTGCAGGACGAAGGCGCGGATGAGGGGTGGCAGGTTCATGCTCGTTTCTCGAATTTCAGTAATTTCTGAAATATAAGAAAAAGCGATGTCGCGAACCAGGCGCAATTCGCCGCACGGGGTGGCGCGCTCCGCTCCGTTAGCTTCGACGCTGGCTGAACCTTCTCCCGCTCTGCGGCGACTGAGGACCTGTGCGCGATGCCCGGCATCGCATTCCAGTACTCATTCACTCTTGGAGCTCTTGAAATGAAACGCCTTACTGCTTTGGCCGCTACCGTTTGCGGAATGACCATTCTCGGCGCAGCCCTTCCGGCTCCGGCCCAAGCGGCCGGCTGCTATTACGGGGTATATATGGACGGACGCGGCATGATCGGGATCGATGCTTCCGCTCACGCGGCGACGAAGGATTGGGCCTGCAACCGCGCCCGCCGCGAGTGCAATCGCAAACTCGACCGCGCCCGCGATCGCGGAAATCTCCCGCGTCACGAACCCCGGCAGATCCGTTGCCAGCGTTATGGGTGACGCTAGAGCATCGTGCGCAAAAACGATGCGATGAAGCAAGGACTAGAGCGGAATGCGCGATTTCCATTGAAGCGCATTTCGCTCTAGCACGGCGCTCGAAGTCGGGAGCGGCGTGCAAACGCTGCCCCCCGCTTTCGCCCTGGATCAATCGTCGGCGGCGCGGAAGCGCGCCAGGCCCCGCATCGCGAAGGGCGCGATCAGCGCGATAGCGGCGATGGCCAGCAAGGTCGCCGAGATCGGGCTTTGCAGGAGCACCATCGGATCGCCGACGCTGATGGAGAGCGCGCGCCGCAATTGCTGCTCGGCAAGCGGCCCCAGGATCAGGCCGATGATGACGGGCGCGATCGGGTAATTGTAGCGGCGCATGAGGAAGCCGAGCAGGCCGAAGACGAGCAGCATGGTCAGCTCGACAGGCGAGGGCTGGGCGGCGATGGTGCCCATGGTCGCGAACACCAAGATGCCGGCGTACAGCCAGGGCTGCGGAATGGAGAGCAGCCGCACCCAAAGGCCGACCAGCGGCAGATTGAGCACCAGAAGCATGGTGTTGGCGATGAAGAGGCTGGCGACAAGCCCCCACACCAGGTCGGGTTTCTCCGCGAACAGCAGCGGGCCGGGATTGAGGCCGTATTGCTGGAAGCCGGCGAGCATCATCGCCGCGGTCGCCGAGGTCGGCAGGCCGAGCGTCAGCAGCGGCACCAAGGTTCCGGCCGCCGAGGCGTTGTTGGCGGCCTCCGGCCCGGCGACGCCCTCAATGGCGCCATGCCCGAACTCTTCCGGGTGTTTGGCGAGCTTGCGTTCCACCGAGTAGGACAGGAAGGTGGGAATTTCCGCGCCGCCCGCCGGCAGCGCGCCGATGGGGAAGCCGAGCAGCGAGCCGCGCAGCCATGGCGCCCAGGAGCGGCGCCAGTCCTCCTTGGTCATCCATAGCGAGCCGCGCACCGGCTCCAGCTCCTCCGGCGCATGGCGGCGGCGTGAGGCAACGTAAAGCGCCTCGCCGACCGCGAAAAGGCCGACGGCCAGCGTGGTGACCTCGATGCCGTCGAGCAACTCCGCCACGCCGAAGGTCAGCCGCGCCTGCCCCGACATGGTGTCGATGCCGACCAAGCCCAGGAAGAGGCCGAGAAACAGGCTGGTCATGCCCTTGACGGGCGACTCGCCGAACGTTGCGGAGACCGTCACGAAAGCTACGACCATGAGCGCGAAATAATCCGCCGGGCTGAATTTCAGCGCCAAATCCACCAGCCAGGGCGCGACCACGGCGAGGCCGAGGGTGGCGAGCATACCGGCCACGAAAGAGCCGATGGCCGCAGTGGCGAGCGCGGGGCCGCCGCGCCCGGCCTTGGCCATTTTGTTCCCCTCCAGCGCGGTCACCATGGAGGCGCTTTCGCCGGGCGTATTGATCAGGATCGAGGTGGTCGACCCGCCATACATGCCGCCATAATAGATGCCGGCGAACATGATCAGCGATCCGCTGGGGTCGAGCTTGTAGGTCACCGGGAGTAAGAGCGCCACGGTGAGCGCCGGCCCGATGCCGGGCAGCACGCCGACCGCCGTGCCCAAGAACACCCCGATGAGCGCAAAAAAGAGGTTCATCGGCTGCACGGCCACCGCGAAGCCTTGCAGAAGGGCGGAAAAACTGTCCATGCCGGGCTCCTCTAGCGTGACGACTTCGCTGGAGACGACTGGCACTGTCCGACAGCAACTCAGTCGTCATCCCCGGGCAAGCAGGGATCCAGTACTCCGCGGCGATTCCTGTGTTTACTGGATCCCCGCCTGCGCGGAGATTACGACTTCATGTACGGCGCGTTTCGTTTCCGTCTCACCCGCTCAAGCCCTAAAGCAGGCGTTCGAGCGGCCCGGCGGGCAGCGACAACGTCAGCAATTTGGTGAACGCCAAGTAGACCAGCACGGCCAGGACGAAACCGATAAGGATGTCCAGCAGCGGCGTGCGCCGGCCGAATGCGCTGGACGTCGCCGCGAAGATCACGGTCATGCCGGGAATAAAGCCACCGCCCAGGCTGATGATGGCGATGAGCGCCGCAAATCCCGACACGATCAGCACTACGGCTGTGAGGTCGAAGGCTTCGGCCTCGACGAAGCCGCCGCGCCAGGCGAGGATGCCGTTGAGGACGCCCAGCACCGCCAGGCCGATGGCAGCGATCTTGGCGGCGGTTTCCGGCCCCACGCGCGAATAGGTTGCGCCGCCGCCCACTTGCGCGGCGTCCCAGAAGGTGACGGCGGCCAGCGCGAGAAGAGCTGCCGCGATCATCAGCCCGGCAATATCGGGTCCAGAGCGGCGTTCCGCTCCAAGCTCGGCGGCGGGGCCATCCGTCATGTTTGCATTCCCTCCCTGCCGCCGCCGGTGCCTTGAGGCAACCTCTTGAATGGCGGTATTGTCATTTAACGCCAACGCCTGTGACGCGCTAGCGCCAAAGCGTCAGCCGCCCGCCGGGCGCTCCGAAGCCGCGTCCACCACGACCAGCGCCGTCATATTCACGATGCGCCGCACGCTGGCCGTCGGCTCGATAATGTGAACGGGCTTGGCCGCGCCTAACAGGATCGGTCCCACGGTGATGCCGTTGCCTGCCGCGACCTTGAGCAAATTATAGGCGATATTGGCCGCGTCCGCGTTGGGCATGATCAGCAGATTGGCGTCGGCGGTGAGCCGGGAACCGGTGAAGCTCTCGTCCAGCACGCGGCGCGACAGAGCGGCGTCGCCCTGCATTTCGCCCTCCACTTCGAGGTCGGGCGCGCGCGCCTCGATCAAGGCCCGCGCATCGCGCATGAGCTGTGCGGCGGGATCGCTGGACGAGCCGAAGCTGGAATGCGAGAGCAGCGCCACACGCGGCGGCAGCCCGAAGCGGCGCACCTCCTCGGCGGCAAGCAACGTCATCTCGGCGAGTTGCTCGGCGGTCGGGCGCGAATTGACATAGGTGTCGCAGATGAAAAGCTGGCGATCGGGCAGCATCAGCATGTTCATCGCCGCGAAGCAGCGGACGCCCGGCCGTGTGCCGATCACGTCCCGCACATAGCGCAGATGCTCGTCGAACGTGCCCAGCGTGCCGCACAGCATGGCGTCCACATCGCCGCGGGCGAGGAGAATGGCGCCGATCAGCGTCGGGCGGGTGCGCATGGCCTCCTTGGCGGTCGCGAGGGTGACGCCCTTGCGCTTGGTGAGGTCATAATACTCGGCCACGACTTCGCGATAGCGCGGGTCGCTATCGGGATTCACGGTCTGGCAGTTTTCACCGATCTTGAGCCGCAGGCCGAAACTCTTGATGCGTTGCGCGATGATCTCCGGGCGACCGATCAGAACCGGTAAGGCCAGGGCCTCGTCGACGGCGAACTGCGCGGCGCGCAGCACGCGCTCTTCCTCCCCCTCGGCATAGATCACGCGCTTGGGCGCGGCTTTGGCCGCCTCGAAGACCGGCTTCATGCTGGAGCCGGAATGATAGGCGAATTGCGCCAGACGCTGGCGGTAAGCCTCGATATCGGCGATCGGGCGGTTCGCGACGCCGCTGTCCATGGCGGCTTTGGCCACGGCCGGCGCGATCCTCTCGATAAGGCGCGGATCGAAAGGTTTGGGAATCAGGTAATCCGCCCCGAAACCGAGCGGCTGCGCGGCGTAGGCCGAAACGACGATGTCGGAGACCTCCACATGAGCGAGATCGGCGATCGCGCGCACCGCGGCCACCTTCATCGCTTCGTTGATCGCAGACGCGCCGACATCCAGCGCGCCGCGAAAGATGAATGGGAAGCAGAGCACATTGTTGACCTGGTTGGGATAGTCCGACCGGCCGGTGCAGATCATGGCGTCCGGGCGAACAGCCTGCACCAGCTCGGGGCGGATTTCCGGCTCGGGGTTGGCAAGGGCCAGGATGATCGGCGCGGCCGCCATGGCGCGCACCATCTCGGGCTTGAGCACGCCGCCCGCCGACAGGCCGAGGAAGATGTCCGCGCCGGGCGTGATCTCGGCGAGCGTGCGCGCGTCCGTCTTCTGGGCATAGCGCGCTTTCTCGGGGTCCATCAATTCTGTGCGGCCGGTGTAGACCACGCCCTTGATGTCGGAGAGGAAGACATTCTCGCGCTTGAGGCCGAGGCTGACCAGAAGGTCAAGGCAGGCAAGGGCAGCCGCGCCCGCGCCAGACCCGGCCAATTTCACCGAGCCGATGTCCTTGCCCGCGAATTTCAGGCCGTTGAGAATAGCCGCCGCGACGATGATGGCCGTGCCGTGTTGATCGTCGTGGAAGACGGGAATTTTCATCCGCTCGCGCAGCTTGCGCTCGATGACGAAACATTCCGGCGCCTTGATGTCCTCAAGATTGATGCCGCCGAAGGTTGGCTCCAGCGCCGCGACGATGTCGACGAATTTGTCCGGATCGGTTTCGGCGATCTCGATGTCGAAGACGTCGATGCCGGCAAAGGCCTTGAACAGACAAGCCTTGCCCTCCATCACCGGTTTGCTAGCGAGCGGACCGATATTGCCCAGCCCCAGCACCGCCGTGCCGTTGGTGATGACGCCGACGAGATTGGCGCGCGACGTTAAAGTGGCGGCTTGTTGCGGATCCGCGACGATTGCCTGGCAGACATAGGCGACGCCCGGCGAATAGGCCAGCGAGAGATCGAGCTGATTGGTCAGCCCCTTGGTCGGGGTTACGGAAATTTTTCCCGGCTTTGGCAGGCGGTGGTAATCCAAGGCGGCTTCGAGAAGCAGTTTTTCGTCCATGCAAACCTCAGCTGTCGGACACAGACGGGCTAGGGGCTTAGAAGACCGGGTCTCTGTTGCGTTGGATCACCCGATGATTTTTAAACCTTCCCTGCTTCTCATCTCTTTGTGAAGTGCCCGCATGACACAAATTCCATATTCGCGCGTTGAATCGGCAGTTACATGATCAAGGGAAGCGTGATGAAGATCACTGTTATTGCAAGCGCCGCTGCTGCCATCATCCTGCTCGGCATAGCAGCCGCAAACGCGCATCACGGCTGGGGCAGCTATGACGCGCCCAATCCGGTCACCGTTGAGGGGTCCATCAGCGAGTCGAACTACCAAAACCCCCACGCAACGATCAAGGTGAAGGCTCCGGATAAGGAGTGGACGATCACGCTCGCTCCAACCTCGCGCATGGCGTCGCGCGGCGCGACCGCGGAGAAGATCGCCGTGGGAAACAAGGTCGCGGCTTATGGCTATCCCTCGAAAGTCCAACCCAACGAAATGCGTGCGGAATCGATTACTTTTGAGGGCAACACCTATCAGCTTCGCTGACGGGTATGGAATCGGGTAGCGGGCTGTTAGGTGCGATAGAGCAGTCATGGCTGGGCGTGGCGGCCCGGGAGAGCGTGTGGCTTTACCCATCCGCGAATGTGGGCCATATTTTAGGACTGATGATTTTAGCCGGGTCCATCGCCCTGATCGATGCCCGGCTCCTTGGCGCTTTTCGGGAAATGGCGCCAGGTCCGTTCTTGCGGGTCGGGCGCCGTTTCGCGATAGCCGGCCTGTTAACCATGCTGTTGACCGGAAGTGTGCTGTTCGCTGCCGAAGCAACCCACGTGTCCGCCAATCTCATCTTTCAAACCAAGCTCGCGCTTATCGGAACGGCTCTGGCCAACGTTCTGCTGTTCGAGCTATTCGTGGCGCGCCAGGTACGCATAGGCATCGCGGGCGTGACAATGCCCGTTGCGGCACGGCTCAGCGCGGCATTGTCCTTGGGGCTTTGGCTCGGTGTCGCGACGGCCGGCCGCCTTATTGCTTATTTCTAGTTCGTGTGCAAAAAGTCCCATCGGCGTTGCTCCATGTGACACCGAAGGAAACTCAATGCTTCTACAATGGTTTCCTTTCCCAGGTAATCCGGCAGACATCTCTCTCGGGCCCTGCGCCCGCGGCATTCAAAGCACGGCGTCGAAAAACAAGAGAAGAGTGCAGCGAACGTAGCTTACGGGCTGACGGGGGACAGAATGGACGACATGCTGCTCGCGACCGCGTACAAGGCGATTTGCCTAGCGGGCTTGGTTCTATGTCTGACAGGCCTCATTCTTTTCGCAATTCATAACGCGCTTATGCTGATGACGTTCCTGGTCCGGCGCAGACGAAATCGCGCATCCGAGGCCGCCGAAGCGCAAATTGCCCGTGCCTCGACCGCGTTTCCCAAGGTGCTGGTGCAATTGCCGATCTACAATGAGAAGCACGTCGTGGAGCGGCTTTTGCTTGCCGCGAGCCGGCTCGATTGGCCCGCGAACCGCCTCACGATCCAGGTTCTTGACGACAGCGACGACGAGACGGCGCTGATTCTCGACAGGAGCGCGGCGCAGCTACGCGGCAAAGGGCACAATATCGAGGTTTTGCGCCGCACGGACCGCAGCGGCTATAAAGCGGGGGCGCTCGCCTATGGCATGGCCCGCTCGGACGCCGAGTTCGTCGCCATCTTCGACGCGGATTTCATCCCCTCACCGGATTTCTTGCGCCTTGCGATTCAGCCGCTCCTGGCCGATGCGCAAATCGGCGTCGTCCAATGCCGCTGGGACCATCTCAACGCCGACGAAAACCAGGTCACGCAAGTGCAGGCCATGGGGCTGGACTTCCATTTCGGCATCGAGCAGGCCGCCAAGGATTGGGCGCGGCTGCCCATGCATTTCAACGGCACATGCGGCATCTGGCGCGTGAAGGCCATCGAAGACGCAGGCGGCTGGCAGGCCGACACGGTGACCGAAGACGTCGATCTCAGCTATCGCGCGCAGCTGGCCGGCTATCGTTGTACCTACCGCTTCGGCATCGCGGTGCCTGGCGAGGTGCCGAACACCATCGATGCGTGGCGCTCGCAGCAATTCCGCTGGGCGAAAGGCTCGACACAGGCGGCGGTTAAATTGCTGCCGCGCATCTGGCGCTCGGACTGGCCGCTGATGCACAAGCTGACGGCGACCGCCCATCTCACCCATTACAGCATGAACGTGCTGGTCGTGTTGGGCGTGGCGCTGTACCCGCTGACCATGCCGCTGTTCCCGGACCTGCCGCTGGAGTTGAAGGTGCTTGGCGCATTGGCGCTGGTCCTGCCGCTCGGCGCGGCGTTGGCGAATTATTTCGTCAGCCAAAAGATCGTGCGCGGGAAAAGCCTGTGGAGTCTCTTACGCCAATTCCCCGCGTTTTTGTCGCTCGGGACTGGACTCGCGCTGTCCAACAGCAAGGCCATCGTCGAGGCGCTGACCAGCAAGAACGTCGCCTTCGTGCGCACCCCCAAAAAGGGCAATGCCCGCCTGACCTCCTATCAGGTGAGCGCCAAATCCGGCATCCCCGAGCTGCTCATCGCGGTCTGGGCTTTGTCCGGCAACATGCAGGCGCTGACCGCGCTGACGCCGGTGATGCT
>Ga0136634_10000630_pt1 | contig 14763 bp, 12 predicted proteins | sample AntDrymUQ8332106_2_FD_104654 | JGI IMG/M metagenome (GOLD analysis project Ga0136634, IMG submission 104654) | Polar desert sand microbial communities from Dry Valleys, Antarctica - metaG UQ833 (21.06) | ecosystem: Environmental > Terrestrial > Soil > Desert | place: Antarctica: Dry Valley... | reverse complement strand
TTGTTTCATTACACGTAACCAATACTCCCATTACCTTGTTCTTCTCACCAATAACAGGGCTGTAACTGTAGGTCCAGTATACGTCCTCCATTCGATTGTTTCTAAATATTGGCAACAATAAGTCTTCATACCACGTAGCTAATCCTCCATTCATTACCTGTTCAATATCCGGATATATAAAATCCCATATATCAGGCCAGGCAACTTTACCTTTTTCTCCCATCATAGAAGGGTGCCTTCCAACATTACCAAGGGAAGGACGATAGGCATCATTGTAAAAACAAATATGATCGTCACCCCACCACAAAAACATGGGAAATTTAGAATTAAATAAGATACTTAATGTTGAGCGTAAACTTTGCGGCCACTTATCTGGTGTGCCAATTGAGTGGTGAGACCAATCAAGAGAATAAGCAATATGTGCACATTCATTCACACGGTCAGCATAAAAGGCTTTTTCAATAAGATTAATATCTGGCATTTGGGCTTTTTTAGGAATGAGTTATTTCAGGGCAAAGTTTTGCAGAAGAACTTTCTTCCGGTCTTTGTAATTTTAAAATAGTAAAATAGAATTTACTGCCCTGTCCTTGCGAAGACTCAACCCATATTTTCCCTGCATGCTTTTCAACAATCTTTTTACAAATGGAAAGGCCAATCCCTGTACCCGGATAATCTTTTTTATTATGCAGTCGCTGAAAAATAATAAATATCTTCTCGAAAAATTTTTCATCTATCCCAATTCCATTATCGGCAATACAGAACTCCCATTCTATAGGTGTTTCAGAATAGCTTATATCTATTACCGGAGTTAAGCCATTTTTATATTTTATGGAATTACTTATAAGGTTTTGAAATAGCTGTGAAAGTTGTGATTCATTGCCACAAACTGAAGGAAGGTACTGAACGTTTATTACAGCTTGAGATCCATCTATAGATGCTCTTAATGCCTGTTTGGCTTTTATTATAACATTATTCAGGTTAATAATTGTATGATCTGCAACAGTAGAGCTTATTCTTGAAAACTCAAGCAGATCAAGGATTAGCGTTTTCATCCTGTCTGCACCATCTACAGCGAAGTTTATATATTTCTGTGCCGTTTCATCAAGCTGCTGATCGTACTTTTTTTGCAGCAGCTGTAAAAAGTTTGTTACCATTCGCAATGGTTCCTGAAGATCGTGTGATGTTACGTAAGCAAACCTTTCGAGTTCTTCATTGGATACTGTAAGTTTTTTTGCTTGTTTTTCTAAACTTTTATACAGTTCTTTTACATTAGTTTCTGAAAGCTTACGTTCGGTAATATTTTTAAAATAAACTGATAAGCCTGTAGATGAAGGATAAGCACTTATTTCAAACCATTGTGATACAACAGGATAAAAATCTTCAAATTGAATAACCTCATGATTTTTAATAGCCCGGTTATATTGTATGTAAGATTCTGAATCTATACTGTTAGGAAAAACATCCCAGAAATTATTTCCTATTATATCTTTCTTTGCAGTAGCGAGCATTTTTTCTGCCTGGCTATTCCAGTAAGTAACGGTCCAATCATTATCAACAGCGAAAAAAGCATCCCCAATACTTTCCAGTATCGAATCCTTTTCTTTAAGGACTTCTTTTAACCTAAGCTCTTCTTCCTTTAGTTTTGTAACATCCTGCATCGCCCCGATCATACGGTAAGCGCCGGTATCATTTCTTAATAAAATTCCCCTGTCAGCAACATAGGATATAGAACCATCCGCCTTTATATACCGGTACTCGTCTTTCCAGTTTGACTCATTTTCATCATTAATTATATTTAAACGATCCTGAATTACCCGTTCTTTGTCTTCAGGATGTATGCGCTCTGACCAGGTTGTAAATTCCGTTTTATTATTTTCCAGCTTATAACCGAATAACTCTGTGTATCCTTCAGTGAGGTATAACATTTTTGTTTTTACATTCCAATCCCATATTGCATCAAAGGTTGCCTTACTCGCATTAATGAAACGTTCATTACTTTCAGTTAAACGCAGTTCTGCAAATTTTCTTTCTGTTATATCTTTCCCGGTTATGCAAATACCTTCAACGCTGGAATGATTATATACAGGCGTAAGCGTAAAATTTAACCAGTAATTCTTACCATCTTTTCTTTCATAATAAAGGTCATAATTAATTCTTTCTCCTGATAAAAGTTTTTTACTATTGTTTTTAAAATTCTCTCTTCTCGATTCATCTATAAAATCAAGAATGTTGCATCCAACCGCTATTTCCCCTTTTTCATTATTAACTATATATTGTAGAGCCTTATTGTTAAACGATTTTACTTTGCCATTAATATCCGTAAGCACGAAACCCTCTGAAGCATTGTTAAATATGGTTTGCAGGTTTTGCTCTGATGTTTGTAATGCCTTCTCTGATATTTTTCTTTCCGTAATATCACGGGAATGGCATGCGGTACCTATAATTTCATCTCCTTTACGAATTGGATAATAAGAAATTTCGGACCATGATTCCACCCGGGCGTTAATATATTCAATCTCTGTAAATGTTTCTCCTGCTAATGCACGGCCATACGATATTTTAAATCTCTCCAGTTGTTCCAGAGATAATATTGATATAAAAATATTATCCCCTTTTTTAAGTTCTTTGCCTGATATATATTTAATAATTTCAAAGAAAGGTTGATTAAATGTTATCAGTTCAAAATTTTTATCAATACTCCACATTAAATCATTGGTGTTATTAATTAACGCATTAAGATTGTTTCTGTTAAACTCCTGCAGTTTTTCAGCAGATATCCTTTGAGAAATATCTCTGAAATTTGAAACTAGTGCGTTAACACCGGGTTCATGTAGCATATTGGTAAGGGAGGATTCACACCAGATCCATTTACCATTTTTATGCAATACCCTTAACTGGCAATTAAATGAACTGCCAGGGGATCTCAATATCTTTTCCCTGTTTTTCCTAAAATTTTCAAGATCATCAGGATGAATAAAGTTGAATGAAATGCCTGGAGTAATCTCCTCAAGAGTGTATCCAAATGCATTAATTATAGAAGGGCTTATATATAATATTTTCCCTTCTTTACTTGTAAGTGTTATTAATTCAGCGCTCTTTTCAATAAGAGCGCGGAAGCGGTTTTCACTTTCTGTAAGTTTTTCTGCTGCTAATTTCTCTTCTGTTATATTCCGTGAAGAGCATGCGATACCTATTACATCATTATTTTTGTAGATGGGTTTAAAGCTTATATCTGCCCAGGAATCTTTCCAGTTATTAATAGCAGGAGTAAATATTTCTATTTTGAAAGATTTGCCTGATAATGCCTGATTATATTGATCTTTCCAAAATGTGATCTGTTCCGGACTCAACTCTTTAATTAAAAGGTTGTCACCCTTTTTCAGGGTGCTATGCGTCATGAATTCCATTCCTTTAATAAAAACCCTGTTGGCTGCAATCAGTTTAAAGTCACTACTCACCGTCCACATCATATCTTCAGTGCTGTTTATAAGCGCTTCCTTATCTGTTCTTTCAAACTCTTTTTCTGTTTCTGCATTCGTCCGATCTGTAATATCCTGATTGGTTCCTATTAAATGGGATGGCTTACCTAAATGGTCACGTTGCACAATAGCGATCGCTTTAATATACAGTATACCATCATTCCTTAATATCCTGTATTCGATATCGAGATCTATATAATTAGTAAACGATTTTTTAATTTCACTTAGGACATTATTCTTGTCTTCAGGGTGAACAAATTGTATTAATTCTTCGTATGTGCCTCTGAAGTTTTCAGGAGTTAATCCAAATTGCTGCAACATGGTATCATCAGCAATAAATTTATTTTGATCAAATATATATTCCCAGATTCCTATCCCACAGTTTTTAGTAGCCAGTAATATTTTACCGGATAACCGGCTTAGCAATTCTTTCGGTAATGACTCTTTTTCATAAGCCTGGTCAATTACCTTTTTAGGCTCTTTTTCGAATCTGAATTTTTCAACGGCGTTTATTACAGCATGCGCACCTATAACGGGTAGGAGTAATTTTTGGTTTGGCATTTATGGATTATAAAGAGGGACAAATTAAAAACAAAGGTTCTGTTTTTCGCAGAACCATTTTGTAAACAAGCTTATTTAAATTATTAGTTAATAAACTATATAATACGGGAAATTATAATATTTGATTTACAGCGCACTGCTTTAACCCTGCATTCATTTGATGTTTTTGAATATTGTCAGGATGGCAATCCCGCGATGGCGGTAGAACCTGCGACCTTGCCTTCCTTAGATAACCTTTTGCGCCAGGCTGCAAATACTTTTTTGCATACGTCTCCTCTGCATTCATGCTAAACATTAAAATATTAGCATCCTGTTTAAATGCAATGATTTTGCTTATCAAACAAAAGGAAGCTGATTCCATCTCCCGCTTCGTCAAGATCTGAATGTGGGGAATAGTTACAGGCTCTATATGAGGATAATTTTAAATAATATAGAAATTTTTCGCACATTATTTTTTAATTGATTGACAAAAAACACAATAATTAAATAAGCCTTTTCGTTTCAGATTTACTAATTGTCATTATAATCCGTTCCAATGAAACACATTTTATTATCTCATATAATAGTTTTTGTTTTCTGTATTCCGGGCTTTTCTCAAAATGTTGGCATCAGTGCCAACGGAGCTATAACCGACACTTCCGCCGGCTTGGATATTAATTTTACAGACAAAGGCTTGTTGATCCCCCGCTTAAGCTTAACATCCACTACAGATACCGTAACAATTGCCTCACCGGCAACCAGCTTACTGGTATATAATACCAATGCGGGAATGACCGATGGAAGCGTAGGTTACTGGTATTGGGACGGATCAATATGGTTAAGACTAAACAGTGGCACATCTGTTACAGCATGGTCTGTGCTTGGTAATGCCAGTACCACATCATCTGCCAATTTCATTGGAACAAATGATAATGTGGGCTTAAGCCTGCGTACAAATAATATCGAAGCCCTTCATATCGATTCACTTCAGAATATTGGAATAGGTGTAATTAATACAACTAATAAATTTGAAGTAGCGGGGTCTTTCAGAATGCATCAGGACAGTTTTAATATGCTACATACTACGGATCTGTTCCCAGCTCTGCTCCCTGATGTGCAGTTTGCCGGTACTACTTACCGTATGCCTGCCCAGGATGGAACTTTTGTAAGTGGAATAGTAGATACGCCACCGGCAGCGGGTGATAATACATATGCTGTTTCAGGATACCTTGATCTTGCATCGGGCATTCAAAACCTTTTTCTTTCCAACTCCGCTGGCATGATGATGAATTCACAATCAGCAACAGCCAATAGTTATGTTAATTTAGATAATGCCGGAGATTTGAATTTAAGTTCTAACCGTGGCGTTGATTCAAGCAGCAGTATTCATTTTTATAATAATGGTATCGACCTTTATAACAGTGTCAATTCTATCGGCAATACCTATATGAATTTAAATGATTCAAGTGTCAGCCTTAATATAAATGAGAATGTTGACAACAGCCGGAATACTAATTTGCTGATCAAACCCAATGACTATAATATTTATAATAATGACAATCAGAATGGTAATTCTTCCGGTTACAATTTTAGCTCTCTCAAATCGAATTTATATTTAAACTCCGCATTTGGTAATACGCATCTTAATTTAACAGATTCAACATACGACCAATATACAGGAGAAAGCATTACGGGACGTTATTCAGGAGTAGTTATCAACCCGGATAATTATAATATTTATAATAATGACAATGCAACAAATACTTCTTCCAGTAATAATTTCAGCTCAAAAGGTTTTAGCCAAAGTATCAATGACAATAATCAAAACTTAAATTTATTCCTGGGCGGCCAGGTGGGACAACTCAAATTATATTTAAATGACAATACAAATAATACACAAAGTGGCTTCGATATTACGAGCAACAATGCTCAGTTTTTTAATAATGATAATGCTTTAGGTAATAATGCGGCTTACAATCTTACGAATAATTCATTTTCAGTTAATGTGAACAATGCTACTGATAATCGCGCAACATCATTAAGTGTTGATCAGAATAGTATGAATTTTAACCAGTATAACAATACTTCGGGCAGCAACTCCAATCTTAATCTTTCTGATAACGGAGTTTCTTTTACCAGCAATGATGGCAATGCAAGTGCAGGTTTTTTGATGACCGGAACAACAGCTTCCTTCACATCAACAGCCCCTTTCACACTTGGTGTAGGAACCACTATTCCAAAGAGCAGTCTTGAAACCGCAGGTTCTTTTGGAACGGCCATTACTACAACTACAGGAGATATTACACTGGATGATACACATTATACCATTATTGTGACGGGGGGATCACCTGACATTACTTTGCCGGCAGCCGGTTCAGGAAACTTCCGCCGAAGCTATAGAATTATAAACCAGGCTTCCACAGCAATTGATATTTCATCTTTTATAAATTTTAATGGCGTATCGGCCATTGTTGTGCCAGCGAATTCAAAAATAGAAGTTCAGTCAGACGGTGTAACCTGGTACCAGGTTGATTAGATCCTATTATTTTTTTTGTAAAAAGTAATAATATTTATTTCCTGCCTGCTTAAATTAAATACAATTAAATACTTAATTACAATGCGTTATTATTTATTGTTATTTATGGTAGTCGGAATGAACACTAAAAGTCTCGCCCAAAGCAGCTTTTTTACAGTCAACCCCGGCAGTTCAATCATCGTGAATAACGCAACGATAAAAGTAGGAGGAACAATTACTAGTTCCGGCAATTTCGATGTTACAAATGGAACATTGGATTTGTACGGTTTACCCATGCAAATAATACCTGCGGGTACATTTGCCAACAATACTATAAAAAATCTCGTGATAAGAAACGCCGTTACCCTTGCCGGTCCGGATACAGTAACAGGCACATTGTCATTTGGAAAAGGCAACACAACATTAGTAACCGGCGGACATTTAACTTTAAAATCTACAGCTTCAGGTACTGCAAGAGTTGCAGATGTCACCAATAGGGGTTTGATTTCCGGAAACACGATTGTAGGGGATGTAACAGTGGAGCGGTATATTCCTGCCCGCAAAGCCTGGCATTTTTTATCTGTGCCTACTAATACATCACAAACAATAAAAGAAACCTGGCAGGAAGGGGCGATAAATACTTCGTCTGATCCTGTAAGCCGGTATGGCACCCAGATCACGAGCAATCGTTCCACCTGGTTTGCTGATGGCTTTGATCTTTATTCTGCGGGTGGACCTTCAATGAAGATGTTTGATACTGCAACTAATACATGGATTGGTATTACCAATACGCATACTGCCACTATAAAATCCACTGAAGGATATATGACCTTTATAAGAGGAGACAGAACGGCCAATGCATTCAATTCAGTACCTACTGAAACTACTTTACGTACTAAAGCTGAGCTATATATAGGTGATCAAAACCCTATAAATGTGGGGGCAGGTAAGTTTGCTTCTATTGGAAATCCATTTGCCTCTGATCTGGATATGCGCCGGATTATTACAACCGGGTTGAAAGAGTTTTTCATTGTATGGGATCCCAACCTTGGAGGCAACTATGGCTATGGGGCATACCAGACTTTCTCTTACAATGGAAGTGATTATGTGATCACCCCGGGGATGGGCAGTTATGACTCAAGCGGAAGTGTAAGTAATTACATCCATAATGGCCAGGCTTTTTTTGTGCAGGGTGATGTTGGAGGGGGTAGCCTTACTTTTAATGAAAATGCCAAGGTGGATAGTTCACAGAGTTATTCGGCCAGGACTTTTCCCAAACCGCAGTTGCGTGCCAATTTGTATGGGGTAAATAAAGATCACAGTACATATATGACAGATGGCCTGCTCATTAATTATGATGATAGTTACAGCAACAATGTAGATGATATGGATGCCATAAAATCAACCAACAGTTCAGAAAATTTATCCATAAAAACGTCAAATAAGTTATTAGTTATAGAAAGAAGGCATAGCATTGTACAGAATGATACCATCTTCCTGAATTTAGCCAATACAAAAGTGCAGCAATACCGGTTTGAATTTAAAGTTGATCAATTAGATAAGTTAGGGCTAAAGGGATTTTTGGAAGACAGCTACCTTAAAACAAGTACTGCACTCAATCTTACAGGCCCTACCCTCTTAGATTTTAACATTGTAAACATCGCTGGTTCATATGCCCCTGATCGTTTCAGAGTAGTGTTTAAACAGCATGTAGTCCTACCCGTTACTTACACTTCTATAAAAGCATATAGGCAAACAAGCAACATCAATATAGAATGGAAGGTAGAGAATGAAATAAATATCAGGCAATACGAGGTAGAGAAGTCAACGAATGGTACCCAATTTACAAAATTGTTCCTGACCTCGGCATCAGGCAACGGCAATAGCTCGGCAAGTTATCTTGTTGCAGATACACACCCCGTTGAAGGCTATAATTATTATCGTATCAAAAGCATTGATCTGGCAGGTGAAATAAAATATACCAATGTGGTTAAAGTTTTGATGGGAAAGGGAAAGCATGAGATCACAATATATCCCAATCCGGTTGTTGATGGTGTGATCAGCGTCCAGTTAAATAATATGCCCGCAGGGAATTATACGGTTAATCTTTTCAATAATCTGGGACAGGAAGTACTTGACAAAATAATTCAACACACTGAAGGTAGCAGTACGGAGTTAATTAATATAGATAAGAAGTTGACTCATGGAATTTACCAACTGGTAGTAACTAAACCTGGCGGTGATAAAATGAATTTCTCTGTAGTTTATTGACCTTATCACAAATGATCGAACAAAAGCAGATGAATAGTTTTTGAATTTTTAGATGCAGGATTTCTTTTCCGAATGATAACATTATAAATTATTTCAAAGCTGAAGCAAAAAAGCTTTTCCACTACATAAAATTTGGAAATTTTCTTTCTGTATTAAAAAATAAACAAAACAATCCATTTGATGTTTTTGAATTAAAAAACCCTTCAAAAAAATTTGAAAGGTTTTAGATTGTTTGTCGGGATGGCAATCCCGCGGTGGCGGGAGAACTTGCGACCTTCCCGCATTAAAGCGGGATGTTATAATTCCATACTCTTTGTCGGGATGGCAAGATTCGAACTTGCGACCTCCTCGTCCCAAACGAGGCGCGTCCAGTGTTAATAAATAAAGAGTTATCTGTCAGAACTGTCATTTTCTTTTTGTTGAGGAACTCAAAGGGGTAGATCTGTGACAGAAAATATCACCCTTAGAGCCATTAACGGTAGCGGACCCCGTCAAAGTGCCCCCGCTTACACAAAGGTCCATTTAATCTGTTAGTCTTTAAACTTGTGTTTGTACATGCATAAAATATCTTCCAGTTGAGAACAACTCAAACTTGGATTATTAAGGGTTTCAGGAAGCAAATCCCGTGAAATATATTTTATCTTTTTGCTAAGTTTTTTATTTAATAAAATTTCTGCACCTTTTCTAGTGCCTGCATGTAAGTAAATATTTTCGGGTTCAACATTTTTAAAGCACCCAATTCTTTCTGCGGTATCATAAATTAACATCTCGCCAATTCCTTTTACAGTCGCCCCAATTTTTTCAACTAAGACAAATAATTCATCGAAATCTTGACAGTCATTTATTTCCAATTCGTAAATCAATAATGCATTGGCAAATAGACTTAGATCTTCCTTTATAAGTCTGTATTGATGTGGGTGTCTTTTCTTCTTATGATTTATACTTTCCGCTGCACATTTAATCGCTTCAGTTAATGACCGTCTTTTTTTACAATGGATCAACCAGGTGTCAGGATTCTCTATTACGTATGCCCGATATTCTCTAATTATTCTTTGAAATTTATACATTTAAATCTAAGTTATTCAAATTTTATAGACAGGTGTGGTTACGTAAGCACTAAAAAGATTTGGTTTAGCTTAAAGATTGTGAACTACTTAACCGCCTGCATTCATATCCACCAGAGTTAAATAACAATCTTTGGCTTAATATTTTAATGAAGTTTGGGATTCATAAATTATTATTTTGCTCCTTTATGATTATCACAAAATTTCTTGTGTACTCTTAAAGTGCCATCATATTCCTGCATAAAGCAGCTTACATCTCTGCAATGGTTGTAACCTATTGTATGACCAATTTCATGGATGGCTACATCAACAAAGAGGGGAATGGTTTTAGTTCTATACATACTCACTACACAACTGTAGTCGCCCGCTAAGCCACAGATGCCCCAATTCGGACTGTCTGTACTTATATCTTTAGCTGTTATGGCTAAAATGGAGCTATAGCCTTTGTAACGAGCAGCATCATTAACTAACATGTCAGCTATATATCTATAACGAGGTTTATAATAAGCTCTTCTAGGAATTTCTACAACACCTATTTCTATTATTTCTTTACCATAAACACGTTTTATTTCTTTCTGTAATGCTGTAATAAGTACTGTTCTATTAGGAACTTCTCCATACGTTAAAACACCAATTGATTGCCCTTTTAAATGTATGCTTATTAGCAATAGGATAAGTAATCTCATACTTTTTTGCGATAAAAATTATTTAATCCAGGAATGTTACCTGATCCCTAATATCTTTGAATGGTTTGAGTTTCAGAAGAAATTCTTGACCCAATGCAGAAAGCCTATTCCCTTGCTCAATTCTTAAAGTGCCCACCTGATCGATTGCCACTTCCGTAATTTTTAGTTCATCTGAGTGAAAGAATTGCCTAACCATGGAATGCAGCAAACCCTCATGGTGTGATCTGACAGCCACTTTGACTTCAAAGTTCATATTTGTCCAATAATGTGCATTGTACCAGTAAAGGAAACGCCTTTGAGGTGAACCTCCAGGACTGAAAAATGTTACACCCCCTTTCTTCATACTGCCTACAATAAAATAAAACAATGCCCTAAAATCTGTGATCTGACTTATGTCACCTTTGTCATCCGTGCAAGTTGCCTTTAATTGATATCTCTTTACGGTCATCAATTCATCAAACAGTGGTAGATTCAAAGGGAAAAGAAATTTGGGAGTTTTTATTATCTGGGATAAATTAATATTCATTGTACTTTTTAAAACGCTCTGCGTACTGATTTACATAATGGTACCACTTCAATACCGTGCCCACCAAATCTTTTTCGGATTTTGTCACTTTTTTAAAAGTCCGTCCCTAATTCGCTTAAGGAAATTATTTTTCAGCTCAAAATTGACATAAGGCATTTTCTGGTTTCGGCGCTTCTCTTAGATAGTTTTGATCAACCGTACCATGTATCGTCATCCGATTGGAAAATTCGGCATCCAACCATGTTGTCGCATCTTGAGTTAATTCGACATAGGCCTTTTTCATAAACAGCGTTCTAATACTTTGGTGTGGAGCTAACCCAACAGCATTTACAAATGCATTCCTTTGATGTTCCTTAATTAAACTTTCGATTGTAATTCCGTTGGATATCGGACCATTTATAAAAACAGTATTAATTAGTTGAATATAATAGGGCCATTTTCCTCGAAAGTTAATTCTATCAATATCAGAGGCTGTAGCTTTATCCCGTAGTAATTGAAAAGGTGCAGCAACGATCCCTTTGCCAAAAACAATATAATCATTGGGATGATTTACCATCCTTCCCATGTAAAATGTATCGTCTGCTTTAAAAGTAAGAGGCTTGCGACTAAAGCCCGCAACACAATGGCATTCGGATCTTATGATTTCGTCGCGGACTTGGTAGTTTCTATTTGCTCTGCCACCTGGTGCATCGCTTCCGAAAAATTTCATATAGCTGCTCATAGTCATTTTCTGTTATAATATAAATCAATATCACATTTCAATTGAGGCTCAGCCAAGTCCATTTTATCGAAGGGAAGTGATCTAACCCATGATACAATATTTGAAATCATTGTCTCATCAGCACATGGCAGATAACCAATGTTTTGGTTGATCAGGGTTTTAAGATTGGAGGGGGCCTCTTTTGGGCTAGCCCCGAAGTAATAATATTCGTCTGCCAATAATGTATTAAGTCCACGTAGGTCCTTAGCAGAATCAGAGGGGCAATGGATGCTGGGCAACAATTCAGGGTCGTTTAGACGACTACCAAATTTATAAATACAATCGCCTACTTTTAGCCTCCAATCACCGTCACTTGAAGGGATTTTGTTATGTAGGGGATTGTGACTTTCTATACACATGTCATAGTACTTACTCATGGGAATTGTGTCTGCAACCTTCATCGCAAATACAAGTTTTCCAGAATAATTTATTATATCCCTCTTCATTTCACGTATCACCTTAGTTGAGCCAAATCCAACAACCCAATCACCTTTCTTAGCTGTCCTTCTTATAGGAGGTTTGCAGCAATTTAAAGTCATTCTTCCCCAAAAGGGGTTCGGTGAAAAGCCGAAATCCCACTTAACTATGTAGGAGTATAGATTTTGCATATGCAATTATCTTTAAGATTAGTTTTCTCTTTTTATGTATGTTAAAACTCCAAATGCAGGCGGTATGCTGAGAATTTTATCCAAGTCTCCAATTTCCATATAAACCAGTAATCGCTCAGCAACTATCTTACATCCCTCGTTAAATGTGTTTACGTTAGGCAATGTTGCTTTAAATGGTTTAACATAATCCCCAACAAATTTTCCACTCTCTATCCACGTTAATGTATAAATAAAATGATCTTCCTCCTTTTTTAGTTCAGCACAACAAGTTCCTGTTTCATTGAAAATAATCCTCGATGATTTGCTCACCAAAAAATCTATATAATCAGCCTGGTCGATCAAGAAAGTTTCAAGTAGATTATTGTTTTTAAGCAATATTTTTTTCCATGAATCTGCATGGCATTTTTTAAAGAACATCACTTCGCGGTCATCCTTTACTTTATCATAAACATAATCAAATAATCCTGCATATCTGGTATACCAGTTACGCAAGTCATCATAAGGATCTGGTATTCTATTCAAATATTCGAATTCCTGATTAGCTACATTACACAGTCTGAGGTAATTTAATTTATTTGCCCTTATAGTAAAATGCAGGTACCGTGTTTCTATATTATCAATATACCCAGGATAAAGATTCGTAGGTTCAACCTGATCCCAACGTTCATCCTCATTTGTAAACAAATTCATTTTAATAATTTGTCCATTCTCCTCCTCAATCAGCAATAGTGCACTTTTTTGTTCTTTGCGACCTTCGGCAAGGATTATACAGGGACAAGAACTATTCTCTCCCTTTAAATTATTATTTATATATCCTAATTCTGCAAAAACAACTGCATCAAATTTCATAACCTCAAAAACATCTTGTATGTACTCCAAAAAGCACACTTTACCCGAGACCTGTATACCATTTCTCTGATTATAGTAAATGAAGTCATTTGATAAAAGAGCCTCAAACAATTTAAAATCTCGTTTATTAAAAGCTATGGCAACAGATTCTATCATGTCCACTTTTTGAGAATAGTTCATAATCAACGTTTTGAAACAATGACTTTTACGATTTACATATTTATATAAATGAACAACTATTTAGGAGGGCTTACCAAATCTTTTTTCACAAACATTTTAATATCCTCAACAGAAGACCTTACAAATCTCTTTCGAAGAATACTCATTAGATCTGAGCTCACTTTAAATGCCAACTGCAGTCTAATGCACGAAGTGCACTTTATCTTTAATTAGTTTTAATGGCGGTATAGATAAAAGAAAATGTCTTCCCAGTGGTGTTAACATGCCCCCCTGCTTTATAATCACATTCTCGTTATGTACAAATGCTATCTCATTAATTGTGAATTCTCCTGACAAATAGAAATTTAAAACCATCGAATTGAAACTATGTAATCGCTCTGGGTTTACATCAATTGGATATGATTTCTGGTAAACATTCCAATAATGTTCATTGAACCATATCATAAAGCGTCTACGGGGTGAACCTCCAGGACTGAAAAATATTACTCCATCATTCTCCATTAGGAAAATAGTATAGCGGAAAAGTTCCCTAAAATGGAAGATCTGTAAATAGTCAGCTTTATCTTTATAAGAGGCAGCTTGTAATGGAAATCTTTTTAAGCATACCAACTTATCAAACATGCTATGGGTCAAGGGAAAGGTATTTAGGCCAGTTTGAACTAATTGGGTTAAGTTTATTTCCATGTTTTTTTACTTTGCACTAGTCAATTAGTGATTTGTGTAATGGTTTTTATTGGCGTTAACTTGAAAGTTTGGTTGTCCAGCATCAAGCCTAAAGCAATATTTAAAAGTTTTGCCTTGCTCCACCCATCCGTCAGGATGCAGGTCAAGATTTATTGCTTCAGAATTACTCCTGTATTAACGTATACAGGTTTTCCCTTAATATCTGCGACCCCTCTTGTAATTCCATAAGTTGTTTAGCGTTTTCGAGTTTAATCGTCATGGTTTATTCATCTTGGCATTGGATCTTAATTCTTCATTTATATAATGGTACAACTTTATGGGAGGGCTAACCAAATCTTTTTTTGGGATTTGAGGACTTTTCTTTAAAATGTCCGTCCAGCCAGACTCCCCTTAGGAAATTAGGTGGACGGACGCTTAAGATTAACACTTCTCACTGCAAAAACCAGCTGTTCTTCTTTCCATCCATAGCTTGCTGGATATCACTAGTGTTTCGATATTAGTCGAAGATTGTCAACTGATTATCTTTTAGTTCTTTGAAATTTTGTTGTACAGTTTTATCAAACAGTTGATTTAAGGGCGTTTTATCAAAAATATTAATGCT
>Ga0136634_10000629_pt1 | contig 14811 bp, 16 predicted proteins | sample AntDrymUQ8332106_2_FD_104654 | JGI IMG/M metagenome (GOLD analysis project Ga0136634, IMG submission 104654) | Polar desert sand microbial communities from Dry Valleys, Antarctica - metaG UQ833 (21.06) | ecosystem: Environmental > Terrestrial > Soil > Desert | place: Antarctica: Dry Valley... | reverse complement strand
TGCGTAGTCCCAATGCTCCACCAGGACCTTCAGCGTGACAACATTCCGGTTTGGGGATACTTCTGCCAAATATCGGACTCAACAACCAGCTACGGCGGCTACTCCGGCGCCGTTCCGAACGAAAAGATCACGTGGGGCAAATTAGAAGCATCTACGCCGAAATTTATTGTCGAATCGGATGCTTCGATAGTTGCGCCGCTGATGTTTGCTTATATTCTTGGTTGGTAAATCGACCAAGGTGGCTACGCTTCCATGTTTTATGAAAATCTTTATTGCAAGTCTATTACTGCTTTGGTTGACCTGCGTTATCGTGGGTCAAGCGACGAGTTCGGTCGTTGAGACGGTAGTCGTCTATTCGGAAAACGGAGACTTCTACCTTCGCTCGACTCCGTATGATAATGAGTATCCGAGTACCAGAGGAGTTACGGTCGTCTACCGAAAAGGGTTAGCCGAGCCAATCTATACTTTCGAACGAGGATTCGATTCCATTGATGACGATAGTAATAATCTCGTTCTTAGCAATGACGGCCGGGTTATATTTTATGTGATTCCTTGGGGGGCGGACGAGACCCGCGACGACTTGAAAAGCATAACGATCTACAAACAAGGAAAGCTCACCAAGAGTTTTACGGAAAACGAGATTACTGGTTGCGACAAGAGTAAGGAGAGATGTGACCTTCTTTACTCGAACTACGATCGGGTAGTGGACAAATCTAAGAGTGGATGGGGTACCGGATCCTATAAAAAGGTCTATAAGGACGGCACTAATGAGAAAGAGAAGTTTCTTAGTGATTTCCCCCTCTTTACGTTTACTGACGTTGTATATCTCACTGATTCGAAACGAACCCTTCACAAATTCGACCTAAATATGGTTAGCCATCCAGAGTCTTTGCCGTTTGACCGGGCGTTTGACAACATCAAGACGAAGGGAAGGCACAATAAGGTCGAGTTAAAAAGACACGACATTACCCCATATTCGGATTTCCCCAAGCTTCAAGATGGACGAAATACCGCAGATGCGTTAGCAACTCTTCTTGGGATGAAGACTGCAACCATCGTCGGGACCAAGGACGACGCATTTCGAGTATATCAATTCAAGATAAATGCCTTAATCTCTCAGGACGGCAAAGTCGAGATAGAAAATTTAGAGATTTCAGATGACCTTCCTAGGGAGAAAATAAAACAATTTTTCACGACAAATAGATTCGACTTAAAAGGCACTCCGCCTATATTTCCCAAACGCTATTACGAAGATTACTTTTATTTTAGAAACAAGATCGACGCTCAGGCTCGAAAAGAAAAACGTGCACAGCAGACGCGTGATCGCGAAGAGCTCAAGAAACGGCTAATCGCGGAGTCGATAGAAGGGCGATATATACCGAAAGACCTCGCTGAAGCATTTCAACAGCTCGACAAGGAACTCCCAGAGATCGACCGAAACGAGATGACGGCTCTCGCATCACGTAAAGAAATGATCAAGTATCACATGGGCCTTGGGATGTGGATGAGAAACAACTGGGGTCTGTGGGGCGGCTCACGGTTACAGAAGTATTTTACTGACAAAGGAATTGGTCATCCGGATGATATGTCCAGCGTCGTACTCTTCTGTTATTGGGACTGGCTTCAAGGAAAAAAAGAAAACTGGAGAGAATGGGAAAAAGATCCAAAGCAGAAAATATTTTGACCACTCTAAAAAGAAAGATCATAGTCACAGGTGGAGCGGGTTTTATCGGCAGTGCTGTTGTCTGGCGGCTTAATCAGCTTGGCCATGACAACATCCTGATCGTCGACCGGCTGGATGAGACTGATAAATGGAAGAATCTTGGTTCGTTAAGATTCGATGACTATTTTGACGCCGATGATTTTATTGCCGATCTTGACGGATTAAAAGACGCAGAAACCGTCCTTCACATGGGCGCATGCTCATCCACGACAGAAACTGATTCGGGTTATTTGATTCGCAATAATTATCAGTATACGAAGGATTTGGCGGAATGGTCGGTGGCGAACGGGGTGCGGTTTATTTATGCTTCGTCGGCGGCGACCTATGGGGACGGGTCGGCGGGGATGGATGATGGAACGGATGGGCTCGATAATTTGCGGCCGCTGAATATGTATGGGTATTCGAAGCATTTGTTCGATAAATATGCTCATCGAAACGGCTTGTTTAATCGCATCGTCGGGCTAAAGTATTTCAATGTCTTCGGGCCGAACGAGGATCATAAGGGCGATATGCGAAGTCTTGTGAATAAGGCTTTCGCTCAAATTAATACAACCGGCAAGTTGCAGCTATTCAAAAGCCATAATCCCGATTATGCCGATGGTGAATTCGGACGCGATTTCATTTATGTAAAAGACGCAGTCGATATGACGCTCCATTTTATCGAGAATCGTGTCGGCGGCCTGTTTAACATCGGTTCGGGTAACATGCATACGTGGAATGAGCTAGCTTCTGCGATCTTCGAAGCGATGGAATTGCCGATGACCATTGAATTTATCGACATGCCGGAACAACTGCGTGGCCGCTATCAATATCATACTCAGGCTGATCTTTCCCGGCTTCGGGATGCGGGTTTCGATGCTGAAATAACGTCATTGGAGGAAGCCGTCGCGGATTATGTGCAAAAATATCTGATGCCAGGCAAGTTATTGGGTGATTAAATGAAGCTGGTATTTCTATCTTATGAATTGCCTCCAGCTTTAGCTGGAGGTTAGAGATTAAGTTGCGCGCGGCTTTAGCCGAATTTAAGTTGAAATTTGTTTCAGTAGTGCTTTAGCTAAAGCTGATAAGGTAATTATCTTTAAAGATTTGGCTGAAGCCGGTTACTGTTATTAAATCCAACCTCCAGTAAAGCTGGAGGCAATTTAAGAATTCCGAAGAATTTCGGATATGAAGATATTTCACGGAACCGAAAATGCAAATATTGCCCGGCCGACTGTTTTGACGCTCGGGGTGTTTGACGGGCTGCATCTCGGCCACCAGCGGATCATGCAAACCGTCGTTGAACGCGCTCGTGTCGTCGGAGCCATCGCTACAGCTATCACTTTTGACCCGCATCCTCGAGCCGTTCTTTATCCCGAGACTGCGCCGCCGCTGCTTCAAACGCTGGACCAGAGGCTCGCTAATTTCGAAGTTTTGGGTATCGAACAAGCTATTGTAATACCATTTGACCGCGAATTTGCCGCACAGCCCGCAGAGACTTTTTTATCGAACATTATTCACGATCGTCTTCACGCAAAAGAAGTTTATCTTGGAAAAGGTTTCGAATTCGGGAGGAATCGCAGCGGAAATATTGGGCTTTTGCGCAAGATGAGTCATGAGCTCGGGTTTTTTGCGGACGAGGTCGATGAAGTGCGCCTTCGCGGAAAGCGCGTTAGCTCTTCTGGTATTCGCGAGCGTCTCGCCGAGGGCAAAGTAAATCTCGCCCGCCGTATGCTGGGTCGGCCATACGGCGTCGAAGGCGTAATTATTCGCGGAAACAGGCGCGGCCACACGATCGGCTTTCCGACCGCGAATCTCAAGCCGCATAATCGCGTCATACCGCGATACGGCGTTTACGCGACGGCGACACTTGTCGATGGAAAGTGGCGGCGAAGTATTACTAACATAGGCGTTCGCCCGACATTCGAGAAGGAAGCCGAGCCCTCGATTGAAACTTACATTTTCGATTTTGACGAAGAGCTTTATGGAGATGTCCTTCGCGTTCGATTTCTGCACAGAATCCGGGATGAACATAAGTTTAGCGGAATAGATGAGTTAAAGGCGCAGATCGAGAAAGACTCGCAGCGTGCCCTGAACTATTTCAGGCACGAGGGCGTTAAGAATATGTTAGATTTGTTGTGAGGGATTTATGAGTATAACGATAACAGTATCCGAGAAGACGGAAGAGAAGATTCGCCGCCAGGCGGCAAAGGTTGGGCAAGAGGTCAGTGAGATCGTAACAAACCTTGTAGAGGAGGTTTGGGAAGAACGTTTCCCTGATGAAGATGTAAACGGTGCCTCCGAGGAATATGTGAATCCGTTCATCCCATTTATAGGTATGGGAGCCAGTGGTAAAACAGATACTTCAACCCGGTACAAAGAAATATTGATGGACGAGATCGATAAGCGGGGCGGGTTCGGAGGAAGTTGATGGCATGTTTAATGGATACCGGATTCTGGTTTGCTTCCATTGACGAATCTGACACACACCATGAAAGGGTCGTGAAAGCTACAAAGAACATTCGCGAACAAGTTATCGTTCCTTCACCTGCAATCACCGAAACTGCTTACCTGGTCAGGAGAAATCTTGGCGTCGAGCGACTAGCTAAATTTTCGGAAAAACTCAATTCTACAAAGTTTCAAATCGAATCTCCGACAGGCAACGATTACATTCGAATCGCGGCTGTACTTCGTAAATACAACGACGTGAACATCGACTTCGTTGACGCCTGTATCGTTGCAATGGCGGAAAGGCTCAACATCACAAAGATTCTCACGATTGACCGACGGCATTTCGGAATTTTCAAACCGGTGCATTGCGATTCGTTCGAGATTTTGCCGGAGACATTATGAAGATCACGGAACTAAGACCGATGTTTTGGACTAAAGACATCGAGAGCACCGTCGAATATTACGTCGAAGTGCTCGGATTTAGATGCAGGGAGTATCGCGGAGACTGGGGTTGGGCATCATTGTCGATGGACTACGTGACGATTATGACCCGATGAGCACGCTAAGTATGACAAGATTGGATTTACCGGTTCGTTTTATTTTCATACAGACGATGTAGACGCTCTCTGGGACAAATTAAAAGACAAAGCCAAAAACTGCTACGGCATCGAAAACGTATTTCACGGGATGCGCGAATTTGGCGTTTACGATAACAATGGCTATTTACTACAATTTGGGCAGGAAATAGCTATGGCAGATTAAGAAGACTTTCAGATGGACGATTTAGAAAATAAGCAGGGTTTAGCGGTTCTGGAACATACTTTCGAACCAATCCGGAAAAACGGTAACGACGATCATACAGTTCTCGTTCAAGCAAAACAGCCTCAGATCACTAATCAAGTTTTAGATGAAGATTTGGCAGCGGAAGAGAAGCTTTTGATCGAACGTGAAGCGGAAATTGGCCAAAGGTATTTAGGCCTTCGCGGCTATTTGCGCATATTTGAAGTATCTAGAGTGATCGGGAAGCTTTCACTTTATTTGTATCTCGATCAGTATGACATTCATCACACCCAACATTTGAAACAAGCCGGAAGCCGGTTGAAGACGGCGGAACGGCTGACGCGGATGGCCGTTTACGGCGAAAAGCTTTACGGTATTCGTTTATGGTTTTTTCACCGGTTTATGCTTCTGCTTCGCTGGATTTTTGTCGGCGGCGAAACAAATAAGGAACTAAATCAGGAAAAGCAGGCTGTCTGGCTAAAGGAAAAGCTTATCGAGCTTGGCCCGACGTTTATCAAGATCGGCCAATCGATGGGCACGCGGGCAGACCTGCTGCCGCTCCCGTTCGTAACGGCTCTCGGGGAACTGCAGGATAATGTGCCGCCCTTTCCCAATGAGATCGCTTTTGCACGAATCGAAAAAGATCTCGGGCGAAAGCTTTCGGATGTTTACTCTGAATTTGATATTGAGCCGATTGCGGCCGCTTCGTTGGGACAGGTTTACCGCGCAAGATTGTTTACGGGTGAGGAGGTTGCGGTTAAAGTGCAGCGTCCGAATCTCGATGCGACAATAACCGGCGACATCGGAATTTTACGAAGCGTCGCTAAATTTGCCGAGCGTTTTCCGCAGCTAAATGAAAATGCTGATTGGTCCGGAATGCTGCGTGAATTCGACGTAACAATCCATGAAGAAATGGATTACGTCGCAGAAGGGAATAACGCAGAACGATTTCGCGAGAATTTTAAGAATTGGCCGAACATTCAGGTTCCGACGATTTATTGGGACGCCACGACTGCGAAGGTTCTGACGATGGATTTCATCCACGGAACGAAGGTTATTGATCTTGAAGGCCAGCGGGAACGCAGCATCGCTCCTGAAAAGGTCAATCGCCTGCTCATCAAAACTTATCTAAAACAGCTTCTCGAAGACGGGTTTTTTCATGCCGATCCGCATCCGGGAAATTTGCTTGTAATGGACGACGGCCGGCTCGCGTTTTTCGATTTTGGGATGGTCGGCCGCATCACTCCGGAACTGCAGGCGAAGATGATCGATGCTTTTTTTCATGTCGTCAGCAAAGATCCTGCGGGAATCGCCCAGGATTTGATCGATCTCGACTTTCTCAAACCGGGGACAAATCCGAACGTCGTGCGGCCTGTGGTTGAAAGGATGTTTCAATTTCACCTGAACTTGAAGCTAAAGGATGTCAATTTCAAGGAGCTTACATACGATCTGGCGGATGTAATGTACGACTATCCGTTTCGCCTGCCGTCGAATTTTACCTATATAATGCGCGCACTGATGACGCTCGAGGGCATTGGCATCGTTACCGATCCCGAATTCAATTTCTTCGAGACGGCCAAGCCGTTTGCAAAGGAATTCATGCTCCGCCGCGAAGGCAACGATTTTCGCAAGATTTTCGTCAATAAGCTGATCGGCCGCGATGAGGGCGGCAAGATCGATTGGAACCGGACGTGGAAATTGGCGAAGATGGCGTTTAAAACGGCCCTCAACACCGGGAAGTAGTTACTTTTGCCGGACTTCCCCTTTGGCTGTAACAAAGTGTCGATCATGATTGAAATGTCTTCGGATAGGATCGTTGTAAAACAAATAATCGACGATTTTCGGATTGAAAGTTTGGACAATCCGTTATGGCACGGCGCCGACTGTGTTCATATTGAAAAATATTGGTCTGGCGAACCGGCACCGCCGGAAAGATATGCAGAGGCAACACTTTTGTGGTCGGAGACGGCTTTTTACGTTCGATTCGCGGCGGAGCAGAGCGAACCTTTGATAATTAGCGAAAACCCGGATCTTGAAAGCAAGACGTTCGGTCTTTGGGACAGAGATGTTTGCGAGATATTTATTTCACCGGACGCTAAGCCGCCGGGAAATTATTTCGAGTTCGAGATCGCTCCAACGGGGGAATGGGTCGATATTGCTTTTTTTACAGATATGGCGGGAAACCGCAAAATGGATACGAACTACGCTTCGGGAATGCAAACGGCAGCAAGAATCGAGCAAAATAAAATTGTAGTTGCTATGAAGGTTGAATGGAAAGCCTTCGGCAAAAAGCCGGAATTTGGCGATGTTTGGCGTGGCAATTTGTTTCGCTGTGTCGGTAAAAACCCGGATCGAGGTTATCTTGCGTGGCGCTCAACTCGAACCGAAACACCAAATTTCCATGTACCTGAGGCGTTTGGCGAATTGGAGTTTTCGGAGAGTATGTGTGACGGCTTTTTCCCTCGTTTTGACCTGTGATTATTGCTGAAATCAGGAATTCGGTCGCTACTGCTCACGGTTCTGACACGCTCAGACAACAAAGCTTGCTTGAACACTACTTGATTCTGTATTACCTAACCCTGCAAAAGCTTTTCGTAGATGATGTATGAACCTAATCCCAAGCTGAAAACTCCTGCGCAAAAGCGGATCGTAGTATTCAAAAAAGCGAAGCGGTTCGCTGTTAGATAGGTCGGTAATCCGATCAGAAGACTCATTGCCATCATCCCGCCGATCGAGCCGACGCCGAAAACTAAAATATAGAGCAGCGCCAGGGCCGGTGTCGGAATCGTCGGCACAACCAAAAGCATCAAAGCGGCGCTGCCCGCAAGACCGTGAACCATTCCAATTATAATGGAGCGTGGGCTGAATCGGTGGTGCGACGGTTCGGATGCATCATCCTCGTGTGCGTGAATATGAACGTGCTCGCAGGTGCCGTGTTCATGTGTGTGGACGTGAACTTTCCGGCTTGAAAAAAGCTTTCTAAGAGCATTGAGTCCCAGGAGAACGAGCATCCCGCCCACGATCGCTTCGAGTTTCGCTTCAATAGTTTCGGAGATCTGCAGTTTGAGAAAAATGACAAATATGCCGACGACAAAAAGCGAAATAGTATGTCCCAGGCCCCAAAGCCCGCCGATGATCGAAGCAGTGAAAAGACTCTTCTTTTCGCTGACAATGGTCGAGATAGCAGCTAGATGATCTGCTTCGACGGCATGCTGCAAGCCAAGAAGAAATCCTATCACCAATACCGTGAATGTTGATAATTCCGGTGTCAATTCCATTTTTTATCTCTAGGCCTTCCCAAAATGCCAAATTCGCAATATAAAATCAGATTGTCATACCGCCGTCCACTGCGATGGTCTGACCGGTTACATAGCTCGATGCATCCGAGGCAAGAAAAACCGCAATGCCCTTAAGCTCGCCCGCTTCGCCGACGCGTGGGATTGCATTATCTTCCTTTATTGCGCCCTCGTAAATATCGATCACCGCGTCCGCCAGACGGGAATGAAAAAAGCCCGGAGCAATTGCATTTACGCGAATTCCTTTTCGTCCCCAGCTTGCGGCAAGCTCACGCGTTAAACCGATCAGGCCCGCTTTGCTGGCGGCGTACCCGACATAAAACGGGCCGTTCGCGCTTGAGGTTATTCCCGCAATTGAAGCTATATTGATGATCGAGCCCTGCCCGCGTTTCAACATCTCCCGTCCGGCGGCTTGAGCAAATAGAAAGCAGCCGGTCAAATTAATATCCAATACCTGCTTCCATCTTTCAAGCGGCATGTCCTCCGGCATAGCGCCCCAGGACACACCGGCATTATTTATCAGAATATCGACTTTCCCGTAATGAAGAACCGTTTCATCGATAACCGCCTGGACATCCTCAGGCTTTGCGACGTCGCAGACCTGGGCGATCACATTAAATTTATTCGCCCGAAATTCCCTTACAGTTTCGTCAAGCCATTCTGCTCTCCGGGCGCATAGCATCAGGTTTGCCCCTGCTTCCGCCAATGCCTCGGCCATTTCTTTGCCTATCCCGCGTGAACCTCCGGTAATGATAGCCGTTTTGCCGTTCAGATTAAACAGATCACGAATGTGTTTCACCATAATGGTTGCGTAAATAGTAAATCGCAAATCATAAACCGAAACAACTAGCTATTCACGATTTACGATTCCCTTTTTTGCGATTAAATACAATTATGAGCAAGCACCAAAGGATTGGACTGCTTTCGATCCTACCGTGGAATTCCGCGTACACGTTTATTTATAGAGAATTATGGTCAGGCCGCACATTTCGCTTTGCGACCTGAAGCTTTTAGTAAAACATCATTTCAAATCGAACAATAAAAACTCCGTTTTATCCTCACGCGACTTTATCTTTAGGGCGGTTTCTTCACTAATAGCCACTCCATCGCCGGCATCTAAGGTTTTACCGTTAACTTCAACAGATCCGCTTATTAATTGAATCCAGGCATGACGCACGTCAGCCAAATTGTGCAGAATCTCATTGCCGCTTTTCAGAATCGAAGCGTAAATTGACACGTCCTGGTTTATAGTCACCGATCCGTCATCGCCGCCTCGTGAAGCAACGAGTCTAAGCTTCCCCTGCTTATCTTCAGGCGCGAAGATCTTTTGTTCGTAGCTCGGTGTCAGATTCCTTTTCTCCGGCAAAATCCAGATCTGCAGCAGATGTGTTTTGTCCGTCGGCGAACTGTATTCGCTGTGCAGAATGCCTGTCCCGGCTGTCATACGCTGAACTTCATTGGGGCGGATCATCTCGCCGTTTCCCATGGAATCGCGATGCGACAGCTCACCGGAAATCATATATGTGACGATCTCCATATCGCGATGCCCGTGTTCGGGAAAACCTTGCGCGGGTTCGATAATATCCTCGTTTATAACTCGCAAGTCCCTAAAACCCATAAACCGCGGGTCATAATAATCGCTGAATGAAAATGTGTAATTCGTATCTAGCCATCCGTAGTTGGCCTTGCCGCGTTCGTCCGATCTTCTGATATTGATCATCGATTTCTCCTTGTTTATAACTATTGTAAGGATACAGGGAAAACACCGGGTAGTAATCATCAATTGCGGCGATGATTTTCTAATACTTTCGGGTGAGATAATTGGAAGCAAAAAAAAAGGCAAAAAGCGCAAAGATCGTTTTGAGGTTCATGGCTGTCACATAAGAAAGCAGCCAAATTCACGTGAAAGGTCTCTAAAGCAAAAAAACTCTTCGTTCCTTCTGCGACTTTTTGCGCGGCTAACTCTTTTCTTTTCTCGCGACCATCAGCCCGTCGCGGATTGGCAAAAGCACATTCGAGACGCGCGCGTCAGTCTTTATCATCTTGTTAAACTCGTGCAAAGCAAGCGTATTGTCATCTTTTTCTTCCAGAAGAACCTGTCCGCTCCAGAGAACATTATCGGCGATAATAAATCCGTCCGGGCGGACTTTATCGAATACCAGATTGTAGTAATTAGTGTAATTCGGCTTGTCCGCGTCGATAAAAACGAGATCGAAAGTTTCGCTTAGCTTAGGAATGATTTCCACCGCGTTGCCAAGATGAAATTCGATCCTGCCCGCATACTGTGACTTTTCTATAAACGAACGCGCAACCTTATTGGTGTCCTCGTTGACGTCCAACGTAATGACCTTGCCGCCGGCAGCCAAACCTTCCGCAAAACAGAGAGCTGAATATCCGAGATATGTGCCGATTTCTAAAACTACTTTCGGCCGGAGCATCTTGGATAACATGCTCAGAACACGGCCTTGAAAAAAGCCGGAGAGCATGCTTTTATCTTCGTAGTGTTCGTTACAGATTTGGCGAAGTTCCAGCAACACTTCGCTTTCATCGGATGTAAAATCCTCCGCGTACTTTATCCAATCTTCGTTCATAGATCGATTCTAAAAAGAACCGGACTCCCACGGATGTATCGAAAAAAATCCGTGGTAATCGCGATTTTCGGCGTTGATCCGTGTTCCAGCCCTTTAGCCCTGTGACAATTCAGCCGTAAATTCCACGATGGGCCGCAGCAGATCAGTGTCGTAGTTACTGCTAACGCCCTGCATAACAAGTGTCATTCGTTCCAGGCCCAATCCAGTGTCAACAGACGGAGCCGGCAGCGGTTCGAGCTTGTAATGTCCCGGCGCGGTCTCGATGCGGTTGTATTGCATAAACACCAGATTCCAGATCTCCATCGTCGTATCGCCTTCGCCGTTTACCCATTTGGGATGGTTCTTTTCCGGGTTTTCCGGCTCGTCGCCAAGATAATAATTGATCTCTGAATTCGGCCCGCACGGCCCGGTTTCGGCCATCTGCCAAAAATTATCCTTGCGGCCAAATGGCAGAATCCGCTCCGGCCGTGCCCCGGCCTTTATCCAAAGCTCTCTCGCTTCCGTATCAGCCGGAACTTCCCCGTCGCCTTCGAAGACGGTGAACCAGAGCCTGTTTACGTCCAGTTTCATTTCGTTGACGAGAAAATCCCACGCGAAATTGATAGCGTCTTCCTTAAAATAGTCGCCGAACGAAAAATTCCCAAGCATCTCAAAAAACGTCTGATGCCGCGCGGTTTTCCCGACCTCGTCCAGGTCGTTGTGCTTGCCGCCGGCACGTATGCATTTTTGCGACGACGCGGCACGAACGTAATCGCGTTTTTCATTGCCGAGAAAAACGTCCTTAAACTGGTTCATCCCGGCGTTAGTAAAAAGCAGCGTCGGGTCATTCGCCGGCAAAAGCGGAGCAGAGTGCACAACTTTGTGACCGTTCTTCTCAAAATATTCCAAAAATTTACGTCTAATCTCGTTTCCTGTCATAAAATACTATTTTACGTTCGCCCGGCTAACAGATACGAGGGAGCTGTTCGCCTGCTAACATATCTACGATTCGCGTGCCGCCAAAACCTGTGAGCATCGACACAATCCCTTGCGGCTCCGGTCTTACCTCACCGATAATGCATGCCCCGCCGCCGTGAATATTTTTCTTCATACGCTCAACGATCGCATCGGCTACATCCGGTGAAACGATTGCAACGAGCTTTCCTTCATTGGCAACGTAAAGCGGATCGAGCCCAAGGATTTCGCAAGCGCCCTTTACTTCCTCGCGGACGGGAATCAGGTCTTCGAGAATTTCGATATAAACGTCCGAGCTCATAGCGATTTCATTGAGAGTAGTTGCGATGCCGCCGCGTGTCGGATCGCGCAAAGATCGAATTGCGTCCGGCATTCTGTTTAGAATCGCTTCATCAAGTATCTCGGCGACGAGTTGGTGTAGAGAGGCCGAATCGCTTTCGATATCGGTTTCCAGTTCGAGCTCGCCACGCGCGATCAGGATGGTAGTGCCGTGATCGCCAATTGTGCCGCTAAGAATGACTTTATCGCCCGGCTGTGCATTTGAAGAAGAAATATTTACCTCTTGTTCGAGAACGCCGACGCCGGCAGTGTTTATAAAGATTTTGTCGGCGGAGCCTTTTTGTACAACTTTGGTATCGCCCGTTACAATCTGCACACCCGCCTCTTCAGCCGCAGCCTGCATAGATGCTGCAATACGTCTCAGATCGTCGATCGGAAAACCTTCTTCCAGGATAAAGCCTGCTGACAGATAAAGCGGTCTTGCGCCGCTCATCGCCAGATCGTTGGCCGTGCCGTGAACAGCAAGCTTTCCGATGTCGCCGCCCGGGAAAAAAATAGGATCGACAACATACGAGTCGGTCGTAAACGCCATCTTCTTTGCACCGTTCACTTCGAAGACAGCCTGATCCTCGAGTTTTTCGAGCATCGGATTTCTAAAATATTCCAGAAAGACGCCTTCCACCAGATCGTGCATCGCCCGCCCGCCGCTGCCGTGCGCAAGCGTAATATGCGTCTCACGAATCTTGTGTTTTCTGCGCCGTGCGCGTTCGACGCGTTCGAAAAGCGGGTTTGTTACAAACGTATCGGTCATTACTAAGTCGTTTTACCAGGCAAATAATAATGTCGCAAAACAATAAGTCCGGCGATCGCAGCCGCGCTTAAACCACCCACTACCGCAGGTAGTTCTGACTCCGGCTCGTTTATAATATATTGCGCACTGCCCGTCTCACTATATCGGTTGTCAAACCATAAACCAGATGGGAAGAAAGCCCGTAAGCATGGCTTGAAAACGGATATTCAGTGGGCGATTTTGACAACCCCAGTGCCGGAACGACGACTTCATCGGCAACAAGCCAGACCGCCGTGCCAAACGGCAGGCCCGCGCCGGTGCTTGTCACCGGAGCAATTTCAGAAGCCACGCCGTAAATCAAACCGGACGTCGCGCCCATAGCATAGGACATCGCTTCGCCGGCCGGTTCTTTTTCACTTTTTGTTAATTTATGATCGAAAACGCCTTCCGAAATTTCTTTTGCGGCTTTAACGTTTGCCGGCTCTTCTTCTTTCTTTTTTGATTTTTTTTCCTCTTCCGAAAGTGCGCTTACCAGCGACTGAAATCCGCCCATGACAACCGTCCCCACCAACCCGCCGACAAGTCCGGCAACCGCGCCTTTGAATATTTCTCCGGAATCTTCCCCATTCAGATGATTTCCCATTTTTCGCTTCCCCCTTTTTCCGAACTAAATAACCTGAGCCGAACGCTGGGCAATCTTCGACAATCGCCCGAAGTTGTAATAGGCCGCGCACGCGCCTTCCGATGACACCATGCACGATCCTATAGGTGTTTCCGGCGTACATGCCGTACCGAAAACCTTGCATTCCCAAGGCTTTTTCACGCCCTTAAGAATTTCCCCGCATTGGCAAGCTTTTGGATCGGCAATCCGCAAACCCGGAACTTCAAACTTAAGCTCCGCATCGAACGCGGCGTATTTTTCCTTAAGCTTCATTCCGCTGTGAGCTATCGAGCCCAAGCCCCGCCATTCAAAAAATCTTCGCGCTTCGAAAACTTCTCCCAGAACTTCCAAAGCCTTGCGGTTTCCGTCACGTTCCACGACGCGGCCATATTGATTTTCGATTTCAGCACGGCCTTCGACTATTTGTTTGACGATCATATAAACCGACTGCAAAATATCCAGCGGCTCAAAACCCGTAACGACTAGCGGCTTTCCGTATTCGTTCGGCACAAATTCGTAACAGCGCGTGCCGATAACAGTACTGACGTGGCCGGGGCCGACGAAACCGTCAAGCTGCAGATCGGGCGAATCGAGCATCGCCTTGAGCGACGGCACGATCATGATGTGATTGCAGAAAACACTGAAATTTTCCACTTTGTCTTTTGCCGCCTGGAGGATCGTCATCGCCGTCGAAGGCGAAGTCGTTTCAAATCCGAGCGCGAGAAAGATAACATGCCGTTCGGGATTTTGTTTGGCGATTTTCAAAGCGTCGAGAGGCGAATAAACCATCCGCACATCCGCGCCCCTGGCTTTCGCGTCGAGCAGATTGGTGCTCGAGCCGGGAACGCGCATCATATCGCCGAAGGTCGTAAAGATCACGCCGGGCTGCAAGGCGAGCGAAATACAATCATCGGTTCGCCCAAGCGGTATTACGCACACCGGACAGCCCGGCCCGTGGATCATCTCGATATTCGGTGGCAGTAGATCTTCGATGCCGTATTTAAAAATAGCGTGAGTGTGCCCGCCGCAAACTTCCATCAGCTTTAGCGGCTTATCCGTCATTCCGGCAATTTTCTCGGCAAGTATTTTTGCAAGATCAGCCTGGCGATATTCGTCAATGTATTTCATATTGCACCTCCCTTTTTACAATCCACCGCTAAATCAGCATCGAGTAACGCCAGCAGCGCATACGCGATTCCGCGAATGACATTTCAACTGCCCATCTTTGGTTTGCCGGATTGCGTCGCCTTTTTCTCGGCGAGACGTGGAAGATTTTGTGACCACTTCACAAATCCTGGCTGTATCTT
>Ga0136634_10000628_pt1 | contig 14847 bp, 10 predicted proteins | sample AntDrymUQ8332106_2_FD_104654 | JGI IMG/M metagenome (GOLD analysis project Ga0136634, IMG submission 104654) | Polar desert sand microbial communities from Dry Valleys, Antarctica - metaG UQ833 (21.06) | ecosystem: Environmental > Terrestrial > Soil > Desert | place: Antarctica: Dry Valley... | reverse complement strand
ATACAGCCATACAGGGAGTCATTATTCCCGGTAATGAAGAAGTAAAAGAAATTGCCGTATACCTACTACAAAATAATCTAGACGTTCGTCCGATATTGTACCCGACGGTACCGAAAGGCAGTGAAAGACTGCGAATAGTGTTGCATGCTTTCAATACAAACAATCAATTAGACCAACTTATCGCAATGCTGAGCAAGAAGTCTTAGTTGCTGAAGAATCTACAATAGAATTAAAGCGTCACTACATTTGTCTGACCACGCTAAGATTATTTAGAGTGAGACCAACATAAAAATGGCCATCATCAGGAAGAGTAATCCTACTATCAAGGTCTTTTCAATTTCTCTTACAATCATTGAACGTTTCATTCAAAAATGTTTTGGATCAAGATGCAAGTTCATTGAATACATTTTTTTTACAATACCCTAATATGGTATTACCTGTTCGTGTTAGTAAGTCGGATTGACATATATGCAATCCTTCTTCACTATCGTTTCGAAATTGCTAAAGACATTAAACCTGTAACCTGACTGGATTTAATACTGTCCATGTAGAAGTCATTGCCTTATCACAACCTGGTTGCCTTACTGGTCACGTACTCGCCATCGATTATTTAATTCGGACTAATGGGAGGGTTTGAAAAAATCAATTACTTTTATCCGATTTCTAACTGCAATGATTTCATTTATGAGAATAGTCCCCTTTCTTGTTTCTCTTGCTGCTACTGTCGTTTTAATCGTCTTTCTCAGCATTCCAATTAAGGTTATTCCTCCCCTGGGAAAATTTCTTAGTCCACAGCACGGGTTTTGGGTAAATGCGGAGCCTACGGATAAAAACTTTTCAGAAGAATTGAATTTGCCGCGATTGAAAAACAAGGTTGAGACTTATTTCGATGATCGTATGGTGCCTCATGTGTTTGCCCAGACTGATCAGGACGCCTATTTTGTTCAGGGTTTTTTACACGCAAAGTTCCGGTTGTGGCAAATGGAATTTCAAACCCAGGCAGCTGCCGGAAGGCTAAGTGAAATACTCGGTAGGGGCCCAAACGATGCTATATTAAATAACGATAGACAAATGCGGAGGCTTGGCATGGTTTCAAGCGCAGAAGCCGCGATTTTTGAAATGGAAAAAAATTCTGTTTCCAAATCGATGTCCGATTCATATACAGCAGGTGTAAATGCTTACATAGATCAATTGGCCGTTTCTGAGCTTCCCATAGAATATAAGCTTCTCAATTATCAGCCAGAGCGGTGGAGTAATTTGAAGACGGGTCTTTTATTGAAGTACATGAGTTATGATCTTACAGGTCATGAAAACGACTTTGAACGTACCAATGCTAAAGCCGTTTTTTCAAAAGCTGATTATGAAAAATTATATCCTTCAAGACAGGCTTCATTGCGCCCCGTTATACCAAAAGGAACTGTTTTTGATACTCCGGCCATTAAACTGGTAACACCTTTAACAGCAGATTCCTTATATTTTCAATGGCGCGATTCAGCAAACATCGTTGAGCAGAAACCAGATAAGGACAACGGCAGTAACAACTGGGCTGTGGACGGTAAAAAAACAAAAAGTGGTCGTCCTATTTTATGTGATGATATGCATTTGTCTCTGAGTCTTCCTTCGATCTGGTATGAAATGCATATCAGTACTCCCCGTTCAAATGTTTATGGGGTAACACTTCCGGGCGCTCCAATGATCATTGTCGGCTTCAATGACAATTGCTCCTGGGGATTAACCAATGCTGCCCGTGATGTTAAAGATTATTATGAAATACAATTTAAGGATGATACCAGGCAGGAATATTTATTTGAAGGCAACTGGAATAAGGCTGATCGAAAGATCGAAAAAATTAAAGTAAAAGGAGAGGCTGTAATCAGTGATACGGTTGCTTACACCATTTTCGGGCCAGTGATATACGATAAATCCTTTTCCGGCAGCCAACGGGTAATCAATGAAAAATATTATGCCGTTCGATGGACTGCACATGATCCTTCTAATGATTTTCTATTCTATTATGAATTGAATGGTGCCAAAAATTATGCAGATTATGAATCTGCTCTAAAGCATTGTTCCAACCCCGGTCAGAATTTTGTGTTTGCGAGTAAAAATGGAGATATTGCCATCTGGCAACAAGGGCTCTTCCCGGCCAAATGGCACATGCAGGGGGATTTTGTAATGCCGGGCACGGATAGCAGTTATAGATGGCAGGCTATGATTCCACAGAACGAAAATCCACATATAAAAAATCCGGAGAGAGGTTTTGTGAGCAGTGCCAATCAAATGCCGGTAGATTCAACATACCCATATTATATTGGCGGTAGCTACGATACATACCGGGGTTATATTATTAACCGGTATTTGGAACAGATGAACGGCATTACTGCGGAAGACATGCAAAGCCTCCAAACAAACAATTACAATGTTTTTGCAGAAATTGCACGGCCTGTTTTGTTAAGGAATATCGATGAAGCCCAATTGAATGAAGAAGAAAAAAAATACCTCGATATCGTTCGTCAATGGAATTTAAAAAATGATCCGCAGGAAAAAGGAACGGCCATATTTATAAATTGGTTTGATAGTCTCGAGTTGGAGGTATGGAGTGATGAATTATCGCGGGTAAATGGAGTGCCGGATTATCCCGATGAAGCTACCCTCATTGAAGGTTTAATAAAGGATTCAATCTATCAGTTTGTGGATAATATTCATACCCCGAATGTTGAAACTTTAAAAGAGATAGTTACTGCTGCTTTTAAAAAATCAGTTCCTCTATTTGTCACAGCTGATAACAACAATTTCCTTTCATGGGGAACATACAAAGACACACGCATCCGGCATTTGTTGAGACTATCTCCATTAAGCCGCCTTCATGTGAATACAGGCGGTGGTGTACATGTTATTAATGCAACCAAACAATTTCATGGCCCCAGTTGGCGGATGGTTGTTCATCTGACAGACGAAACTGAAGCGTACGGTGTGTACCCGGGTGGGCAAAGTGGCAATCCGGGCAGTAAATTCTATGATAATTTTGTTGATACCTGGAGCGAAGGAAAATACAATCCGCTTTGGTTTATGAAAAAGGAACAAGCCCGCGATAAGCGGGTAATTTCTAAAATGAGTTTTTCGAAAGGGTAAAGCGTTGGGGTGAGTGAATTGGTGAGCGAATTCGAACCATTCACCGGCAATCGAGCGAAGTCGAGATACCCTCTGCATTGAACCCTCAGTATTCCGAACGCTGTAAACATTTAACATGAAACTCCTCATCTCTATTTTGCTGACTGCTTTGCTAAGTTTCACAGCAGGTCTTTACCTTCCGTGGTGGACTATCGCAGTTTGTGCTTTTATAGTTTCAGCACTAATAATTCAAAAGCCTATAAAAGCCTTTATAGCTGGATTCGCAGGAGTGTTCTTATTATGGCTTATTTTTTCCTGGCTCATTGATTCAGCGAATGATCAGATTCTTTCCCAAAAAATTGCTCAGATCTTTCCCCTACGGGGAATATCTTTTCTATTAATTTTGATCACAGCCTTTATAGGAGGTTTGGTTGGTGGATTGGGAGCGCTTTCTGGAAGTTATCTTCGGCATGGCATAAAAAAATAATTTGCTTTCCCTGTTAAATCTTCCTCAAGATTAAAATAATTTTCTAAGTAATCTATATCGAGGATTATTTTCGTTTCATGATATTTCCTGAATGAAAAAAATTTTACTTCTTCCCTCCATATTCCTGATAACCTTTTTAAACACCTTTGCAGAACGAATTTCCGGAACAGTTACTGACGATAAGGGAAATCGTCTTCCATTTGCATCTATCCTGGTTAAAGGCACAACACAGGGAACCACAGCCAACAATGAAGGAAAGTATTTTTTATCGCTTGAGCCCGGCAAACACATCATCATATGTCAATATGTTGGATACAAACGCCAGGAAAAAACAATTCAGCTACCCAATGGTGATCTCGAAATAAACTTTCAACTGTCGTTACAAGAACTTACTCTGGCTGCAGTGGTGATAGAACCCGGGGCACAGGATCCCGCATATGAAATTATCCGCAATGCGATAAAAAAACGTGATTATTACCTGAATCAACTAAATAAATTTCAATGTGAGGTGTATATAAAAGGACAATTGAGATTAAGGAATTATCCAAAGAAATTTTTTGGCCAAAAAGTCGATTTTGAAGACGGCGATACCAGCAAAAAGAAAATTATTTTTCTATCAGAAAGTGTTGCTAGATATTCTGTAGACAAACCCAATAAGGCCAAAATAGAAGTGCTGTCCACCAAAGTGAGTGGACAAAGCGACGGGTACGGTTTTAGCGTGCCGCAAATTGTTTCCTTTTATGAAAACAATATCCAGATAGGTAATAACCTTAATGCACGCGGGTTTATTTCGCCCATTGCCAGCAATGCTTTAAACTTTTACAGGTATAAGTTGGAGGGCGTGTTTTTCGAAGATGGCATAGAGATCAACAAAATAAAGGTTATACCCAAAAGAAAATATGAACCGCTTTTCAGCGGTTTTATCAATATAACGGAAAATGACTGGCGAATTCACAGTGTGCAATTACAACTTACTAAGGAATCGCAAATGGAATTGGTAGATACTCTCCGCATTGAGCAGTTGTATGTACCTTTCGACGAAGATATATGGGTCATCAAATCGCAGGTACTGTATCCTACAATAAAAATATTTGGTTTTGACTCGCACGGCAGCTTCGTAAATATTTACTCAAAATTTGAGGTCAACCCAGCTTTCGCGAAAAAATATTTCAACAGTACGCTACTTAAATTTTATGAAGGCTCCAATAAAAAACCATCGGATTACTGGGATTCTATTCGTCCAGTGCCGTTACAGGTTGAGGAAGTAATTGACTATCGTAAAAAGGATAGCCTGGAACAGATCCGAAAGGATCCGCGCTATCTGGATTCATTAGACAAATTGAAGAATAAGCGAATCTCAGTAATGAGTATTTTGGTAACCGGCCCGGGATTCACAAAAGGGAAAAATAGAGAATCTTACAATATCAATCCCGTGATAAATATGGTTTCTTACAACACTGTAGAAGGATTGGCTGTTAATTTGAGAGTCAAATACGAAAAACGCCTCGATACAATTTCCGGGTCACGCAGGAGTATTGTAATTATTCCTGTTATCCGGTATGGCTTGAATAATCATCATATGAATGGCTATTCAGGCTTCATTTACAATTACGGCAAGAAATATCCTTCTTCTCTGAATTTTTCAGCCGGTAAGAGGGTATATCAGTTCAACCATTCAAATCCGATAGAGGCTTTCGACAATTCATTGGCAACTTTATTTTGGGAAAGGAACTATATGAAGTTGTACGAAGCATGGTTTTCACGAATGAGAATCGATAAAGGTTTGACTGAAGGCCTTACTGTTTTCGGAACAATCTCATACCAGGATAGAATTCCTTCGGAAAATACAACCAATTATGTAATTAAAGATTGGAAAGAGAAGGACTTTACGCCGAACTATCCTGAAATAGCGGTTTCTAATTTCCAGCGCCACCAGGCATTTACAGTATCGCTAGGTCTTCAGTGGCGCCCTGGTGGACGATATATTGAATATCCTGACAGGAAGATAAGTATTGGTTCCAAATATCCCACATTCAATGTAGGATACACAAAAGGTATTAGAAGCATACTTGGCAGTGATATCAACTATAGCAAATGGAATTTTGGTATCAGCGACAATCTCAACATTAAACTTAGAGGCAGTATCAGGTATCTTTTTGAAACGGGTGGTTTTATGAATCGAAAATCGGTAGAGCTACCCGATTTTACTCATTTCAATGGCAACCAATTATTTATTGCAAACAACTATATGAGCAGCTATCAATTATTGCCATACTACAAGTATAGTAATAAAAGCGGTTTTTTTGCAAAGGCACATTTGGAGCATCATTACAACGGATTGCTCACCAATAAAATTCCGATTTTTAGAAAACTGAACTGGCATTTGGTGACTGGAATGAATTCCTTATATCTCAACAGGAACCAGTATTACATCGAACCCTTTGCAGGTCTGGAGAATATTCTTAAAATTCTGCGGATCGATTTTGTTTGGGGCATTGAAAAGGGAAGACCTCCATCCACAGGTATCAGGATAGGGCTTAGGGGAATAAGCAGGGGTAATAATGATTGAGTGATGAAGGTGGTGGTAATAAAATATTCAATGTTCAATGCTGGATAGTCTTATTTCAAATAAGGAAAAAATTGAGAAATTTACTTGAGAATTGAACATTGGGTAGTGTCTCAGTTTGAAAATAAATAGTTTTTTGGATACTTACAAATAAGCAGTAAGTTGCTCAGCCCCTTTTTAATAAGTTTATTCCAAGACAAACTTCACAGAAATGAACAAAAAGCCAATTATCGTTATTGACGATGACAAAGACGATTTAGAATTGTTGCAGCAGGCTTTTTCAGAATTGAACATTGATAATGAAATAATTGTTTTCGATGATGGTTTAGAATTTCTGGAATACATGAAGGCAACGGAAAACGGAACGTTTTTTATTTTATGCGACATTAATATGGCAAAGGTATCTGGCATGGAACTAAAAAAAATCATCTATGATGATGAGCGGTTGCGAATAAAATGCGTCCCGTTTATATTTTTATCTTCAAGCGGTGCATCGACGTCGATTATGGAAGCTTATAGCTATGGTGTGCAAGGCTACTTTGTAAAACCTGACGCCTTTGAAAAATTGAAGAGTATACTACATGCCATGATAACATATTGGAGTGATTCGCAACATCCAAATAAGTGATTGTTATTCAAACCAAGACACTACCGAACATTGAGCATGGATTATTGAATATGGTTATTGGGTATTTTGATATCTCATTGAAACATAAATAGAAGTGTTTTTTAACCTGCTTTATTTTTGAATAAATATTTTACCCAAAGCGCACTATCTTGCACCATCAGAAATTTTGTTCACCAGGCGAGTGTCCTTAAAATTTCAACCAATGGCATTTTTACACAATCGTGTTTCCCAACAGGAACTAAAAGAACTTCTGGACAAGGAAAAAGAACCCCGTAAAACCATTTCTTTCTATCGCTATTTCTCGATTGATGATCCCGCGGAATTCAGGGATACTTTATACAAAAATTTATTTGAATTAAAAGTGTTCGGTCGTATCTACGTAGCCAACGAAGGAATCAATGCGCAACTTAGTGTTCCCGGAAGCAATTTTGAGAATATGAAAGCTTATTTGTATTCTATAGAGCCATTGAAAGAGGTGCGTATGAACATTGCTATCGATGACAATGGAAAATCATTTTGGGTGTTGAAAGTAAAACTTAGGGACAAGATCGTGGCTGACGGAATTGTTGACTCTGCCTTCGATATGAAAAACAAAGGCCGGTACATTAATGCGGAAGAATTCAATCAATTTACTAGTGATCCAAATACGATCGTAGTGGACATGCGCAATCATTATGAATACGAAGTGGGTCATTTTGTAAATGCTATTGAAGTGCCGAGTGATACTTTCAGAGAGCAGTTGCCCATGTCCGCGGAGATGTTGGCTGTACATAAGGATAAGAAAATTATCATGTACTGCACGGGTGGCATCCGCTGCGAAAAAGCCTCTGCCTATCTTTTGCACAAAGGTTTTCAAAATGTCTTTCATCTTGAGGGCGGCATTATCCATTATGCCAACACCGTTAAAAAGATGGGGATAGAGAATAAATTTATTGGGAAAAATTTCGTGTTTGATGACCGTCTGGGCGAGCGGATAGGAGAGGAAATCATAGCCAAATGTCATCAATGCGGCAAATCTGCTGATGCACATACCAATTGCGCCAATGATGGATGTCATTTGCTTTTTATTCAATGCGCCGATTGCGCATCACAATTTGAAGGATGTTGCAGCAAAGAATGCCAGGACACTCTCCATTTGCCAGATGAGCAAAGAAAAAATATTCGCAAAGGAATTGATAAGGGGAGAAATGTATTTAACAAGGCAAAGATTCGTTTAAGACCCAGGCAGAATTCCGGGGGCTGAAAAGCATTCTCCAACAACTGCTTAGCAAATTGGATATCAAACATCAGCATTCTAAATCACCGCTTATATAAAACCTGGTCGTTTTACTATACTTCGTTTATTTTTATTGAGTAACGCCTTTGCCTGAAATTTACTTAAAACATTTTATAATGAAGTCCCTTTTGATATTATTCGTCGTAACATTTTGTTCATTACGCGGTAATGCCCAATCAACGGAAGATTCCGTGAAAGCATCGGTCAATAAGCTATTTGAGGGCATGAAAAATGCCGACGCCGCCTTAATAAATGATGCCTTTTCCGATAGCGCAATTCTTCAGACCATTTCACAGAACAAGGATGGAAGATTGGTTATAAAGAATGAGCCGGTAAAACAGTTCGCTGAATTTGTATCAAAACAAAAGAAAGGTGCTGCCGATGAGCGCATAAGTTTTGAAACTATTAAAATTGATGGGCCATTGGCAATTGCGTGGACTCCTTATAAATTTTACTTTGATGGTAAATTCAGTCATTGCGGCGTTAACTCAATTCAATTGGTTCGCATAAACGGACAATGGAAAATACAGTATCTTATTGATACAAGAAGGAGACAGGGTTGTGATGAGAAATAGTCAGGCGTCTTACACGTTTTTAATTACCGCTTCAACCTGTATTTTTTATTGACTTTCGGACTATTAAAATATTCATTCAATTCTTCTTCAGTCATGTTATTGGTAATTTCGATGGGGATATCAATCAACTGAATTTGTATCTGCTTCAATTCGTCTTTGAGTTTATTTGTTTTGCGGGTAATATCAGGATCTCGTTCTGCAATCAGGCTATTATCACGTAGTATATATTCAAGTCTTTTAATAGACGAGCGGATTAATGAAGCCTGGTTCTGATCATAGACTTTTGCCGGAGCCACAGCTTCTTTTATGGGAACAAGTGATACGCCAACACTTGGTAAAACTTTTCCCGTTTTTTGTGTTGATTGATTGGCGGAGGAGGATAAAATACTGCCTGTTAAAGCAGTGGTTGAGCCCGTAATATCAAAAGTGGTTCGTGTATTTTTTACTTTTTTTACCCTTTTATCCAGCTGCAAAAAACTATATTTTAATTGAAGGATATAAGTATTAATGTTACGGGTTTGTAAATAATATTCCTGTACCGCCAAGGGATAGTTAAGGGCATCCCTAACAATGATGCGCACCGTTGCAGTGTCTTTAATCATGAATCGGTTTGCTCCTACAAAGTTCAGCGTAAGGATTTTTACTTTGCCTGAATCTGTTTCTTTTACAAAATCAAAAGAAGGCGACCAGATAAAATCATCGTTGCACCGGGTTATCACGGAATAATTTTTTAGCGGCGTATTGGCGAAGAAAGTTATATGCTCGATAGGAAAGCTTCCATTTTCACATTGTACTTTAAAACTTACGGTATCAGATTCGTCTACTATTAAAGTCGAATTCACAGAAGGTTTTACTTTGGACGGTATAATGTCCGTATTATAGAATACGATGGTGAAAAATGTATCTATTTTCTCCGCAGGATCATCGAGGTTTTGTAATCCTACCTGGGCGCGATATTGTTGATCATACTTCAGTTTGCCCGAAAGGAAAAATGATTTCTCAACTTTGAACGTTAAAACACCATTGTCTTTATTAATACGAAGCCCTACAGGAGAGTTTCGTAAAAACCAATAATATCTCGATTCATCCTTATTTATTTCAAGATTATATTGAAACGTTGAGTCAACATGCAAAGTAAAATAAGGCGTGAGGTTCGTGATCCGCAATACAGTATCTATATTGACTGGTATGCTATCACTTACATTCGTTGTGCTATCGCCGGAAGGTATTTGAGCTTTTACACAACCGGCTGCAAAAAGCAGTAGAAAAGTAACAGCAAAAACCCTTTTGTAAATTAATTTTAATTCCAAACTTTTTATCATCAGGGTCGAAGTTAATACAAAACATGAAAAACCCATTCCGTATCTCAGGGAAATGGGCTTTATTCAATGAATCGAAAAGAATTTGAACGACCTGTCTATCTTCAAAACTAAAGGCTTCAGCGATTATTGAATACTTATTTGCTTTGTTTCATATTTAAGTTGTTCTTTTTTAGGCAACCAAAACTTTAACAGGCCATTTTCATATTTAGCGTGGATGTTCTCTGAATCAATTTTTTCATCTACGCTAAAACTTCTTTTAAAGCTTTTAAAATCGAATTCCTTCCGAACGGTTTTGTAATCATCCGCTTTTTTTGCTTCAGGCTTTTCATAACTAATGGTCAGAAGGCCTTTTTCAATGTTCACTTTAAAATCTTCTTTATTCCGTCCGGGAACATTCAATTCCAAATGATAACCTTCTCCTGTTTCGAAAATGTTTACGGGTGGAGCGGTTGTTTCCTTCAGGTTGTTCCAGTTTACATTGAAAAGTTCATCAAATAAATTATCAAAACTTTTGGCTTCGGGTCGTGTACTAAACTTAACGTGTGTCATAATATATTTTTTTTATTGTTTAAATAATTTGAGTCGAGAGTTCAAAGGATGTACCATTTGAAAAATTGACACGATTTGTCTTGAAGCACAAAACCTGAATCCAGTTGTTGCGTCAGAAATTCATGAAAATATTTTTTGGCTGACATAATTTCTGTTTCCTGATCTCGAAAATTAGAAAGCAAGTTTTTGACTAGTTTTGCTTTTTAAAAAATTAAAAGACATGTATCCAGCAGAAATAGTAATTCCGATGAAGGAAGAATTAACCGAGAATGGGTTTACCGAAATGTTAACGGCGGCCGAAGTTGAAAACCAGGTAAAACAAACAGGGACCACACTTATTATGATCAATTCTGTGTGTGGTTGTTCAGCAGGTACCGCGCGTCCGGGAGTTTTAATGGCAGTAGCGAATGCAACCAAAAAACCCGATCATCTCACCACCAGTTTTGCAGGTTTTGATGGGGAAGCAGTTAACAAACTTCGTGAAAAGTTGTTACCCTACCCACCATCTTCACCAGCAATTGCCTTATTTAAAGACGGCAATCTGGTACATTTTATAGAACGCCACCAAATTGAAGGAAGATCGGCCCAGATGATAGCCCATAATCTTATTGGTGCATTCAATCAATATTGCTGATTTTGCTGATTGGCTTCAGCTTTGTTCATAGTGTAACCCTCCCAGGCTTTGGGAGGGTTTTTATTCATTCATCTTACGATGGAATTCGTTAACATTGCGGCATTAACCGGTATCCACGAAGTCTATATTTTTACCTTTCATCTTTAATACAATCAACCCAATCATTAAAAATGTATCCTAATCTCTATTATGCTTTTAAAGATATATTCGGCGTTGAGTGGACTGGCCTTCGATTCGTGAATTCATTTGGCTTTTTTGTTGCCTTGGCATTTATAGTGGCTGCGTTTATTTTAACGCTCGAACTGAAGCGAAAAGAACGTGAAGGATTGTTGTATGCAGAAGACGTAAAAGTAGTAATTGGAAAACCCGCCGCTTTCAGTGAGTTGTTAACGAATTTCATACTCGGATTCTTATTGGGATTTAAGATCCTGGGATTGTTCATTTCTGATAGTAGTTTAAAAGAAGATCCTCAACAATTTATATTTTCGGGAGAAGGAAGTTGGCCTGCCGGAATTGTGTTGGGATTGCTATTTGCCGGTTTGAAATGGCAGGAAAAGAATAAACAGAAACTTGCTAAACCAGAGGAAAGAATCATCCGTATCTGGCCTCACGACAGGGTAGGAGATATTGTTATCTATGCAGCTGTATTTGGGTTTCTGGGAGCTAAGATCTTTCACAACTTTGAAAATTGGAATGAATTCATTGCAAACCCCATTCAGGCCCTGGTATCCTTTAGTGGACTGACCTTTTATGGTGGCCTGATCTGCGCTACCCTCGCTATTTTTTGGTATGCCCGGAAACACCGGATTGGGTTTAAACATCTTTGCGATTCGGCTGCTCCGGCCTTAATCCTTGCCTACGCCATTGGTAGAATTGGTTGCCAGGTGTCTGGTGATGGTGATTGGGGAATACTCAATTCAGCTTATGTCACCACCCCAAATTCTAAAGTGGAAATGGTCGACTCAGCGAGAATAAGCAGTACTATTCAGACTCATGCTAACTATTATACCAGTCAATTTGGGACGGCAAATCCTTTCGAAATACCTCAGAAGCAGATAATGGCGCCCTCCTGGCTTCCCAATTGGACAATTGCCTATGCTTATCCGCACAATGTAATCGGTGAAGGTGTCAGAATAAATGGTTGCACCGGGCAGTACTGCAGTCACTTACCCATTCCTGTTTTTCCTACAGCATTTTATGAAACGGTGGCTTGCTTATTATTATTTGCTTTTTTATGGGCTTTACGATTTAAACTAAAGATACCCGGAACCATGTTTTCCGTTTACCTGATCGTCAACGGCCTGGAAAGATTTTTCATAGAAAAAATCAGGGTCAATACTAAGTATTCTATTTTCGGCTGGCATCCCACGCAAGCTGAATTGATTTCCGGAACCCTTATTTTAACAGGAGTAGCTTTATTCCTTTACTTTAAAAGAAATTACAAACCGGGTCAACTGTCCTAATCCACATAAGTCGTACTGTATATTTCAAGGATTCTAATCAGCCTTTTCCTTTTATGGTCTGTTCACGCCACCTATCCTAAAGGGTTTGATGCTTGTAACCTCCCGGCAATGTTTGCGTCCCACTGCATATAATAATTCCAGTTATCATGCCAATCAACCATCCAGCACAAAACAATGTACCTTGCAACGCATAGTACTTACTTTTGTGCTGTAATTCTCTAACTAAGGTACCAAACCAATTAAAGAACATAAAATGAAAAAGTTTAAAACAGGACTTGTACTCGCGGGGATATTTTTATCTTCTCTCGTTCACGGTCAAACCAAAAGCGGCTTAATTAAAGGAAAGGTTACGGACAGAGCCAATAACCCGATAAATGCCTCCTCAGTTTCTTTGTTAAAGGCAAAGGACTCTTCCTTAGTAAAGGTTTCTGTTTCGGATAAAGCAGGCACTTACCAATTTAGTAACCTGGAGCCCCAGAAATACCTTGTATTGGCTACATCTATAGGTTTTGAAAAATCATATTCCAGGCCAATTGAAATTTCTGGTGAAAACGCTACAATTTCCATGGAGCCTATTGCTTTAAAAACGCAATCAAAAGATTTAAAAGAGGTGACCGTGGTTTCACGAAAGCTAATGATTGAACAAAAGATCGATCGAACAGTTGTCAATGTAGATGCAGCTGTTACTAATACGGGCTCCTCTGCTCTTGAAGTCCTTGAAAAAACTCCTGGAGTGCAGGTAGACAAGGACGGTAACATTAGTTTAAAAGGAAAACAAGGGGTTGTTATTTTGCTCGATGGTCGCCCATCCTATTTAAGCGGCGCTGAACTTGCCAATATGTTAAGAGGTATGCAGGCATCTCAACTGGAGCAGATAGAGATCATGACCAATCCGCCTGCTAAATACGACGCTGCCGGAAACTCGGGTGTGATAAATATCAAAACCAAAAAAAATAAAGCAAAAGGATTTAACGGAAATATTACCGCTGGTATTGGCCAGGGAGCTTATTTTAAAACCAACGAAAGTCTCAGCCTCAACTATCGTAAGGGTAAAGTAAATCTTTTCAGTAACTATAGTTTTGGCAAGTATGAAAACTTCCAGGAATTAAGTATTTACAGGAGATACATCAATGCAGATAAATCCACCCGGGCTATTTTCGAACAGACTTCCCTGATGCGCAGCAGCCGGATGAATAATAATCTTAAAATAGGGATGGATTATTCCCTGGATAAAAAAACAATTTTGGGAATAGTGGTAAGCGGCTTTTATAACCCGGAAGATGAACGTGGAAACAATGTCAGCTATCTGAAAGATCCCTTGTCTACAGTCGACTCCATAGTGCGGGCCACCAGTTCATCCAAAGAAATTTGGAAAAATGGCAGTGTTAACCTCAATATGCGTCATCAATACGATTCAACGGGTCGCGAATTAACTGCCGATATAGATTATATTAAATACAATTCCACCAATGATCAGGATTTTATAAATGCCACGTTTACGCCAACATGGACAAAAAAATATGATGAACATTTGCGGGGTGATCTTCCGATTGACATTGAAATATATTCCGGAAAAATCGATTACACGCATCCTCTTAAAAAAGGTGCCAGGCTTGAGCTGGGATGGAAATCAAGTTATGTAGTAACAGACAGCAAAGCGAAGTATTTTGAACCTGCTAATGGTGTTTGGCAAACTGATTATAAGCGAACCAATTATTTTGAATACAAGGAAAACATAAATGCAGCCTATATAAATTTTAATAAGCAACTGACTAAAAAATTAGGACTGCAGACTGGTTTGCGTTTTGAGAATACAAATTATAAAGGAGTTCAATATGGCAATATCCAGAAACGTGATTCTTCTTTTGACAATTCTTACAACGGTATATTCCCCACTGTATATTTTAGCTATGCTGCCGATAAGAAAAATCAATTTGGCCTTTCCTTTGGGCGCAGGATCAATAGACCGGCCTACCAGGATTTGAATCCATTTTTATTTTTCATTGATAAATATACTTACGGGCAAGGCAATCCTTATCTGAAACCGCAATATTCAAACAATATTGAGCTGTCACATATTTTTAAAGGCATTTTTACAACCACGTTGAATTACAGTGCTACCAAAAACATGTTTATGGAAACCTTCGATCAGGAAGGAGAATATGCAACTATCGTTCGGAGAGGAAATATCGGAAAACGAGAAAATGCCGGAATTGCGATCAATGCACAAATCACT
>Ga0136634_10000627_pt1 | contig 14871 bp, 12 predicted proteins | sample AntDrymUQ8332106_2_FD_104654 | JGI IMG/M metagenome (GOLD analysis project Ga0136634, IMG submission 104654) | Polar desert sand microbial communities from Dry Valleys, Antarctica - metaG UQ833 (21.06) | ecosystem: Environmental > Terrestrial > Soil > Desert | place: Antarctica: Dry Valley... | reverse complement strand
TACCCACTTTATTTATAGCCACTACAAAGGCTGCTGTACGCATATTAGGAATTTGAGGGTTGCGCTTCCATTCTTCCATAATTTCGCGGGTAGCTGCTATCATGGTTTCTTCCAACCCGCTTCTGACCAGGTCCACTTCATCGGCGCCATGCATAATTTGTTCTCTGTCTTCCGTATTCACTCTCTTTCCTGTCAGGCCTTCTATTTGTTCAAGAATTTGTGTGTTTAGGTTTTCAGTAAAACGTTTTTCCATCCGTCCGTACCGTACATGACTCAGATTCTTCAACCATTCAAAATAAGATACCGTAACCCCGCCGGCATTCAGGTACATATCGGGTACAACAAGAATTCCCCTTTTTATGAATTCTTCATCTGCCTCCGGTGTTAAAGGCCCATTCGCAGCTTCGCCAATAATTTTTGCTTTCACTCTTGGGGCATTGTCTGCGTTGATAACATTTTCCAACGCAGCAGGTATCAGAATATCACATTCCAGTTCCAGCGCATCTGTATTGTTGGCGAGGTTACTGGCGCCTTTAAAGTTCAGAATAGAACCGGTTGCTTTTCGGTGTTCAAATACTGCATCAACATCCAGGCCTTCCTCACTACAGATGGCACCTTCGTATTCTGCCAACCCGACAATTTTGGCCCCTGCCTCCTGAAAAAATTTGCCAGAATGATAGCCCACATTACCAAGGCCTTGCACAACCACGCGCTTTCCTTCCACTCCTATCGTCATCTTTAATCTATCCATCACTTCTTTCATATTGCACACTTCGCGCAAACCATAAAAAACACCCAGCCCGGTTGCTTCCCGGCGACCTCGCACGCCACCCTGTGTGACTGGCTTTCCGGTTACACAACCTTGTGCATCAATTTCGCCGGGTCGCATACTACTATAAGTATCCAGTATCCAGGCCATTTCCCTTTCTCCCGTACCATAGTCCGGTGCAGGTACATCAATGCCGGGACCAATAAAATTTTTCTTGATCAATTCAGCCGTGTAACGGCGTGTTATCTTTTCAAGATCGTATGCACTGTATTTCCGGGGGTCTATAGTAATACCACCTTTTGCACCACCAAAAGGAACGTTCACAATCGCACATTTATAAGTCATCAATGCGGCCAGCGCCATTACCTCATCGAGGTTTACCGTCGGCGCAAATCGAATGCCCCCTTTGCAGGGCGTTTTATGATGTGAATGTTGTACACGATAGGCCTTGATGACTTCTACCTTATCCCCAACTTTCACCGGAAAATGCATCCGGTATACGGCATTGCATTGTTTTATCTGTTCCAGGATGCCTGGATCCCAGTTGGTAAATTGAGCGGCTTTGTCAAAGCTTTTTTCCACGGCTCCAAAAAAGCTATATTCCTGGTGTGAAGACATGATTAAGCTGTTTATAGGTTTTCAATTTTTCGCAATCGTTATTCCAAGCTTAGTTTTTAGGATCTACAAATTTTGTTTTTCAAGTCTGGAGATTTTCCGGTCCAAACTGATCAGGTAAACGATCAATCCCAATAATAGAGTTAGCACGACCGCTAGTACTACATAGATCTTACCATCAGCACGCATTCCCGTACCAACTTCATTTACCGCAGTCGTATCCTGCGCATAATTATACATCGTTAATAAGAGGCAACAAATGGTACCAATTAAATATTTCATCGTATAGGAGATAGTTTTTTTTCTTCCACTAATCGTAACCGTAATCGTAGGGTAGTTATCCATACCCCGAGGAGTATCCAGCCAAGGACTGCCGGCCAGAACACAAGGCGCATGGTAGGATCTAAATCCTCGCCACCAAGTCCGGGATTACCCTCTACTCCTTTTCCTCCCGGATGCAAAGATTCTACCATTCTTGGTAAAATGTAGATCAACGGAACATACATACAGTAGCCAAAGATATTATATACCGCCGCTACACGTCCTCTTTTGTCGATATCGGTCATCGAATTGCGTAAAACGAAATAGGCTAAATATATAAGTAAGGCAATGGCTGCACCTAATTGTTTGGGATCATTATTCCATGGGGCGCCCCAGGTATAATTCGCCCAGATAGCTCCGGTAACCAAACCCAAAACTCCAAATACAATCCCTGTTCGTGCAAATTCATTGGCATAAATATCGTACCTGATATCTGGTCTTCGTAAGTACAAAACAGAATAAACCAGTGATACGCTGATTAGTGTAAATTGCCCCGGCCACATAGGCACATGAAAGAAAAGATTCCGGATGGTATGCTGCAGGTTACCGATATCAGGTACTCTAATCATAAATCCTGCAATAAAAGCATACAATAGTAAAGCAGAGCCTAATATTTTCCACCAGTGTCGCTGCATAAATTAATAGAAGTTATGGATCTGCAAACTGAAATGAACCCAATGATTTAAGTGGAGCAAAATTAGGGGAAGGGCATCAACTAATGAACAAATACCAAAATTTACCAGGGTGTGAATTAAAAAGGGATGGTTCGGAGCTGCTGTTAAATGATGTTTATATACCAATCGGCAACTCCATCCGCTTGTAGATGATTTAATCCTTCCATAGGAAAGGAAACAGGATCGTAGCAAGAATCACTACCAGTATATCGAGGGTTATCAGTAAAAAAATAAGCTGGGTAAGGCCCCCTTGTATTACATCGCTGAATGCTGTATTTGAAATACGCATCAATAGTAAAACCTGGGGAACAATTAATGGAAAACCCATGATAGCCATCAGCGCAGCATTTTGCTGCGCCCGGGCTGCAATGGCTGCCAGAAATGTAAACACCAGGCTGAGACTACATCCGCCCAGGCAAACAATGCCAGCAAATTTCAACTGATTTTGAACGGGATTGCCCAACAATAACTGAAATAACAGTAAGCTGGCCATGCTCATTACCAACATGAGTGCCACATTAAAAATAAGTTTCGCAATGACAAAGTCCCTGGCACCTGCGATGGAATAAAAATATAACATCCTGCCACGGGTTTCCTGCAAAAAACTTTTTGCGACCGCATTGACACAAATGAATAATTGAATCATCCAGAACAAACCATTCCACACCTTTTCATCGGGCTGACCCATGGCGAGGTATAGAACAAAGATGGTAGAGGATACATACAATAATATACCATAGAAGGTATATTGCTGGCGGATTTCGAGCAACAGGTCTTTTTTGATGAGCGTGATTATTTTGTTCATAATTGCCAAAAACTTCAAAGTATTGTGATTGATCAATCCAGATGTTATCTCACGAGAGGTTTATTTTGCTACCACTTAAACCTCATCAGTAATTAATAATTTTTTTCATTTCAGGATATCATAAAACATAATCACCTCTCTGTGCTCGTTCTGATCGGCAATCACACCAAATCATAATAACATTTCCTGCATCTCGGTTCGTACAAGTCTTTTTCTCCTAAAACTACGCGGTCACTATCATTTGATTTCCTGTAAGAATAATTAGCAATATTGCCGCACCGAACACAAATGGCGTGCAGCTTTGTAATGAAATCTGCCTTAGCCAGCATGTTGGGCATCTGCCCGAAAGGTTTACCGGAATAATCCATATCCAGGCCTGCAACGATCACCCGGATTCCCTTCAATGCTAACTGATCACATACATCCGGAAGCTGTTCGTCAAAAAATTGCGCTTCGTCAATACCGACTACATCTACATTTTGCGCCAGCAATAAAATAGCCGCTGAATTGCCTATAGGAGTCGAAACGATGGCATTCTCGTCATGAGATACAATGTGTTCCTCATGGTATCGCGTATCGATTTTTGGTTTAAAGATTTCCACTCTGAGATTGGCAATCTTTACCCGCTTTAATCGCCTTATCAATTCTTCTGTTTTTCCAGAAAACATAGAGCCACAAATGACTTCAATAAAGCCACGTCGTTCACCTGATATGTTGGGTTCAATAAACATTGAAAAATAATAGGTACAAAAATTGATAACTTTAATATTAAACTTTCAATCATCACCAAGTACCCACCTGATATGGAGCGTTTAGCAGATTTGATCAGCAAGTTAAAAGAACAATTTGAACAAAATGCGGATGTATCACAACTGCTGATTATTACCCAACGCATTGAAGCGGAGTTGTCGAGACAGTTAACTCCTGTGCCCGCTGTGTTTGGCAGCTCAAAGGTGTCTGTTGTAATGCCTGCGGCCAGGAATGTACAAAGTACTTTTTCCGAACACTCAGATGAACAGCCTGCCAAAAGTAGTATCGATATTCCTGTAAAGCAAATTGAGAAAAATACACCTGCAAAAAAACAGGAAAATAAGAACTTGTTATTTGATCCCATGACCGAAATACCTACATTGGCTCATCAGGGAGGTAAAGAATTGAATGATATGATGAATATCAATGAATCTTCGCTAAATGATAAGTTAAAAGGATCTATTGTTGAGATTGGTCATAAATTAACGGACTCACCGATCCGTGATCTGAAAAAAGGAATAGGCGTAAATGATCGATATTTATTCATTAATGAATTATTCAGGGGTGATGAAACGATGTATGAGCGTAGTATTAAAACGATCAATTCCTTCAGAATGTTTCCCGAAGCGGAATACTGGATCGAGCGTGAATTAAAAGTCAAGCTGGGTTGGGAAGAACACAAAGTGACCACCAAACACTTCTATCAACTGGTTAAAAGGCGTTTCTCCTGAATATATCGCAGAATGGTTTCTGTCGCCCCTTTTTTTGAGGTTACATATTTTTTGGCGGCTTCGCACATCTCCCGGTAAATAACCGTGTCTGAAAAAAGATTTACCAATACCTTTTCCAGTTCCAACGCATTGTCAACGGTAAACGCAGCTTTTTCTTCAAGGAGTTCGATGGCTTCAATATACTTATTGAAAACAGGACCAAAAATCACCGGTTTACCATACACCGCTGCTTCAAGGATATTATGAACGCCATCCTCTCCAAATCCACCCCCCACATACGCAACCGTTGCATATTTGTAAAGTCGTGATAGCATTCCGATATTATCGATGATGAGCACGTTCGCTGGTGCTTCCTTTCCCTCCCCGCTATTTTTCCTGGCAGGCCCCTGGTCGGTAGTTAATTGTTTTTGAAAAACGGAATACCGGACGGAGCTTTTAAATAGTTTTTCAATATTCTTTAAATGCGGCTCATCGATTTCGTGGGGAGCAATGATGAATTTTATTTCAGGATGTGTATTCGCAAAATGATCGAGCCCTTCCTCGTCCTCACGCCAGGTGCTTCCTGCAACGATCACTTTTTCGTGGCCGCAGAATTGATCGATTGTGTCAATGGCTGTGAAGCCGTTTGCAATTTCGATCACCCTGTCAAATCTCGTATCGCCAGCAATGGTTATATTTTTTGAAAAACCGATGGTATGCAACAGATGCTTCGACTGTTCCGTTTGAACAAACAAGTGCGAAAAGAAATGTAACATTTCCTGATATAGCTTTCCGTACCATTTAAAGAAGAGCTGATCTTTAGAAAAATTTGCTGAAATTAATAATACCGGGATATTTTTTTTTTTCAACTCCTGTAAATAATAATACCAGTAATCATACTTTATCCACAATACGAGGGCAGGTTTTACAAGGTTGATAAAACGCTGAGCCACCAAACTATTGCCAAAAGGCAGGTAATAAATATAATCTGGAAGGGTGCTGCCTTTTAAAGCCACGTAGCCTGAAGGAGAAAAGAACGTCAATAGAATTTTATAACCTGGGTATAGGATTTTAATATTTTCCAATAACGGGCGTCCCTGTTCAAATTCTCCAACAGAAGCACAATGCATCCAGATAATATCCGGGGAGTCTTTTTCAAAATCCTGACCAAGCTTAATAAAAATATTTTTCCGGCCGTTTACCCAAAGCTTCGCTTTAGGATTCCAAAAAGACGCAAAATGAATGAGCATTTTATAGCCCGTAATAAAGAAACCATATAATAACCGGTATAGTATCATTATTTAATTATAAACAAAAGTAAAGACAACATGCAAGTGCTGCTGTTCTGCCCGGTAGCATTGCAAGAACCAGTTTTTTGCTGTAGGTTTGTGCCTTTTAAAAAAGGTGATTGAGTATGCGTTCTATACAGATGGTGGATTTGAAGCAGCAATATACACGCATTAAGGATGAAGTAGATGCTGGCATTCAGGATGTAATAGATAATACTGCATTCATTAACGGAGAGGCGGTAACTGATTTTGCATACAATCTTTCAAAATACCTGGGTAGTAAGCACGTTATTCCATGTGCCAATGGAACCGATGCCTTACAAATTGCCATGATGGCACTGGATCTTCAACCAGGCGATGAAGTGATCTCACCCTCCTTTACTTATATCGCAACCACTGAAGTGATAGCCTTACTTCGGTTAAAAACTGTATTTGTGGATGTTGATGCAGAAACCTTTTGTATTGATCCGGCAGCTGTCGAAAAAGCCATCACCAGTAAAACAAAAGCCATTGTTCCAGTGCATTTATATGGCCAGGCCGCCAATATGGAGGCAATTATGGACATTGCCAGAAGGCATCGTTTGTTCGTAATTGAAGACAATGCCCAGGCTATCGGATCGGATTACACTTTCAGCGATGGAACGGTAAAAAAAGCAGGCACAATAGGCACTGTTGGCGCCACTTCTTTTTTTCCGTCCAAGAATCTGGGTTGCTATGGCGACGGAGGTGCAATATTCACGGATGATGAAACGTTAGCTACCCGGTTAAAAATGATTGCCAATCATGGACAAAGCACTCGTTATTACCACGATATAGTCGGTTGTAACAGTCGCCTGGATTCAATTCAGGCTGCGGTTTTGAACGTTAAACTAAAACAACTGGATACTTATATAACCGCCAGGAGAACTGCGGCAGAATTTTATGATAAAGCTTTTGTGAATCATCCGAAAATTAAAACGCCTTACAGAGCGTCCTACAGCAATCATGTCTTCCATCAATATACACTTATCCTTGAAGGTGTTGACCGGGATGGATTGAACAGATTTCTTGCAGGGAAGAATATTCCATCTATGATTTACTATCCCGTTCCGGTTCACCGTCAGAAAATGTTTGAAGCATTTGGCGGCGGTGATTATAAACTAGAAGTCACAGATTGGTTAACCCAGAGAGTCATTTCTTTACCGATGCATACTGAACTAACAACCGAACAATTGAAATATATAACGGATACTGTTTTGGAATTTGTAAACTGATCCTAACCCTCAATAAAGTATATAAATAAATGAAAATTGCTGTAATTGGAACTGGCTATGTTGGATTGGTAACCGGTACCTGTTTTGCCGAAACCGGGAACGATGTAATTTGTGTAGATATTGACAAATCCAAAGTTGATAAACTAACAAATGGAGAAATTACTATTTACGAACCCGGTCTTGAAAAATTATTTCTCCGCAATCTTAGAGAAGACAGACTTCACTTTACCACAGACCTTGCAGAAGGTGTAAAAGACGCGCTGATCGTTTTTCTCGCATTGCCTACTCCTCCCGGGGAGGACGGTTCTGCAGATTTAAAATATATATTAGGGGTAGCGGATGATCTGGGTAAAATCCTCGATGATTATAAAGTAATTATAGATAAAAGTACCGTTCCGGTTGGAACCGCTGAAAAAGTAACCAAAGCAATAGCCGCCAATTATTCCGGCGAATTTGATGTAGTATCGAATCCTGAATTTTTACGCGAAGGAGTTGCGGTAGAAGATTTCATGAAACCCGACCGGGTTGTTATTGGAACGTCATCGGAGAGAGCACGTAAAATGCTGACTGATCTGTATTCTCCTTTTGTGCGGCAGGGAAATCCGCTACTTTTCATGGATGAACGCTCGGCTGAATTAACCAAATATGCTGCAAACTCGTTTCTGGCCACCAAGATTTCTTTCATGAATGAAATTGCCCAGTTATGCGAACGAATCGGCGCAGATGTTGATATGGTACGAAGGGGCATCGGAAGCGATGAAAGAATCGGAAAAAGATTTTTGTTTCCGGGTATAGGATACGGAGGAAGTTGTTTCCCCAAAGATGTGCAGGCGCTATCCCAATCATCCAAAGAGGCCGGATACGATTTTAAAATATTGAATTCAGTAATGGAGGTGAATGAAAAGCAGAAATTACACCTGATTCCTAAAATCAATAAATATTTCAAGAACAATCTCGCTGGAAAAAAGTTTGCGTTGTGGGGATTGGCCTTTAAACCCAATACGGATGATATCCGGGAGGCACCGGCCTTATATATGATTGATGAGTTGTTGAAACAGGGAGCCCAGGTTTGTGTGTATGATCCGGAGGCAATGAAAAATGTAAAGAATTTGATTGGGGATAAAATTGGGTATGCAGACAATCAATATGACTGTCTTGAAGGGGCTGATGCTCTAATCATTGCTACGGAATGGAATGAGTTTCGCACTCCCAATTTTTTAAAGATTGTTACGGCTTTAAAAAACAAGGTCATTTTTGATGGCCGCAATCTTTTTGAAACTGCTGCCATTAAGGAACTTGGCTTTTATTACGAAAGTATCGGCAGAGAAAATGATTTTTCGGTTAATGGCACTCATCATAAATAATTAATTACTAATGTCAGCAGATCGTGTACTTATCACCGGTGCCGCAGGTTTTTTAGGCTCTCATTTATGTGACCGTTTTATAAGGGAAGGATTTGATGTAATAGGGATGGATAATCTCATCACGGGCGATCTCCGGAACATCGAGCATCTTTTTAAATTAAAAGAGTTTGAATTCTATCATCACGATGTTTCTAAATTTATTCATGTTTCAGGACCTATTAAATACATACTTCATTTCGCCTCTCCTGCGAGTCCGATCGATTATTTAAAAATTCCTATCCAAACATTAAAAGTTGGTTCATTGGGTACGCACAATTGCCTGGGGCTGGCTAAAATAAAAAATGCCAGGATACTGGTTGCTTCTACTTCGGAAATTTACGGCGACCCGCAGGTACATCCGCAAAATGAAGAATATTGGGGCAATGTAAATCCGGTCGGGCCCCGTGGCGTGTACGATGAAGCGAAGCGTTTTCAGGAGGCCATGACCATGGCTTATCATACCTTCCATAACCTTGAAACAAGAATTATTAGAATCTTCAATACATATGGTCCGCGCATGAGGTTGAATGACGGTAGGGCTTTGCCTGCTTTTATCGGACAGGCACTAAGGGGCGAAGACCTGACAGTATTTGGTGATGGCAGTCAAACCAGGTCCTTTTGTTTTGTGGATGATTTGGTAGAAGGCATTTATCGATTGCTTATGAGCGATTATGCGTTGCCGGTTAACATTGGCAATCCTGATGAAATCAGTTTAAAGGATTTTGCAGAAGAGATTATAACTCTTACTGGAACTACTCAAAAAATTATTTACCGTCCATTACCTGTGGATGACCCTAAACAACGACAGCCGGACATAACCCTGGCAAAAAAGATTCTGGATTGGACGCCTAAAGTGAACAGAACACAGGGTCTTGCCGTGACGTATGACTATTTCAAATCGCTGCCATCTGAAGAACTTTATAAACTACCCAAAGAATTTGTGAGTGCCAGGTAATTGAGCCAGGACCTAATATTTAAATAATTGAAAACTAATTAATCTAATGTACCAGAATTTAATAGAAAAAAAAGCAAAGCTTGCCGTCATCGGATTGGGATACGTAGGATTGCCCATTGCTCTGGAATTTGCTAAAAGAATTTCAGTTATCGGGTTTGATATCAATCCGAAGCGAATTGATATGATGAAGAATGGAATAGATCCCAGTAAGGAATTGGTTAAGGAAGATTTTGCAGGATGCGATATTTTATTTACGTCTTCTTTAGAAGAACTTAAAGAAGCGAGATTTTTTATTGTGGCTGTTCCTACGCCCGTAGATGAACACAATGTTCCGGATTTAAACCCGGTTAAAAAGGCTTCTGAAACAATTGGCAAAGTCATAAAAAAAGGGGACTACGTTGTATTTGAATCCACTGTTTATCCAGGTTGTACAGAAGAAGATTGTTTACCTATTATTGAAACACTGAGTGGTCTTACGGTGAAAACTGATTTTAAAATTGGTTATTCACCGGAGCGCATCAACCCCGGAGACAAAGAACATACCCTTGCGCGGATCATTAAAGTGGTATCAGGATGCGATGCAGAATCTTTGGAAGAAATTTCCAAGACATATGAAATAGTGGTGAAGGCAGGTGTTCATAAAGCATCTTCCATTAAAGTTGCAGAAGCTGCGAAAATCATCGAGAATACCCAACGTGATTTGAATATTGCTTTGATGAATGAGCTGTCTATCATTTTTGATCGTATGGACATCAATACCTACGAAGTTTTAGAAGCAGCCGGAACGAAATGGAATTTTTTAAAGTTTTATCCCGGATTGGTCGGTGGTCACTGTATTGGAGTTGATCCTTACTACCTTACCTATAAATCAAATCAGCTTGGATACGATTCAAAAGTAATACTGGCGGGCCGTGTTATCAACGATGAGATGCCGAAATATGTCGTTAAAAAAGTGGTTCAGCATATCATTAAAAATGTAAAAGATGTTTCCAAAGCGCGTGTATTGATCATGGGAACCACATTTAAAGAGAACGTGAGCGATATACGGAATTCAAAAGTAGCTGATGTTGTAAAAGAATTGAAATCCTTTTCTCTGAATGTTGATGTTATAGACGCCCATGCCAACAGTGAAGAACTTTCACATGAATACGGTTATGGACTTTCCGTTGCCAATGGCAAATATGATGCTGTGATTCTGGCTGTTTGTCACGACGATTATAAAAATATAACAGAGGAATATCTCGCTGAAATTACAAATCCTCATGCCATGTTCGCAGATCTTAAGGGAGCGTACAAAGGCAAAATCACCAAGCTAAAATACTGGAGTTTATAATGGCAGCATTTAAAAAAACAATTGTAATTACAGGCGGTGCAGGCTTTATCGGGTCGCATCTTATCCGGCTCTTTGTAAATAAGTATCCTTTTTATTTGATAGTCAATGCCGATGCATTGACGTATGCAGGTAATCTTGAAAACCTAAAGGATGTGGAGTCTGCGTCTAACTACCGTTTCGAGAAAAGTGATATCACACAGGATGGAGATATCGCCCAACTCTTTTCAAAATATTCATTCAACGCTGTAATCCATCTCGCTGCCGAAAGCCATGTTGACCGTTCCATTATTGATCCGCTTGCTTTTGTAAAAACAAATGTCATGGGCACAGCAACCTTATTAAATGCCTGCCGGAAATACTGGAAAGATGACCTAAAGGAAAAGCTATTTTATCATGTTTCTACCGATGAAGTTTATGGATCACTGGGAGAGGAAGGTTTTTTTACGGAAGATACTTCATATGATCCCCGTTCTCCTTATTCTGCTTCAAAAGCTGCGTCCGACCATTTTGTAATGGCCTATTATCATACCTATAATCTGCCGGTGATTATTTCTAATTGCTCAAATAATTACGGCTCTCATCATTTTCCGGAAAAGCTTATCCCTTTGATGATTAATAATATTATTAACAACAAGCCCCTTCCTGTATATGGTAAAGGTGAAAATGTGCGGGACTGGTTGTGGGTTGAAGATCATGCAAGAGCAATCGATGTTATTTTTCACCAGGGCAAGCCGGGCGAAAAGTATAATATAGGAGGTTTCAATGAATGGAAAAACCTCGACCTCGTTTTTTTGATGTGTGATATAATGGATAAGAAATTAAACAGAACTCCTGGTACTTCTGCCAGCCTCATAACCTATGTGAAAGACAGGGCCGGGCATGATCTTCGTTATGCCATTGATGCGGGTAAATTAAATAAAGAGCTGGGGTGGCAGCCTTCCTTACAGTTCGAAGAAGGACTGGAAAAAACGATCGATTGGTATTTACAAAATCAGGATTGGGTGAAGCATGTAACCTCAGGCGATTATCAGAAATACTATACAGAACAATATGTTCAGCGATGACTCTTAAGAATGATAAAGGCGGGCAATAATTTAACCACTTCGTAAATGAAATTTCTAAACGCTCATTTCAAATTTTAAACTCCTTCCATGCCTTTTGTTGAAACAGGATTTCCAGGTCTGATCATTTTTGAACCTGCCGTATACCAGGACAACCGAGGATATTTTTTTGAATCTTTCAACGAGAAGATTTTTTCAGAGCAGGGGATTCTTACTCGTTTTTTGCAGGACAATCAATCCTCATCTGAATATGGTGTGATAAGAGGTTTGCATTTTCAATTACCTCCTTTCGCTCAAAGTAAATTGGTGCGGGTTCTAAGTGGAAAAATACTGGATGTGGGTGTTGATATGAGGCAAGGCTCTTCAACCTACGGTAAAGTTTTTCAGATTGAATTGTCTGCAGAGAACAAAAAGCAGCTATACCTTCCTAAGGGTTTTGCGCATGGGTTTTCTGTTTTAAGCGAGAAAGCTGAAGTTCTTTATAAATGTGATGCTTTTTATAATAAGCAGAGCGAGGAAGGCATTTTATTTAATGACCCTGATCTGAATATTGACTGGCAGATCCCAAATGATAAAATTAAAGTTTCTGACAAGGATCAATCCAACAAACTCTTCATGGATATAAAAGCAGGATTTTTATTTGGCGGTTAGTTCCCTACAAAAAAAGTTTCCATTTGGAGGATGACTAAGCCTCATTATCTAATTGAAATTTCCGAAGTTCCATTTTTACTTGCGGTTACGTTAACACGAAGGCCCGGTGCTATCCTTCTATTCGTTCCAATATTGATCGGTACTTCAACGCCCATCATCCTTAACTCAATCTAGCGAATACAAAGTCTTTATAACAATCCCAACTGCCGCAGGGTTGGCTCCCCGTGTTGATTTGGATGTGTGTTTTAACTACTGGCACAGATTTTTGAATTACTCTGGACATGAGCCTTTCATTGTACAACAAGAAGAGATCATTTGAAAAAACCCCCGAACCGTCAGGCGCAAAAACGGTCTCTTCTGAGGTGGGTCTTCGCTTCGTTGTACAGAAACATGCCGCTTCCCGCCTGCACTATGATTTCAGACTGGAGATGGAATGGGTGTTGAAAAGTTGGGCGGTTCCTAAAGGTCCGTCTCTCAACCCGGATGAAAAGCGACTGGCGATGATGGTGGAAGATCATCCCTATGATTATCGTTCATTTGAAGGTATCATACCAGAAGGAAACTACGGCGCAGGTACTGTGATAGTTTGGGATGAGGGTACCTATGAGGCGATTGACCCTGTTGAAGGAGATCATAAAAAACAGGAAGAAGCATTGTTAATGCAGTTGCAGGAAGGCAATCTTAAATTCAGGCTCAAGGGAAAAAAATTGAAAGGCGATTATACGTTGGTTCATATAAAGGGCCGCGAGGAGAATGCCTGGCTATTGATCAAGAAGAAAGATAAACATTCATCAACGGTCGATATCACAAAGAACAGATCGGTGCAGTCCGGCAAAACGCTTGAGCAGGTAGCTGGTAGCAAAATTAGCAAGAAATGGAGCCGAGCAAAAGACTCCGATACTACTTCAGAAAAAACACTGGGAGTTATAAAAAAAAAGCCGCCCGCAAAAGATAAAAAAAAAGTTCAGGTAGCCCCGTCAAAAACACAAGTAAAAGAGGTGTTACAAAAGGGTAAACGGGCTGCATACAATACCGGTTTAAAACCAATGCTCGCCTCGCTCACAGAGGCGCCGTTTGACTCAGAGGATTGGATATTCGAAATCAAGTGGGATGGATATCGTGCGCTAGCAGGCATCCTTAATGGAAAAGTGGAATTGCAATCCAGGAATAATCTTTCATTCAATAAAAAGTATTATCCCGTAACCGAAGCACTGCAACAATGGAAAGTCAACGCAATCGTAGATGGAGAGATAGTGGCTCTCAACGAGGAAGGCACTACAGTCTTTCAACAATTACAGGCGTGGCAAAAAACGGGTAAGGGACAGCTCATCTACTACGTTTTTGATCTTTTATGGATAGATGGAGTCTCTGTAATGCACCTCCCTCTCCTGGAGAGAAAGACAATTTTGAAAAACATAATTCCCTCAGCAAGTATTATAAGATACAGTGATCATATCGTAAAGACCGGAAAGGATTTTTTTAGCCTTGCCATGAAGGAAGGACTGGAAGGAATAATGGCTAAAAAATCAGACAGCCATTATACTCCCGGGGTACGAACGCAACAATGGCTGAAAATTAAGATCCATAAAAGACAAGAGGTAGTTATTGCAGGATTTACAAAGGGAAGAAACAGCCGTCAATTTTTTGGCGCCCTGATTTTGGGTGTTTATGAAAAGGGTGAACTGATTTATGTAGGGCATACAGGCTCGGGGTTTAATCAGAAAAGTCTTGGGGAAATGTACCAGAAACTGGAACAGCTGATTGTTGACACCTGCCCCTTTAGAAAAAGACCCAAAACCAATATGCCCGCAGTTTGGGTAAAACCAGAACTGGTTGCAGAAGTAAAGTTCCAGGAATGGACAAACGAAAACATTCTGCGCATTCCTATTTTCATGGGATTACGTGAAGATAAAAAAGCAATTGATGTACAAAAAGAAGAAAGTAATTCTATGAAATCATCATCCTCAACCAAAAAAGTTGCTGTTTCAAAAAACACAACAAAATCTTCGAAGCAAACAGCCACAACAGTACGTGCATCCCAGGAAGGCGCCAAGAGAATAAAAACAAATACAGCCAAAGAGAATTTGTTGAATGATGCAGAAAAAGAACAGGTGCTGGTTATTAGTCAGCAGGAATTAAAATTTACAAACCTTGATAAATTCTATTGGAAAAAAGAAAAGCTTACCAAACGGGATACGCTTAACTATTATCACCGAATAGCACCTTATATATTGCCATATCTGAAAGACCGGCCACATTCACTTAACCGGCATCCGGATGGG
>Ga0136634_10000626_pt1 | contig 14874 bp, 17 predicted proteins | sample AntDrymUQ8332106_2_FD_104654 | JGI IMG/M metagenome (GOLD analysis project Ga0136634, IMG submission 104654) | Polar desert sand microbial communities from Dry Valleys, Antarctica - metaG UQ833 (21.06) | ecosystem: Environmental > Terrestrial > Soil > Desert | place: Antarctica: Dry Valley... | reverse complement strand
CAACCCGTCCCCGGATCGTGATCGCAGTGTCTTCGCCTTCGAAGACAGGTTGACAGTGGGGCACACGCACCTGAAAGCGAAACGATCGCGATGCGAAGGCCCCAACTCCGCGAATGGGGCTAGACCGGTCAGCCATACGAAGGCGAGGTGGGTAGTGGGCAGAACTGCGTGGGGATGGCTCGGGAATTGGGAGGCGACCGGCGTTCTTCCGCCCAGGAAAGTGTTCACAGGGAACCGCGGGACCAGGCCCGAGATGGTGGTTGCTCGCGCCGTTTAGACCTGTCACGACCGAATTCACGCGCGGCGATTTCTGTGATAGTGTTCTCCGCCGCAACGCGGGTGTCAGTCGGCCGCCCGGGTTGACCGGCCCAACCGTCTGCTAGCCGCGCGGGCGCAGCACGTGTATGGCGACCAGGACTCCAAGACCGAGACCCGCCACCGCGCCGCCGAACCCGGCCCACTCCGCGTCGAATCTCCGGCCGATCCGGGAGCCGACGTAGGCCATGACCATTGCCGCGATCGCCAGCAGGAACCGGATCGCCGTCTCCTTGAAGAACAACGATGTGAATGCCTCCGTGCCGCCGCGATTGTTCAGGGGCTGCACCCCCACCACTGCCCGGGGAGAGAGCGGTCCGTAGATGTGCGGGAACGCCTCGTCGCCCACCTCGTCCTCTCGCCACGGCACCATGAGCCGGTCGGTGTCGATGGTCAGCAGGACCAGCGGCTGGCCGAGTTCGCGGTAGTACCGCTCGAACACCCCGGAGACCTGGTGCCGGTGCGCCGCGTGCAGGTACCCCTCGTCCTCGAGCGTGCGGCCGACCGTGGAGGTCGTGTAGCTGCCCGACCCGCGCGCATGCTCCCAGTCCGTAGCCGTGGCGATGTGGAAGATCCGCATCCACGCATCGTCTCAGTCAGGCGGTCTCTGCATGTTGGGTTGCTCGCTGGGACACGCGGGCGAGGAGGCTCTCGAAGATCCCGGCGGCGTCCTGCAGCGGCAGCAGGGCCGCTTCGTGGCCGCGCCAGCCGAAGACCGAAGCGCCGTCGAGCTCGTGCTCCTCGAGCGGCACCGCGCCCGGATTCAGTACGACGCGTCCGGTGGCCCCGGCCTGACGGTGCTCCTCGCAGTCGCAGGCCGCACGCAGGATCAGGGCGGTCAGGTCACTGGGGCGGTAGACGGCGAGGCGAAGCCGGGTGCCGCGGGCATAGAAGTGCAGCACGCGTCCGTCCGACGGATCGCGATCGCGGAGCCACAGGGACACCGGGACGGCGTGGCTGGTCGGAAGCACGGCGTAGCCGCGTGCGCCGAGGGCACGGGTCCAGCCGGTGAAGTCGAGGGAAGACATGTGGCGATCGATCCTGTGTGTCGGGGCTGTCGGGCGTCGAGGACGGCACCAGCCCGCAGGCTGGTGTCAGCGACAGCGACAACACAGGTGGTTCAGCACGGGACGAACGTTACCAGTGGACGCCCTGGAACGCCTGGGAAAGCGCACGTTGCACGCTCACCTTCTCGGCCTTAGCGCCCTCGCCGCGCGCGGCGGTGGAGTCCGGGAACACCTGGTAGGCGACGTGCAGGATCCGAAAGGCGGTCCGCGGCGCCAGCGTGTGCGCGAGCGCACCGAGGTTGCCGGTCTTGGTGTTGATCTCGTGCGGCCTGTCTACGAGTGCCCGGATCACCTTGCTCGCCGCCTGCGCGGGGGTGATCGCGGGGAACTTGTCGTACATCTTGGTCGGCGCGATCATCGGGGTCCGTACCAGCGGCATGTGGATGCTGGTGAACGAGACCCCGTCGCCGATCAGCTCGCTGGAGACCACGTTGCTCCACGCGTCCAGGGCGGCCTTGGAGGCGACGGACGCCGCGAAGCGGGGTGGGCTGGTGAGCACCCCGATCGAGGAGATATTCACGACGTGGCCCGACTTCTGCTCCCGCATCTTCGGCAGGATCCCCATGATCAGCCGGATCGCGCCGAAGTAGTTGAGTTGCATGGTGCGCTCGAAGTCGTGGAAGCGATCCTCGCTGAGAATCAGAGAGCGCCGGATGGAGCGGCCGGCGTTGTTGACCACGAAGTCGATGTGGTCGAAGTCCTCGGAGAGCTGTTTTGTCAGCGCGTCGATGGCGTGCATGTCGGACAGGTCGCAGGGATAGCTGTGGGCCCGACCGCCCTGGGCCTCGATCAGCCGCTTGGTCTCCTCGAGCTTGTCCTGCCCGCGAGCCACCAGGACCGGGATCCCACCGGCCTTGGCCACCTGAACGGCGGTGACCAGACCGATTCCAGAGGAGGCCCCGGTGATCACCACGGTCTTGTTGGCCAGTGCCTTGAGCGCCGAGGAGTCGCTCTTGATCGAGTCGTCGAGCATCTCCTCCCAGTAGGACCACAGCGTGGAGGCGTATGACTCCAGGTCGGGCACCGAGATGCCGGAGCCAGCGAGTGCCTTCTCCGTCGAGCGCGAGGCATAGACCGAGGGGAAGGAGACGTGCTGGAGAACCTCCGGCGGGATGCCGAGGCGACCGATCGTCTGGCTGAGCGCCAGGTGCACCGGCGGGGTGCGGAGCGTCGCGCCCAGGAGGTTCGCGGGACGCAGGGCCCGGGGGAGGAAGGCCGTGGGCAGCAGGGAGGTCACGCTGCGGTCGAGGGGCACGGCGAACTGTGGCGCCTTGGCCGCGCCCGCGAAGGTGTTGACCAGGTCGACGGTGCTGATCGGCTCGGGGTTGACCAGGTGGAAGGCCTGGCCGTCGAGTCCGGGCTTGTGCGCGATGTGGTCCATCGCCTTGGCGACGTAGTCGACCGGCACCACGTTGGTGTCGCCCAGGTCGATGCCCACGAGCGGCATCCAGCCGGGGAGGGTGTCCCGGAGCGTCTTGAACAGCGGGAAGAAGTAGTAGGGACCGTCGACCTTGTCCATGGCGCCGGTCTCGGAGTGGCCGACCACGACGGCCGGGCGGTAGACGCGCCAGGGGACCTCTGTCTGCTCGCGGACGATCTTCTCGGACAGGAACTTGGTGCGGTGGTACGCCGAGGGCAGGCGCTGTCCCTCGTCGAACATCGACTCGTCGAAGACGCCGCGGTAGTCACCGGAGGCGGCCACCGAGGAGACCTGGTGGAAGTGCTTCACCTCGAGCTTGCCGGCCAACGCGATGGCGTTGCGGGTGCCACCGACGTTCATCGTCTCGTTCATCGCCTCCGAGGCGGTCATGTCGTAGATCGCTGCGAGGTGGAAGAAGTGGTCGACGTCGTCGGCGTGGGCGGTGATCCACTGGTGGCTGATTCCGAGGTCGGGCCCGCCGAGGTCGCCGATCACCGGAGTCACCCGGTCAGTTCCCCAGTCCTCAATCAGTGCCTCGAGTCGCCCGAGCGAGCTCTCCCGGCAGAGCGCGAAGATCTCGCCCTGGCGGTTGTCGATCAGCTCCTGGACGAGGTAGCGGCCGATGAAGCCGGTGGCGCCGGTGACGAAGTAGGACATGGTGAGGAGCACCGCTCTCGCAGGTCGGGAGTGTCTGCTAGCCATTCAACTCGTCGAGCAGCCCATGGTCACGCGATCGACGCCTATTCCTGGCCAGTGACCAAGAGTCCCACCCTCGACAGGGTTGGGGTGGGATGGGTCATTCGTTCTTTCCGCCGCCGAACATGATCTCGTCCCACGACGGCATTGAGGACCGGCTCTTCTTCTTCTTCGGGGAGGCCGGCTCCCCGACCGGTTCGTCGGGCAGCGGGCCAGCGCCCGGCCCGGCGTCGACCTGCTCATCGGTGACTGGCTCCTCGGTGATCGAGTCACCAGCGATCGGGTGCTGAGCGGGCGGCCGCGCGATCCAGCCAGCGGCGGCGGTGTCGGCTCCCGGTGCGGGCTCGCTGACCGGCTGAGCGTCGTCCTGGCTGTCCACCGGTGCCGCGGCTTCGGTCGGCTCGTCGGCAGCCGGCACCCGGTCGCGGACCAGCTCGATCGCGTCGTCACCCAGAGGGAGCTCGTCCTGGGAGGGCACCGAGGTCAGCCGCCGGGACTGGGCCTGGCGGACGGACCCCGCGGCGTCACGGTTCTCCGGCTCCTGGAGCTCACCGGTGAGGATGCGGGCCTGCTCGTTCTCGGCGATCACGTAGCGACCGGGCAGGTCATGGCTGAACTCCGCCGTGCGGCTGCGTCCGTCGATCGAGTAGACGGCCACCAGGGCCCAACGGCCGTCGGCCCGGCGCCAGGCGTCCCAGTCCACGTCCTCGTCGTGCAGGGCGTGGTCGCCGAAGAAGAACCCCGCTGCCTCCCCGAGGGTGCGACCGGCCGAGGAGGACTCGCCGGAGCGGCGGCGCACGGATGCCTTCAGTGCGCTCTGGGCGACGTGGGCGCGTTCGGCGAGCACCGGGGTGGCGAAGCCCATGATGGCCTCCACCGTCGTCTGGGCGGCTGCTGCGACGTCCTCGGGGGACTCGCCCGCGCGAATGCGTGCCTGGATGTCACGGGGACGCAGTGCGCTTTCCATCTTTATCTCCAACTGGCCGAGTCGTAGGTTCTCGCCACGCAGCGCGCTGCGCAGCCGGGGGTCCACAGGAACAGCGAACTCCTCGCCCGCTGGGCTGACCAGCAGCAGTCTGCTGCCATCCCTGCTCAGCCCCACCGGGGTGAGGTCCTGCATCCCTCATGCTCCTTCACATCGCACGCGCGGCACGAGCCTACTTCAGCCTGAGCTGCGCCTGAGCCGGGCGACGCGCCGAGCGCCCTACCCTTCCCCCATGGGCGAAGAGAACACGAGCACGCTGCTGCTGGTGCTCGACCTGAGCGGCATCTTCGTGTTCGCGATCTCGGGCGCACTGGTAGCCGTGCGCAAGGAGATGGACGTGTTCGGCGTGCTGGTGCTGGCCGGTACGACGGGCGTCGGCGGCGGCTTCCTGCGCGACGTACTCATCGACGCCACCCCTCCGGCTGCCCTCGCCGACTGGCGGTACCTGTTGGTGCCCGTCGCGGCCGGACTGGCCACCTTCGTCTTCCACCCACTGGTCGGCCGGGCCGAACGGGTCGTCAGCATCTTCGATGCCGCCGGGCTGGGCCTGTTCTGCGTCACGGGCGCGCTCAAGGCGCTGGACTACGGCCTGGGGCCGGTGCCGGCGGCACTGATGGGGATGGTCACCGGGATCGGCGGCGGGATGGCGCGGGACCTGCTGGTCGGCCGGGTACCGGTGGTGTTCTCCAGCGAGCTCTACGCGACCCCTGCGCTGGTCGGGGCGACCTGGGCCGTGCTCGCCCAGGGGTGGGGTCTGCAGGAGGGCGTGGTGGCGCTCCCCGGAGTGATCATCTGCTTCGGGCTGCGCGTGCTGGCCATGTGGCGCGACTGGCGGGCGCCGCTGCCCAGCGGCCCGGCGAGCGTCTGAGTGTTCAGGAACCCAGCACCCGGTCCAGGTAGGCGTTGGTGAAGAGCCGGTCGGGGTCGATCCGGTCGCGCGTCGTCTGGAAGCGGTGCCAGAGCGGATAGGTCGCCTCGAGGTCCTCGGCCGTCCGGGTGTGCAGCTTGCCCCAGTGCGGTCGACCGTCGTAGCGGCGCAGGATGTCCTCGACCGCGTTGAAGTACTCCCGGTGGTCGGACCGTGCGTTGGTGTGGAAGGCGAGGTGGATCGTTTCGCGGCCGTAGGCAGTGGACAGGGGCACCTCGTCAGCAGGAACCGCCCGGACCTCGACCGGGAAGCCGATCCTCCAGTCGCTGCACTCTACGAGGCGGCGCACCTCGCGTAGTGCCTGGAGGCCGAACTCCCGGGGTACGGCGTACTCCATCTCGCGGAAGCGCACACTGCGCCGTGAGGTGAACACCTTGTGCGGCACGTCGCTGTAGCGGCGCTCGGACAACGCCCGGGCGGCCAGGTCGTTGATCCGGGGCACCAGCCGCGGCCGGGCGTTGCCGAGCCGGTTGGCCCAGCCGAAGGCACGGTTGGCGAGGAACTCGTCGTCGCGCCAGCCACGGAAGCGCGACAACGGCTGTGGAGCGTCGAGGGTGCGGTTGTTGCGCTTGGTCAGCAGACGATCGGTGTGTGGGAACCAGAACATCTCGAAGTGGTCGTTGTCCGCCACCAGCGCGTCGAACTCCTCCAGCGCCTGGTCCCACCGCATCGGGGTCTCGATGGCCTCGAGGATGTACAGCGGCTCGACCCGCATCGTGATCGAGGTGATGATCCCGAGCGCTCCCAGGCCGACTCGGGCGACGTCGAGGATGTCCGCGTTCTCGTCGGCGTTGGCGCGCACGAGTGTCCCGTCACCGGTCACCATCTCCAGCCCGGCCACCTCGTCGCTCAGGGAGGCGACCGCGCCGCCCGTGCCGTGGGTGCCTGTCGAGATGGCCCCGGCCAGGGTCTGCTCCTCGATGTCGCCCATGTTGTGCAGGGAGAGGTCGAGGCGCTCGAGGGCGGTGTTCAGCTCGCGCAACGGCGTTCCGGCCAGGGCGGTGACCGTCCGCGCGTCGCGGTCGACGGCGAGGATGCCCCGCAGGCCGTCGGGCCGCAGCATCAGCCCCTCGGTGACCGCGATGTCGGTGAACGAGTGTCCGGTGCCCGGCATCTTCACGGCGAGGTTCTGGTGGCGCGCGGCCACCACGGCGTCGACGACCTCGCCCGCGTCGTGCGGGGTGAGTTCCTGCGCCGGATGGGCCGTGGCCAGACCCGCCCAGTTGGTCCACGTCGCCATGTTGCGCAGGCTAGCCCTCCTCGGTGTCGACCGACCGGTCAGCCCGTCGTGGACTGCGTACGGCGAACCCGGCGAGCGCTGCCAGCACGGCGGAGACCGTGCACACCCAGTAGGCGGCAGACCCACCGTGCTCGTCGGCGACCACCCCGGCCAGCCAGGCGCCGGGCGCGATGCCTGCGCTCATTCCCGTCTGCACGAAGCCCATGGCCTCGTTGAGGCGAGCCCGCGGCACGGACGCCTCGATCAGCGAGAACACGGCGATCAGGGTGGGCGCCAGGGCCAGTCCGGTCAGGAACAGGGCGACGGTCACGATCACGAGACCGGACAAGAACGGCAGCGAGATGGTCCCGACGGCGAGGACGACCATGCCCACCCGGGCCCGTCCGAGCGGCCCCGACTGCCAGAGCATCGCGCCGGCGGCCACCCCGGCCAGGAGGCTGCCCAGCGAGAACGCGCCGAGCATCAGTCCGGCGAGGGCCTTGTGCCCGGCATCGTCGGCGAAGGCCACCGAGGCGACTTCGAGTGCGCCGAACAGGCTGCCGAGGGCAATGGCGGCGAGCGCGATGGGCACCAGGAGCCTCCACGGCATCGGATCCCGGAAGGCAGTGGGGTCGCGTGGATGCGCCGGGGGCTCAGTCTGGCGCTGCACCGCCAGTCCCACGGAGCCGATGGTGCCGGCCACCACCGCGACGACGAGGCCGGCCTGGGGAGCGTAGACAGTGGACGCGAAGGTGACCAGCGCCGGGCCGCTGACGAAGACGACCTCGTCGGCAACTCCCTCGACGGCGAATGCCGTGTGTCGCTCGCTGTCCACCCGGAGCAGGTGCGCCCAGCGTCCCCGGACCATCGTGCCGATCTGGGGGATGGAGGCGCCGGCCAGCGCTCCCAGGATGTGGGGGAGGGGCAGTGCCCAGTCGTCGGTGATCGAGACGATCATCAGACCACTGGTGAGTGCGAAGGCCACGGAGTCGATGTACAGCACCTGGCCCTGGCCGAATCGGTCGGCCAGCCGCCCGTGCGGGACGGCGAAGACGGCGTTGCCGATGATGTAGGCGGCCGAGACCTGTCCCGCCAGCCCGTAGGAGCCGGTCAGCGTGCTCACCAGCAGCACGATCCCGAGCGTCATCATCGAGATCGGGAGCCGCGCCACGAGAGCGGTGGCCGAGAAGGCGAGGGCGCCGGGGTGGGAGAAGACCCGGCGATAGGGGGCGAGCACCCGGCAACGATAGGAGACTGTCGGGACAGCCCGCGCCGATCCGTGGGCACCTCTCTAGGCTGGGGCCATGCCCTTCGAGAAGGTCACCCGGCGACGTCCTCTGGAACCGCCCGACGTAGAGCCGTACGACGCGCTCCTGCTCGTCTCTTTCGGCGGACCCGAGAAGCCCGACGACGTCCTGCCGTTCCTGCGTAACGTCACGGAGGGGAAGGGGATCCCCGGCGAGCGGCTCGAGGAGGTCGGCGAGCACTACTTCCTCTTCGGCGGGCGCAGTCCGATCAACGACCAGAACCGTGAGCTGGTCGATGCGATCGAGGCCGACCTGGAGGCCAACGGGGTGCGGGTTCCCGTCTACTGGGGAAACCGCAACTGGGACCCCCTCCTGCGCGACACGATCGAGCAGATGAAGGCCGACGGGATCACCCGGGCAGCGGCAGTCCTGACCAGCGCCTACTCCTCCTACAGCGGGTGCCGGCAATACCGTGAGAACCTCGCTGCCGCCGTTGAGGAGGTCCCGGGCGCTCCGCGGATCGACCGGCTGCGTCACTACTTCAACCATCCCGGGTTCATCGAACCGATGGTGGACGCCACCCTGGCGGCGCTGGCCCACCTGCCCGAGGAGGCGCGGCGCGGGGGACACCTCGCGTTCGTGACGCACTCCATCCCGGTGAGCATGAACGAGTCCAGCGGCGCACGTGGTGGCGCCTACGTCGCCCAGCATCGGGCTGTGGTGGCCGAGGTGATCGAGCGGGTGCGCGAGGAGACGGGCCACCGCTATCCTTCCGAGCTCGTGTTCTGCTCACGATCGGGGCCACCCCAGGTGCTGTGGCTCGAGCCGGACGTCAACGACCACCTGCGTGCCCTCCGCGACCGGGGCGTTCCGGGGGTCGTCGTCGTGCCGATCGGCTTCATCTCCGACCACATGGAGGTCATCTACGACCTCGACACCGAGGCTCAGGAAACTGCTGCCGAGATCGGGCTGCCGTTCGCGCGAGCGGCCACCGCCGGGATTGACCCCCGTTTCGTGTCGATGGTCCGCGACCTGCTGCTGGAGCGCGGTGCCGTGGAGCGGGGCGAGTCACCCGACCGCGCCGCCGAGGGGTCGGAGGCGCTGTGGGACGTGTGTCCGGTCGGCTGCTGCCCCAACCCTCGTGGTCCCAGGCCTGCGCTGTGCGGGCAGGACTGAGTCCCAGGTGACTCCCGACGACGGCCTCCGTGGCCTCCTGGATCTCGCCGTCGCGACCGCGCGCGAGGCGGGCGAGCTGATCACCAGGATGCGTTCGCTGGGTGTGGACGTCTCTGGCACCAAGTCCAGCCCGATCGACATCGTCACCGTGGCCGACCGCGCCTGCGAGGACCTCATTCTCCGGCGGCTGCTCGGTGCGCGGCCCGACGACGGCTTCCACGGCGAGGAGGGCGACGATGTCGCCAGCACCTCAGGCGTCACGTGGGTCGTGGACCCGATCGACGGCACCGTGAACTACCTCTACGGACTGCCGCACTACGCCGTGTCGATCGCCGCTATGAAAGACGACCTGGTCGTGGCGGGGGTGGTGCGCAGCCCGCTCCCGGACGTCGAGTACGCCGCGACGCGGGGCGGGGGAGCCACCCTCAACGGCGTACCCGTCCGGGTGCGGAAGAGTCCGCCGCTAGACCAGGTGCTGGTGGCCACCGGCTTCAGCTACGAGGCCAGGATCCGGGAACGGCAGGGGCAGGCGGTGGCCCGGCTGCTGCCGCACGTCCGCGACATCCGTCGACAGGGCTCGTGCGCCCTCGACGTGTGCGCCGTGGCCTCGGGCCACTGTGACGCCTACGTCGAGGAAGGTGCCCACCTGTGGGACTACGCCGCTGGTGGCCTCGTCGCCGCCGAGGCCGGAGCCATCTTCGAGGTCTGGACCACGAGTGCCGGCAAGGACCTCGCGGTGTGCGCCCCCGCTACCGGGTGGGATGACTTCTCCGCTCTGGTCAGGGCCTGTGGGTTCCTGGGTGGCGTCGGGGACTGATCTCGGCGGAAATGCCCCGAGACGGACCGGTACGTGACCCCGGAAGCTGGCCCGGAAGCCGGCCCGGAAGCCGGCCCGGAGCGTGTCGGAAGTGACCCACTCGGCAGCGCCGGGAGGGATCGGGAACAACCATCCGAGCGCGTGCGTTCACGACACGTCCGGGCAGCCGGATACCCCATGGTTGGGGTTGGGTGTGCACAATCGCCGTGACTGGTGCACAATCTCCGCCTCACGTGGATTGAGACGCATCAACGAGCTCCGGGGCTCGATTTGGGCGCAGGCCCGAGCGAACGACCGGGCCCACGCTGGGACTTGGGAGCAGGAGAGAACGAATGGCAACCGATTACGACGCACCGCGCAAGACCGAAGAAGAGCAGAACGAGGACAGTCTCGAAGAGCTCAAGGCGCGCCGTCACGACAAGAATTCCGGGAAGGTCGACGAGGATGAGGCCGAAGCGGCCGAGTCCTTCGAGCTTCCCGGCGCTGACCTCTCGCATGAGGAGCTGGCCGTCGAGGTCAAGCCCAAGCAGTTGGACGAGTTCACCTGCATGAGCTGTTTCCTCGTGCACCACCGCAGCCAGCTCGCGGACGAGAAGAAGCTGATCTGTCGCGACTGTGCCTGACCGGCATCACCGACGACGAAGGGCCGCCTCCCAGGGGAGGCGGCCCTTCGCAGGTGCCGGTGGCAGTCCCGGAAAGGTGCCCGGACAGGTACCCGGTCAAGCGGTCGGCGTCGGGGCGTCGTCGGCGTCCTGGTCGTCCTTGCGGAGACCGGGTGGCAGGTGCCCGGTCGACTTCGCGTAGTAGTTCGCCGCACGTCGGGTGGCCAGCATCCGCGCCAGCTGCACGGCGGTGCCGCTCACCGTGGCCCACAGCACGGCCTCCCACAGGTCGACGTCGGGGTCGGCCGGGTTGGCCGGCGGGTTCTTGCCGGTCGTCTTCTGCCACGCGGCGGTCAGGCTCTTGCGGGCTACCGTGGCGCCCAGGAGCGCGGCAACCAGCGAGAAGATCGACCAGACCTTCGAGCTGTCCTTCTTCTTCGACTTGTCCTTGGTCATGTCCTGCCTCTCACGGTTCTGCGTATGTCGGCCCTCGGGTACCCAATAACCCTAGGGTGAGTCCTCTTCCCGAGCACGGGAGCCGGTCAGGGCCGCTGCCAGCTCTCGCGGGTGGCGGGTGGAGACGAGCCAGTACGGCGTCCGGTCGGCCGGGTCGGCGAGCGTCACCTTGACCGCTCGCTTCAGGTAGGGGCGGGTCAGCAGGAATGCCCGTGCGTCGGCGTCCACCCCGTGCACCCGACGGGTCTCCTGCACGTCGAGGGGCTCCACCGGGCCGATCAGGCCGAGGGAGATGTGCGCCGGGCCGGCGTGCAGCTCACCGTCACGGACCGCCACCTGGGCGCTGCCGATCCACCCGAAGAAGCCGTAGGTGAGCATCAGCAGCGCGCCGGTGATGGTGAACGCAACCCACGCCGGCATCGCCACGACGAAGGCGAGCCACAGGCTTGCCAGCAGCATCGTCGCCTGAACCCACCAGCGCAGCGGCACATGCAGACGCTCGGCGTAGGCATCGGGGCGGGGCGACGGCACGGACGAAGCCTGTCACCCGTGCAGCCGCAGTCCGCGGGTAGGGTCGCGAGCCATGGTGGAGATCTCGATCAAGCGGCTGGACCCGGAGCTGCCGCTCCCGTCCTACGCGCACCCCGGAGACGCCGGAGCCGACCTGCAGTCGGCGGTGGACCTCACCCTCGAACCGGGGGAGCGGGCGCTGGTCCCCACCGGGGTCGCCATGGCTCTGCCCGAGGGGTACGTCGCGCTGGTGCACCCGCGCTCGGGGTTGGCCGCCCGGCACGGCATCTCGATCGTGAACTCTCCTGGCACCATCGACGCGGGCTACCGGGGCGAGGTCAAGGTGTGCCTGGTCAACACCGACCCGCGGGAGCCGTTCGCGGTCCGGCGAGGCGATCGGATCGCCCAGCTGGTGATCCAGCGGTTCGAGACGGCCCGGTTCGTCGAGGCCGACGACCTCCCGGAGTCCGCCCGCGGAGCCGGGGGTTACGGTTCCACCGGGGGATTCACACACTCCCCGGCTCAGATCCGGGCAGGAGGGACGACGACGTGAGGTTCGGCCGCAAGTCAGCTTCGGAGGAACCCGAGGAGACCGCCCCGGAGGCGGGTGACGAGTCGCCGGAGACGGGCGAGAAGACTGGCCAGAACACAGGGCCGTTCGACGCTTCGGAGGTCCACCTCGACGAACGCGACTGCATAGACCTCGGCAGCCTGCTGATCGCGCCGGTGGGTGCGTTGGAGCTCCAGCTGCAGGTGGACGAGGACAGTGGCGAGGTGATGGCCGTCGTCCTGATCGGCGACGAGGGTGCGCTCGAGCTACGTGCCTTCGCGGCCTCCCGGGGGCCGGGTGCCTGGGACGAGCTGCGCCCGCGGATCGCCGCCGAGATGGCCCGCATGGGTGGCACCGCCGACGAGCGGCAGGGCAGCTTCGGCGCCGAGCTGCAGTGCCTGGTGCCGATGCAGTCCGCCGATGGCCAGCCGGTCACCCAGGCGAGCCGGATCGTGGGCCACGAGGGCCCGGCGTGGCTGCTCCGGGCGACGCTGATGGGCCGGCCCGCTGTGGAGCCCGACCTCGCCGGTCCGTGGGAGGAGACGATCCGTCAGGTCGTCGTACGCCGTGGTCGCGAAGCGATGCCCCCCGGTGCTCCGCTGCCGCTGACGCTGCCTCCGGAAGCTCGCCGGGTCGACGCCCCGCCTGCGGAGTAGGTGCGGACATGCCCGAGCACAGGAGCCGCCTGCGCACCACGATCAGTCGCTGGGCGAATCAGGACCGCGCCGAGGCCCAGGAGTTGCGCAAGGGCACCGCGAAGGCCGGGCTGGTCTCGATAAGCGACGCGCCCGACCGTCGGCGGGTCATCGTGCAGGGCACCCTGAAGACCGTGACGCTGCGGCCGCGGGGCGGCGTACCGGCCCTCGAGGCGGAGCTCTATGACGGCTCCGGTTCCATCAGCGTGGTGTGGCTCGGTCGCCGGCGCATCGGCGGCATCTCGCCCGGCCGCGGGATCCGGGTGGAGGGTCGCATCGGCCTCCAGGACGGCGTCCGGGTGATGTACAACCCCCGGTACGACCTGAGACCGCAATGACCTCGGAGATCGACGGGGAGACACCGGAGGCGGCGACGACCCACACCGTGGAGGAGGTGGTCCGCAAGCAGCTCTCGGACGCGCTCGGTGGCGCGCGCGGGATGCTCGAGGCAGCCGCCCCGACGATCGCGTTCACGGTGATCTTCCTGACCGCTCACAACCTCCGTCTCGCGATCATCGTCAGCGTTGCGTGCGCCGGCGTGCTGCTGGTGGTGCGGCTGGCGCAGCGCTCGACACCGCAGTTCGTGCTCAACGCGTTGGTCGGGATCGGCATCGGTGCGCTGTTCGCCTGGCGCGCAGCCCGTGGTGGCGGCGACGCGGGCGAACAGGCGATGGCCTACTTCCTGCCCGGCCTGATCTACAACCTCGGCTACGCGACCGTGATGCTCTTCACGGTCGCGATCCGCTGGCCACTGGTCGGGTTCATCGTGGGCAGCGTGGCCGGAGACCCGACGGCTTGGCACTCCGACCGCAACGTCGTGCGCCTGTGCAGCCGGCTCACCTGGCTGCTCGCGGCGCCGTGCCTGCTCAGGGTGGCGGTGCAGGGGCCGATCTACCTGGCCGGACGCAACGACTGGTGGTCCACCGACTCGGCTGTTGCCGCGCTCGGCGTGGCCAAGCTCACGATGGGTTGGCCGCTGCAGGTTGCCGCCCTGGCGGCGATGGTGTGGGTGCTCACCCGCAACAGCATCCCGCTGAAGCCGGGCGAGCCCGAGCCGCACCTGCACGCCTGAGGGATCAGTTGCTGCTGCGCGGCTTGTCGCTGTGCTCGTCGGGGGCGAGCATCTTCTCCAGCTCGTCCTCGAGGTCGGCGGGTACGACGAACAGCAGCTCGTCCCCGGCCTCGATCGGCTGCTCCGGGTCGGGCGTGTAGACCTGCCCGTCGCGCAGGATCGTCACCAGCGAGCAGTTCTCGGGGAACGGGACCAGACCCGACGGCTTCCCGACGTACGGCGAGTCCGAGGGCATCGTCATCTCGACCAGGTTGGCGTTGCCCTTGCGGAAGGTGAACAGCCGGACGAGGTCGCCGACGGTCACTGCCTCCTCGACCAGCGCCGACATGATCCGCGGGGTGGAGACATTCACGTCGACCCCCCACGCCTCGGTGAACAGCCACTCGTTGTTCGGGTGGTTCACTCGGGCCACCGTGCGCGGCACGCCGAACTCGGTCTTGGCGAGTAGCGAGGTCACCAGGTTGGCCTTGTCGTCACCGGTCGCGGCGATCACCACGTCGCAGTCCTGCAGCCGGGCCTCCTCGAGCGAGGACAGCTCACAGGAGTCGGCCAGGAGCCACTCCGCGTCGGGGACGCGGTCGGGCTTGATCGAGGACGGCTCCTTGTCGATCAGGAGCACGTCGTGGCCGTTGCCGATCAGCTCGCGGGCGATCGAGCGCCCCACGGCTCCTGCTCCTGCGATGGCGACGCGCATCAATCCTCCTCCGGGCCCTTCTTGAGTACGTCGTAGACCTCGCTGGCGTTGTGCTCAAGGATCACGAGGTGGAGCAGGTCGCCCTCCTGCAGGACACTCTCCCGGGTCGGCAGCATGCCCTCCCCGAGGCGGTCGATCCACGCGATGCGGCAGCCGGACTCGTCCTGGAACCGCAGTGTGCGCCCACCCACCCAGGCCTCGGACACCGGGACCTGGTCGACCCGGATGGTGCCAGAGGGGTCGCGGAAGTCGGGCTCCGCGCCGGCGGGCAGGATCCGGCGGAGCACCTGGTCGGCGGTCCACTTCACCGTGGCGACCGTAGTGATGCCGAGACGCTGGTAGACCTCGGCTCGGCCGGGGTCATAGATCCGGGCGACGACCTGCTGGATGCCGAAGGTCTCCCGGGCCACCCGCGCTGCGATGAT
>Ga0136634_10000625_pt1 | contig 14908 bp, 11 predicted proteins | sample AntDrymUQ8332106_2_FD_104654 | JGI IMG/M metagenome (GOLD analysis project Ga0136634, IMG submission 104654) | Polar desert sand microbial communities from Dry Valleys, Antarctica - metaG UQ833 (21.06) | ecosystem: Environmental > Terrestrial > Soil > Desert | place: Antarctica: Dry Valley... | reverse complement strand
CTCGACGAGCTCAACACCACCCCACCCCACATCCCCGGCGACCACCGCCCCATCACCTACACCATCACCACAACCTGACCGACCTCAACTACAACCCACACCCAACTTCCGGAGGTCTGAGGCCGGAGCGGCTGCTGCTCCCGATGTGCCAGCGAACCGGTCGGCGATCGTGACGGCGACCTCCTGAAACGGCAGGCTCTCGGGGTCGATGTCGCGCAGGTAGTCGGCGACGGGGTCCAACGCGGGGCGCAGGGTGCCACCGGCCTCGGGAAGGTCGATTCCCACGAAGCGGATCGGGCGGGATATCTCCTGGTTGTGCCAGCGCAGCCAACGCAGCATGTCTCCGGCGCCCCAGGCGCTGACGGCTTTGTTGATCTGCGTGAGGTCCGCATCGGCGCCGGCACCCTGGAGCCAGCGGTCGAGAGCGAATCCTTCACTGAAGCCGAACTCGAAGGCGAAGACGGTGAATCCGCAGCGTTCGGCGAGGAACCGGAGGATGCGTTGGCGGGCCAGGGTGAACTCCTGGATGAAGTGGGCGTTCTCACCGACCGCGATGACGCGGGCATCGCCGACGATCTCGCGCAGCGGCTCCAGGTCGTCGAGCGGCTCGTCCGGGTCGAGAGTGGTGAGGATGGTGGCGTGGTCGCGGAACCAGTTCGCGAACAGGTCACGGTCAGAATCATGGGCAGACATGAAGAATTGACTCGTTTCTCGGTAGAGCGCTCCGGTGAGGTCAGCAAGCCGGAGCTCGTACTCCAGGACGTACGCGGGTGCAGTCTTCTGCACCGCGAGCCGTGCTACCTGGCCATCGACGGAGCGCTGGCCTTACGCGCTCCTGCCCGCCAGGCCGTAGGACCCCAGCTTGTCGTCCAGTGATCGGATGGCTCGGGTGTGTTTCCACGGGTCGAGCTGCGCGCGACAGTCATGGAGTTGTCGCAATAGAGTCACGGATCGGTTCCGGACCACGAGCACAGCAGCCTCGCCGAATATCTCGGCAGCGTGTTCGACCTCGCGGCTCTGGGTGTAGGCACCGACGAGATCGAACTTTGTGAAGGCGATATCACGCACTAAAGACGTGTCTAGAAGCTTCAGCGAGGTGTTGGCGGCCTGCACGGTGCGAGCAGTGTCCGCCAGCTGCAGAAAGCACAGGCTCTGTGTGGAGGCGAATGTTCCTGGCCCATACTTGCTGAACAACGATGTTGCAGGATCGCGCTGAGGCAACGTTGCCACCAGCTGGCCAGCCTTTTCCAGCTCGGCGAGGCAGGCGCCATGTTGTCCGTTGTACGCGTAGGCACGAGCAGCCACGTCGAACGTATATGCCTGAATTGGCACGTCGTCGATATGCCGCACCCAATTCTGTGCGGCAACGGCGTGGTCGATACCGACCCGCGGTCGGCCCTGCAGGGTGGCAAGCTGACTCATAAGGCACATCACAAATGTACCCAGCTCGGTGTTCTCCGCCTCGTGAGCGGCCAAACGGGCCTGTTCGTAGAAGTACCAGGCGCTGTCGAAGTCGGTGAGATGGCACGCACACCACCCCGCGCAGCGGGACAGGTCGCTGAACAACGACAGCAGCCGGGGCCGCAGCTCGGACGGACACTCGGGGAGCATGGTACGCACCAGGTTGCGCTGTACGAGCACGGTGTCCAGGACCGCCTGCGGGCCGATCGCGTCGTCCTGACGTATGCAGTGTCGCAGCACTTGCTCGATGTTCTCGATGACTGCCGCGTCGACGCGGCTCGGGGTCTGGATGGCCGACACCACCCGCACCTGCTCGTCGTAGGACGACATGTCAGCGAGTAGTGCTGCCGCGGCGATCGGCGCCGCCGAGGCGAGAATCTGGAGTATGTAACGACGTCTCACGGTGTGCCCCCAGGCGGTGAGGAACCGGACGAGGTTGTCGAAGATCTCCTCTCGCTCTCGTGGGCCCGGTGGGTGCTTACCGGTAGGGGTCGTCATGGCCTCGAGCTGCATCACCAACAGCGTAGCCAGATTGTCGGGGACCTGCCTGCCGTCAGGTTCGACATCTCGGTGGTCAGCAGCGTCGGTGGAGACCGGCCGTGTGGCGGGGTCGAGGTGGCGGTAGTCGGCTCGGTCGCTGAGCAGGTCACCGACGCTGCATTCGTACAGCTGCGCGAGTCTGTCCAGCGTGCGCAGCGACGGTTCGTGGCCGGTGGAGCTGAGCCAGTTCTCCCAGCAGGAGAAGCTCTTGAACGTCTTGGGCTCGTCGGGCCAGTGATCGTTCCACTGCTCGGCGACCTGGTTTTGGCTCCAGCCGTGCGCCAGCCGGAACGCCACCAGCATGGTGACCTGGTAACACTGGGCGAAGTGCTGGGCGACCTCGGTCCAGGTCTTGTTCTCCGCGCGCAGCTTCGCGGTGAGCCGTGCCTGTGCTGCTTTCTTGCTGCGTGGCTCGTCGCTCACCACACGCTCTCCTCAGGTCTGGGCCGTGCTGGGCAGGTCATGGACCACACGGTACTGGCCCCGGAAACCGGCCAACCCTCCACTCTGGAGGGGTAAGGCCTGCTTTAAAGATCAAGGTTTCGGGGATGGAACCCGCCGTCTCCTGCCGGCACAGTTTACCTGGCCTCAGGGCCGGGTCTGACGAACTGGGGCAGTCGCAGGGCTCGATACAAGGGGTTGAACCGCCCTCCGACAGTGCGGCCAGATCGTCCCTGGCCCTGGGTGCCACCGGTCCCCGCCGGAGGTGACCGACCGAGGACGAGCATGTGTTCGTGCGCTTGTGCGCCTGACTACGACGGCGTAGCTACCGCGGACGTCACCGGCTGGGCGCGGGCAGACGGGTGTACGTCCAGCAGTACCCGCAAGAACAAAGACGCCGGAAGAGGTAGCTGATGTTCGGTATGTTCGCTGGTCGAAGAACAGCAGCGGGCGCGTGGGCAAAAATCGATTCAGGCTGTCACCTGGAACACTACATCAAGAGCCCTGACGTGCATCCACTCCTACGCGGTGGATGCGTCTGCATGCCGAACCCAACCCTCTGGATAGGGTAACCACGTGAGCGCATTCCGAGATATGAACGTCAGCGCATCTGACGAGACCACCCAGGTTGCCGCCCTACGCGAGGCGATGATCGGCGAGCTGCGTGAGCTGGGAGCGATCCGTAGCGACTCGGTCGCCGCCGCCGTCGGCGCGGTGCCACGGCACCTGTTCGCTCCTGGAGAGCCGCTGGACGCGGTGTACGCGGCCACCCGTGCTATTGTGACCAAGAGGAACGAACACGGTGCGGCACTCAGTTCGTTATCAGAGTCGCACATTCAGGCCACGATGTTGGAACAGGCCGAGATCGAACCTGGGATGCGGGTTCTGGAGATCGGCTCGGGCGGTTACAACGCGGCGTTGATCGCCGAGTTGGTCGGTGAGTCCGGTGAGGTGATCTCGGTTGACATCGATCCGGACATTGTCGAACGTGCCCGGCGTTACCTCGCTGCGGCGGGGTACGAGAAGGTCGATGTGGTGTTGGCCGATGCCGAGCACGGCGCGCCGGACCAAGCTCCCTACGATCGGGTGATCGTCACCGCCGGTGCGTGGGACGTCCCCCCTGCGTGGTCTGACCAGCTCGCCGAGGGCGGGCGGATCGTCGTCCCGCTCCGGATGCGCGGCTTGACCCGCTCGGTGACATTCGAGCATGAGGGTGATCACTTGGTGAGCCGGGACTATCGTCTCTGTGGGTTCGTGCCGATGCAGGGCAGCGGCGCTCACAGCGAGCGGGTGGTCGCGCTCGACGGGGACAACGTCAGCCTGCGGATCGACGGGGAGCAGCCGGTTGATGCGGACCGCTTGCGGGACGCCTTGTTCGGCCCGAGAGTGGAGCGCTGGTCGGGCATGGAGTTCGGCGAGGGCGAGGGTGAGCCTCTCCATGACCTGGACTTGTGGATTGCTACTGCTGTGGACGGTTTCGGTCTGCTTACGGCGACGACAGAATTGATCGACAGCGGTCTGGTCAGTAAGTCCACGCGGGTTGGCGCCAAAACGATAGTGGCGGACGGGAGTTTCGCCTACCGGGCCTCAGCACGACCGGTCGATGCGGATCGCACCAGGTTCGATTTTGGTGCGTACGCACATGGCCCCGACGCCGCACGCCTCGCGGAGGCATATGTCGACCTGATCCTGACGTGGGTTCGGGATCATTGTGGGGGTCCGGGGGCGCGCATCGAGCTGTATCCCGCTGCCGCCTCGGATGTGGAACTTCCTGTCGGGCGGGTTATCAACAAGAGACACACGCGAGTCGTCATCTCCTGGCGCTGACGACGGGTGATCCAGACCGAAAGTCATAGCTTTCGGAGAACACTACAAAGGAGAAAAGATGACTGGTCAGATGGATCAGATGACCGGAACAGGGGACGTGCAGTTCGATCTAGACATCAGCATCGTCGAGTCCGGTCCCGTCATCGACGACCTGATGCGGCTCACCGATGACGGCTGCGGAACGACGTGCGAGAGCGCCTGTCGCGATACCGGTTGTTAGCCGGTTCGGCCCGACGCGCGTCCGTATTCGCGGTGGCGGGGCCTGTCACCTCCCTGCCACCGCGATGGTCCGAGTCCTGTGGGGCTGTGTTATACGGTTTCGTTGATGGAGCCGTGGTACGGACAGCGGCCCACCTGCCTGGTACCACCGTTCCACCGTGGCCGGACTTGACCGGCGACACGGATGAGCATGTGGCGCGGTGGCGCCGCTGGCTGCGGCCAGCCAACCCTCCACTCAGGAGGGGTAAGACCTGCTTCAAAGATCAAGCTTACCGGGATGGAACCCGTCGTCTCCTGGCGGCACAGTTTACCTGGCCTCAGGGCCGGGTCTGACGAACTGGGCAGTCGCTGGGGCTCGAGAGGTAGCTGATGGTCGGTATGTTCGCTAGTCGAGGAATAGCGGTGGGCGCGTGGGCAAAGATCGATAGAGCCCTGACGCGCGTCCACTCCTGCGCCGTGGATGCGTCTGCATGCCGAAGTCAACCCCTGGATAGGGTAACCACGTGAGCACACTCCGAGACAGGAACGTCAGCGCAGCTGACGAGATCAGCCAGGCTGCCGCCCTACGCGAGGCGATGGTCGGCGAGCTGCGTGAGCTGGGGGTTATCCGTAGCGACTCGGTCGCCGCCGCCGTCGGCACGGTGCCACGGCACCTGTTCGCCCCAGGCGAACCACTGGAGCGGGCCTACGCCACAATGACCACTCTGCATATCAAGCAGGATGAGTTCGGCGTGGCCACCAGCATGGTATCCGCTTCTGACGTTCAGGCCACGATGTTGGAACAGGCTGAGATCGAGCCTGGGATGCGGGTTCTGGAGATCGGCTCGGGTGGTTACAACGCGGCGTTGATCGCCGAGCTGGTCGGTGAGTCCGGTGAGGTGATCTCGGTTGACATCGATCCGGACATTGTCGACCGTGCCCGGCGTTACCTCGCTGCGGCGGGGTACGGGAAGGTCGATGTGGTGTTGGCCGATGCCGAGCACGGCGTGGCGGACCACGCTCCCTACGACAGGGTGATCGTCACCGCCGGTGCGTGGGACGTCCCCCCTGCGTGGTCTGACCAACTTGCCGAGGGCGGGCGGATCGTCGTCCCGCTCCGGATGCGCGGCCTGACCCGCTCGGTGACGTTCGAGCACGAGGGAGATCACCTGGTGAGCCGGGACTACCGTCTCTGCGGGTTCGTGCCGATGCAGGGCAGCGGCGCTCACAGCGAGCGGGTGGTCGCGCTCGATGGAGACAACGTCAGCCTGCGGATCGACGGCGAGCAGCCGGTTGACGCGGACCGCTTGCGGGACGCCTTGTTCGGCCCGAGAGTGGAGCGCTGGTCAGGCATGGAGTTAGGCGAAGGTGAGCCTCTCCACGACCTGGACTTGTGGATTGCCACCGTTGTGGAGGATTTCGGTCTGCTTAAAGCGACAAAGGAAGCAATCGACAGCGGACTGGTCAGCAAGAGCACACTCTTCGGTGGCAAGACGATGGTGACCGACGGGAGTTTCGCCTACCGGGCCTCGGCACGACCGATCGACGACGACCGCACCAGGTTCGAATTCGGCGCGTACGCACATGGCCCCGACGCCGCACGCCTCGCGGAGGCATATGTCGACCTGATCCAGACGTGGGATCGGGACCATCGAGGGGGGCCGGGTGCACGTATCGAATTGTATTCCGCAGCGACCCCGGATACCGAACTTCCGGTCGGGCGAGTCATCGACAAGAAGCACACGCGAGTCGTTATCTCCTGGCCCTGACGGCGAGGAAAACAGACCGAAAGCAGCAGCTCTCGGAAGAACCCACGAAGGAGGAGAACGTGACAATCTCGACGGATCAGATGGTGGACGAGGCAGGGGACGCGCAGTTCGATCTCGATGTCAGCATCGTCGAGTCCGGTCCCGTCATCGACGACCTGATGCGGCTCACCGACGACAACTGCGGGAGCACCTGCGAGAGCGCCTGCCCTGCCGAAAGCGGTTGTTAACCGGTTCGGCCCGACGCACGTCCGAGGTAGCGGTGGCGGGGCCTGTCACCTCCCCGCCATCGCGATGGTCCGAGTCCTGTGGGGGCTGTGTTGTACGGTTTTGTTGATGGAGCCGTGGTACGGGCAGCGGTCCGCCTGCCTGGTGCCACCGTTCCACCGTGGCCGGACTTGACCGGCGACACGGAGGAGCATGTGGCGCAGTGGCGTCGCTGGCTGCAGCAGGTGTGGGCGTTCGACGGGTTCGCGGCGAGTGTTGAGGTGGCCAGCCCGGCGCTGGCTCACCGCGTGCAGGAGGTGTGTGAAGGCCGCCGGGTGCGGAGGCGTGAGGTTCGCCGTGCGGTGCTGTCGGTCATCCGGTACCTACAGCGGGCAGGCAGCCGGGCAACGCCGTTCGGCTTGTTCGCCGGAGTGGCTCCCGCCCGGCTCCGTTCCGCACCAGCAGCGTGCTTCGGTGCGGAACATCATGCCGTTGCGCGGGTCGACGCCGAATGGCTCGAGGGGGTGATCATGGGCCTGGAGACCTGCCAGGAGCTGTGGCACCGGTTACTGGTGGTGCGGAACAACCTCGGGTTCGTCCGCCACGGAAGGCTGGTGTTGGGTTGCTGGCAACAGGCTGGCGCAGCAAGGGGGACCGAGCCAGCGGAGGTGTCGGTCCGCCACACCGAGGCGGTCCAGACTGTCCTACAGGCCGCTCAGTCCCCGATTCGTCTGGGTGACTTGGCCGGCAAACTGGCGACCGATTTCCCGGACAGGCCGGACTTCGTGATCAACAGGATGCTGGCCGGGTTGGTGGCGCAGCGCATGCTGGTCACCAAGTTACGCCCGCCGATGACGGTCACCGATCCACTGGCGCATGTCCTGGAGATGCTGGCTGCGGTGGGGGCCGACACGGTGCCCGAGGTCGCGGGCCTGCTGAGTGAGCTGCGCGAGATCCACGCCGATCTGACACGGCACAACGACGCGGCCTCGCCCACTCAGGGACGTGACCTCCGAGCCCGCGCCTCCCAGAGAATGGCGGCCATCTCCAGCGTCGAACGACCGGTCACGGTGGATCTCCGGCTCAACGGCAGCCTGGTCCTGCCGCACGCGGTGGCGCGGGAGGCCGAGAGCACCGCGGAGGCGCTGGTCAGGCTGACACCACACCCCTTCGGCACCCCGGCCTGGCAGGACTACCACCGACGGTTCTGCGAACGGTACGGCCTCGGCGCCCTGGCCGACGTCCAAGAACTGCTCGACATCGACAGCGGGCTCGGGTTTCCCGCCGGCTACCGGGACTCGCGCCTGGACCACCCTGCCGTCCCCGGTTTGTCCGAGCGTGATGTGGCCTTGTTGGGGTTGGCGCAGAACGCCGCGATGCGGCAGCGCACCGAGATCGTGCTCGACGACTCTATGATCGCGGACCTTGCGGTCGGGGACGCCGCCAAGGTCCGCGGGCAGCCGCACACCGAGCTCCGGTGCCGTGTCTACGCGCAGACACCCGATGCGCTCGGTCGGGGCGAGTTCGAACTCGCGATCACCGGGGCGTCCCGCGCGGCCGGCACCACAACCGGGCGGTTTCTCGACCTTTTCGCCGCCGACGACCGCGAACGGATGTTCAGCACCTACGCCGAGTTGCCCACGGCCAGCGAGGACGCGCTGCGGGTGCAGGTGTCCGGGCCTCCTGTGTACCCGCGTGCCGAGAACATCGCCCGCAGCCCCGCAGTGCTGCCGAACCTGCTGTCCGTGGCCGAACACCACCCCGGCGGTGATGGCGTCCTCCCGTTGGACGATCTCGCGGTGAGCGCCGACGCCGAGCAGCTGTACCTGGTCTCGCTATCCCGTCGGCGGCCGGTGGAACCGATCATGTTCAGCGCCGTGGAGCTCACCAACCACGCCCATCCACTCCTGCGGTTCCTCTGCGAGATCGCCACGGCTCGTACCGCGGCGTGCGCACCATTCTCCTGGGGCGCGGCCAGCCGACTGCCGTTCCTGCCCAGGATTCGCTACCGGCGCTCGATCCTGTCCCCGGCCATGTGGACGCTGGCCGCGACCGACCTTCCAGGCTCGGCCGCCCCGTGGCAGGACTGGGTGCACAGCCTGGCCGCATGGCGAGACCAGTTCCATGTTCCGGCCTCGGTCTACCTCGGCGACGGCGATCGCCGAATCCGCCTGGATGTGCACGAATCCGCCCACCTCACCGTGCTCCGTACGGACCTGGAGCGGAACGGACACGCCACCGTGCGCGAGGCACCGGATGCCAGCGCCTTGGGATGGATCGACGGACGTGCCCACGACATCGTCATCCCACTCGCCGCCACCGGCCGGCCTGTTCCTCGACGGTCGTGGTCGGGCCGCACGCTCAGTCGCGAGCACGGGCACCTCCCCGGCAGCAACGACTGGCTCTACGTCAAGCTGTACGGGCATCCCGACCGGCAGACCGCCATCCTCACCACTCACCTGCCCAACCTACTGTCTGCATGGGACAACGAGCCGCAGTGGTGGTTCCTGCGCTACCACGATTCCGACAAGCATCTGCGCCTGCGCATTCGGCTCGGGAACACCGATTTCGGACAGACCGCCGCGCGGGTCGCCGAGTGGACAGCAGGGCTACGACGTCTCGGCCTGGTGGGGCAGGTGCAATGGGACACCTACTACCCGGAGACCGGACGTTTCGGAGAGGACGCGGCGATGGTTGCGGCGGAGTCGGTGTTCGCCGCTGATTCGGCCGCAGTCATCGCGCAGCTGAAAGCGACCAGTTGCCGCGGCGGCCCGCACCCGCACGCAATCCTCGCCGCGAGCATGGTCGACCTCGTCATCACCGTCACCGGTGGTATCGGCGACGGGATGCGCTGGCTGATCAGCCAGCTCCGGACGTCCTCGATCCCGGCTCCGCCCCGCGAGGTACACGACCAAGTAATCGGCCTGGCCAACCCGCACGACGACTGGGCCACGCTACGGACGATACCCGGCGGCGAGGACATCGCGACTTCGTGGACGCTGCGGCGCGCGGCACTGGCACGGTATCGCGCCGTCCTCGCGACCGCGGACGAGATCGCTCCGGACTCGGTGCTTTCGGATCTCCTGCACCTACACCACGCCCGCATGGCGGGAATCTCCCCGGATACCGAGCGGATCTGCCGTCGCCTGGCCCGCGCCGCCGCCGTGAGCTGGACCACGCGAACCCCAGGCGCCCCGTGAGTCGAGCTATCCCAGACGCGCTGGCAGCAGCCACCGCTATCGCTTCCCGCCTGGTCGACCCGCACGCGATCGGCACGCTCGGTGTTACTGGGGGCCGAGGTCGCCGTCGTCCGCAATCGCTGGCCGGGGGCGCAGCGGGCATCGCCCTGCTGCACATCGAACGCGTCCGCACGGGCCACGGCGACTGGTCTACGGCGCACGTATGGTTGTCCGCTGCCGTGCGCGATGAGTTGAGCGCCGGTCCCAACGCCGGCCTGTACTTCGGCGCGCCGACCCTGGCGTTCGTCACCAACGCCGCCGCCAACCAGTCCGGCAAGTACGAGCGAGCACTCGTCCAGCTCGACACGAGCACGGTTTCCGTGACTCGCCGGCGTCTCGACCGAGCCCATGCCCGCATCGACCGTGGCGACCGGGCCGTGATGGCTGAGTTCGACCTCATCCGCGGCCTGACTGGCTTCGGCGCCTACCATCTGCGGCGCCACCCGCACGACGACATCACACGAGCAGTGCTGGCCTACCTGGTCCGGCTGGCCGAACCGTTGCAGGGCAGCACCGACGGCCTTCCCAACTGGTGGACCGACGTGTCTCTGAACGGCGACCCTTCGCCGGACTTTCCTGGCGGCCACGGAAACTTCGGCATGTCGCACGGCATCGCCGCCCCGTTGGCGTTGCTGTCCCTAGCCATGCTGCGGGGTGTCGTCGTGGAGGGGCACGCCGACGCCATTGGCCGGATTTGTGCCTGGCTGGACGCATGGCAACAGGTGCACCCGTCCGGGCCGTGGTGGCCAGGGTATATCACCCTGGAAAATATCCACAAAGGACATGTGGAGCAGGCCAGCCACCAACGCCCGTCCTGGTGCTACGGCACACCCGGCGTCGCCCGCGCCCAACAACTCGCAGGCATGGCTACCGGCGACATCGCACGACAACGCACGGCCGAGGCAGCGATGCTCGGCTGCCTGCGTGACCCCGCGCAACTCGACCGCCTCACCGAGAGCGGTCTGTGCCACGGCATGGCCGGGCTGTTCCAGACCGCATGGCGGATGGCCGCCGACGCCCACACGCCGGACATCGCGGACGAGCTGCCAAGGCTGGCCACGAGGCTGCTCGCCCGGCTCCGCTCGGCACCCGCGGAACCCGAACTCCTCGACGGGCACGCGGGTGTGGCTCTCGCTCTGCACACTGCCGGAACCGGCACCGCCCCGCTTGCGGGCTGGGACGCGTGCCTGCTCCTCACCTGACCGGAAACCGGACGAAGGAGCTCCGAGCATGAACCACAGCATCGGCCCACACCTCGCGGTGCCGTCATGGCGCCAGGTGTTCATCCATTTCCACGACTACGCCTCCGCCGAACACACCGGCATCGTCCACATCGGCCCGGAGATGACCAGCGCCGAGGCAGCCGGGGAGATCGCGTCATGGTTCTTCACCCGGAAGAATCCTTGCTGGCGACTGCGTTTCCTACTGGCCCACGACAGCATCGAGCAGGAGGCGGCGACGCTCATCCGCCAGCGACTCGACACCCTGCAATATGCGGGGCACATCATGAGCTGGGTCGAGACCCCCTACGAACCGGAGGCATACGCCTTCGGCGGTCCGGCGGGCATGACGCTCGCTCACCAACTATTCCACGCCGACAGCCGACACATCCTCGCCTTCCTCGACAGCGAACCTGCGAGCACGTCCGGGGGCAGCGGTGGCCAGCGGCGCGAGCTGTCCGTCCTGTTGTGCAGCATCCTGATGCGCGGCGCGGGCCAGGACTGGTACGAACAGGGCGACATCTGGGCGCGTGTCGCCGAGATCCGACCCGATCGCCCGGACACACCCGCCGACCGGCTGAGCAGCATGGAATCCAGCTTACGACGGCTGATGACCGTGGACGCGAGCCCCACCAGCCCTCTATTGCATAAGCACGGGTCGCTGGCCTTTCTCACCGAGTGGGCCACGGCCTTCGCCGAAGCAGGCCAGATACTGGGCGATCTCGCTCGCAACGGAACACTCACCCGTGGCCTGCGAGCTGTCCTCGCCCACCATGTCATCTTCCACTGGAACCGACTCGGCCTGCCATCCACCACGCAAAGCCTGCTTGCCCACACGGCCAAAGCAGTCGTCCTCGGCCCCGATGAGAGGTATGTCGCCTCCGACACCACAAAGGTCCCTTGAGGTCACCGCAGTGACAACCATTATCAGTGACACTTCCACCACCCAAGCCACTCCGACTCCGGACGTCGGTTGCTTCGTCTTGGACCGCCCAAACAAGCCGATGACTGTCATCTGGGAGTGAAGGGGATGGACCCCAATGGGCAGTTCGCCCGTCGCTTTCCGCTCGTCGCCCGTCCCCGTCCGGCCTGCATCCCGCTGGCCCGGCGCGTGGCGGACCTGTGCGACCGCGCCCACGAGGCCGAGCGGAACAGTGACCTGGCAGCCGCGTCCGCCGTGCACAACCTAGCTGCGCTGCTCGCCTCGGACTGCGGCCTGCCCGACCTGGCCCGGCAGTGGTGTCACCGTCAGGCGAACGTCTACCTGTGCGCCCATCCCCTGGGCGCGCAGGCGGCACGCCATGCCTTCGAACCGCTGGTAAACCTCGCCCGCCTCCACATCCGTGACGGTCAGGGCGAGCGTGCCTTCGACCTCGTCGACGCCCTCTACACCGCCGTCTCCGCGCGCACCGACGCCACCATCGACGGCGTCGAGATCCCCGCGCACCTCACCGACTCTCTGGAGGCACACCAGGAAAACCGCCGCTGGCTGTGGACGGTCCTGCTGGCCACCGGTGCCCGAGCTCTCGCCACCGCCGGACGCTGGCGGGAAGCTTGCACCCGACTGCGCGACTACAAGGGCATCGGTCGTCGCATGCTCGACGGTCGCCAAATCGCCGTCCTCGCCCACGCTACCTCCGGAAACACCAAAGAAGCCCTCATCCTGTTGGACGACACCGAGCCAGGAGAGCCCTGGGAGAACGTCGTGACCACCTGCCTCACCACCCAATGTCGCAACGGCTCGAGCAGCACAGACCTGGATGCACTCCGAGACCAGTACCACAAACTCGACACCTCAGCGCCCGGCTTGTCCGTCTTCTACACCCGACTGGGACTTTCGCTAATCGACGCCATCGGCACCGTCGACAATCCCCATGCCCACCAGATCGCCACCAACCTGATCGACCGCACGACGGCCTCACAAGACGGATACTCCGCCCGCGACCTCCTCGCCCACAACGGCTGCCTCGGCCTCCTGACCAGCACCCAAGCCCGAGACCTGACCGACGTGGTCGAAGCGTGTGCGCTCGGTTGCGGCACGTTCCCCGCAACGCTGCTGGCAGACGTCACGACCGCACTGGCCAGCACCGAAAAGGTCATCATGCGCACGATGACGGTGAGACGAGCACACTCGATCGACTGACAGAGCGGGATAGCCGTGCGTTGACTCATCAAAATACCCACGCGGCAGAGTCGATTTCTCACGGGATAACGGCGTGTAGTGAGCGATCTCTCTGCGCACGCTGTAGGTGGCACGCATCTGGTCGTAGATCGTCTTGCGGCGAGCGTCGTTCCTACCCACGGCCATTTCAAGATCGACGAGGCTCTGGGCCTGGGTTCCGCCGGTCACCGTTGACTCGGCCTTTCCGGGGCCGAGATGTGGAGATCCGGAGCAGGCCTGTGGGCGTTGGGAGTTGAGCGCCGACCGACCACTCTGGTGGTCTTCGGTGTGTCGCGGCCGGGTGGGCAACGGAGCAGGGTGCGGCAACGGGTGGTACGTGTCGGTCCCATGGGTACAGCGCCACTACGTGCGGCCGCTCACCAGGCCGTAGGTTCGCAGCTTGTCGTCCAGTGCTCGGACGGCTCGGGTGTGTTTCCACGGTTCGAGCTGTGTGCGGCTGTCATGGAGTTGCTTCACCAGCCGCATGGATCGGTTCTGAGTCAGAAGTATGGCAGTCTCGCCGAACATCTCGGCCGCGTGATTGATTTCGCATTTCTGGGTGTAGGCATCGACGAGGTCAAATTTTGTGAAGGCGATATTGCGAACGAATGACGCGTCCAGGAGGGTCAACGATGTGTTTGCTGCCTTTATGGCGCGAGCAGTGTCAGTCAGCTGTAGAAAGCACATACTTTGCGTGGATGCGAACGCCCCTGGCCCGTATCCGTAAAGCGATGATGTAGCAGGATCGCGCAGAGATGGCGCTGTCGACACCAGCTTCTCGGCCTTCTCCAGCTCGGTGAGGCAGGCTCTACGCTGTCCGTCGGATGCGTAGGCACGAGCAGCCACGTCGAACGTATATGCCTGAAGCGGTGCGTCACTGATATGTTGTGCCCAACGTTGCGCTGCAATGGCGTGGTCGAGGCCGAGCCGCGGTTGGCCCTGCCAGATGGCAAGGCGACTCATGAGGCACAGCACATGGGTGCCTAGCTCGGTGTTCTCCGCCTCGTGTGCGGCCGAACGGGCCTGTTCGTAGAAGTACCAGGCGCTGTCGAAGTCGGTGAGGTCGAACGAGCACCGCCCAGCACAGCGGGACAGGTCGCTGAACAGCGACAGCAGCCGAGGACGCAGCGCGGACGGACACTCGGGAAGCATGGTGCGCACCACGTTGCGCTGCGCGAGCACGGTGTCCAGGACCGCCTGCGGCCCGATCGCGTCGTCCTGGCGCATGCAGTGTCGCAGTATCTGGTCGATGTGCTCGATGACCGCCGCGTCGACGCGGCCGGGTGTCTGAATGGCCGACACCATCCGCAGCTGCTCGTCGGAGAGCATCATGTCGGTGAGCAGGGCTGCCACGGCGGCCGGCGCCGCCGAGGCGAGAATCTGGAGTATGTCGCGACGGTGCACGTTGTGCCCCCAAGCGGTGAGGAACCGAACGAGATTGTCGAAGATCTGATCTCGCTCCCGAGGACCCGGTGGGTGCGCACCGGTAGGGGTCGTCATGGCTTCGAGCTGCATCACCAGCAGCGTAGCCAGATTGTCGGGGACCTGCCTGCCGTCAGGTTCGGCATCTCGGTGGTCGGCAGCGTCGGTGGAGACCGGCCGTGTGGCGGGGTCGAGGTGGCGGTAGTCGGCTCGGTCGCTGAGCAGGTCACCGACGCTGCATTCGTACAGCTGCGCGAGTCTGTCCAGCGTGTGCAGCGACGGTTCGTGGCCGGTGGGGCTGGTCCAGTTCTCCCAGCAGGAGAAGCTCTTGAACGTCTTGGGCTCGTCGGGCCAGTGATCGTTCCACTGCTCGGCGACCTGGCTTTGGCTCCAGCCGTGCGCCAGCCGGAACGCCACCAGCATGGT
>Ga0136634_10000624_pt1 | contig 14909 bp, 9 predicted proteins | sample AntDrymUQ8332106_2_FD_104654 | JGI IMG/M metagenome (GOLD analysis project Ga0136634, IMG submission 104654) | Polar desert sand microbial communities from Dry Valleys, Antarctica - metaG UQ833 (21.06) | ecosystem: Environmental > Terrestrial > Soil > Desert | place: Antarctica: Dry Valley... | reverse complement strand
CGCAACATTGCCAGGACAACCGATATTAATGAAATAGCTAACACGGTCATTCGTTCTACCGATGGCGCTATTGTTACCTTAAGCCAGGTTGCAGATGTAAAATTAGGTGGAGGTATTAAAAGAGGTGATGGGTCATTTAAAGCAAAACCTGCTGTCATCTTAAGTATAGAAAAACAACCAACGGCAAGTACCGTTACACTCACCGATGATATTTTGGCAGCGATTGAAGAGATACAAACCACTTTGCCAAAAGATGTAAAGATCCATACAGATGTATTCCAGCAAAAAAGTTTCATCACGGCCTCGCTTACTAATGTTGAACATGCGTTGCGTGATGGATTTATTCTGGTAATTATCATTCTGTTCTTATTCCTGCTGAATTTCAGAACAACCATTATTACGTTAACAGCTATTCCACTTTCTTTAATTATTACTGCTATTGTTTTTAAACTTTTTGGCATTTCAATTAACACATTAACACTTGGCGGTTTGGCAATAGCCATTGGTGAATTAGTTGACGATGCTATTGTAGATGTGGAAAATGTTTACAGGCGTTTAAAAGAAAACTGGGCATTACCCGCAGCGCAGCAACGTCCATTGCTAAAAGTTATTTATGAAGCCAGCAGCGAAGTAAGAAATTCTATTGTGTATGCTACCATTATTGTGGTGCTGGTATTTATTCCTTTGTTTTACTTGCAAGGAATTGAAGGCAGAATCTTTGCTCCCCTCGGTATTGCCTATATCACTTCCATTGTTGCTTCTCTGGTAGTTTCTTTAACGCTTACACCAGTATTATGCAGTTATTTTTTAAGCAAGCCAGGGCACCTGAGGCATGTTAATTTAAAGTTCTGGAAACGGAAGAAGAAAGTAGAAAGTACGCAATATGCAGTAAGCAGTCAACAGCCGGAAGCGACCCCACTGCCAACTGCCAACTCAAATACTGCCGACTCTCAACACGACTCTCCTCTTGTCCGTTGGTTAAAAAAGCAGGATTTAAAACTATTGCATTGGAGCTTAAAGCGTACAAAGACGGTTATTATAGCGTCCATCATTTTAATCATTTCATCCTTTGCTATTGTACCGTTTTTTGGAACAGAATTTCTACCCGCATTTAATGAAGGAAGTTTTACAGTAACCATTATTGCACCACCGGGAACTTCATTAGAAGAATCCAATAAAATTGGCAACATAGCCGAAAGACAAATTTTAAAAGTAGAAGGTGTTGCTTTGACTGCCCGCAGAACCGGCAGAGCTGAATTAGACGAACATGCAGAACCACCAAATTATTCCGAAATAGATGTTGGTCTTACCAATGAAGAAGGCAGACGTGACCGTAATGCCATATTAGAAGACATACGGCATAACCTTGATGTTTTGAAAGGTGTAAGTATTAACCTGGGACAACCCATTTCACACCGGCTTGATCACCTGCTTTCGGGTGTGCGGGCACAGGTGGCTATTAAAATATTCGGAAATGATTTAACAACGCTTCGTTCTACAGCTAACCAATTGCAAGGAGTAATAAGCGGTATTGATGGCGTAGTAGATGCACAGGTGGAAAACCAGGTGCTGATTCCGCAATTGATGATACGAATGGATCGAAACAAGATCAGGCAATACGGTTTGCAGGTAGGTGAAGTAGCTGAAGAACTAGAAACATTTTACCAGGGAAAAACGGTTAGCCAGGTAATAGAAGGGCAGCAAAGCTTTGATTTAGTAGTAAGGGTGAATGACAGCATACGGTCTAATATTGAACAAATCCGAAACACGCCTATTGCAACTTCAAGTGGTGCATTAATTCCTTTGAATCAAATTGCAACAGTAGATCTGGAAAATAGCATTAATGCCATTAACCATGAAAATACACAACGCAGAATTGTTGTATCGGCTAATGTGCAGGGGCGGGACCTTGGAAGCACAGTACAGGAAATGCAGGATGCTGTTCGTTCTTCTATGCAATTGCCACAAGGCTATTTTGTTGAATGGGGTGGTCAGTTTGAAAGCCAGCAATCTGCCACCAAATTAATTACCATTTTAAGTCTATTCTCTTTTGCTGGTATTTTCCTTGTGCTGTACAGTCATTTTAAATCATGGCAGATTGTACTTCAAATCATGTTGAATATTCCTTTGGCATTAATCGGAAGCGTGGTAGCCGTTATGTTAACAGGCGGTGTATTTTCTATTGCCACTTTAGTAGGGTTTATTACACTTACAGGTATTGCTTCCCGTAATGGGATCATGATGCTTTCGCACTACATCCACTTGGTAGAACATGAAGGTGAATCGTTTGGCGACAAAATGATAATCAGGGGTTCGCAGGAAAGATTGGTTCCCGTATTAATGACAGCGTTGGTTGCAGCACTGGCTTTGATTCCGTTAACCTTAGATGCTTCCGCACCCGGAAAAGAAATTCTTTATCCGGTAGCTACCGTTATACTTGGGGGGTTGGTAAGTTCTACGCTGTTGGATATTATTGTAACACCGGTTGTATTCAAGCGGTTTGGAAGAAAGGCATTGGAAAAATATTTAGTAGCTAAAAAGAAAGATGATTTGATGGATATAGATTAAACATGAACCATAATTGATTTAATCCGATAGCATAGTCTAAAATCTAAGATTGCTTTTAGTCATTTCCTATTCAATAGGTTTAAGAAAGCATGCGTGTAATTGCAGCGTTACTAATAAATTACTGGCTGCTTCTTTACTGAGTGTAACAGTATTTTTTTTATGAATGACTGTTATCGAACTATCAAAATCCTCAACTTCTGAAACTTCAATAGTATTTCCAATTGTCAAGCTTATTTTATCAAGGTATTTTAAAAATTCATCGGAAGAGTTGCCAAGAGCAATAATGGTAAGTTTCTTTTTTAATGGAGCTTCAGTTAAAGGCTGTGTTTTAATCTTCTTCATCTTTCCATTTTCGTCAGGTATTGGGTCACCATGCGGGTCAACCGAGGGATGGCCCAAAAATGCCTCCAGCCTTTTTACTAAATCATCAGATTCTATATGTTCTAACAGCTCTGCCAGGTCATGCACTTCATTCCATTTGTAATTCAGCTTGTCAACTAAAAAAACTTCCCATATCCTGTGCCTCCTTATTATAAGCAAGGCCTTCTTTTTCCCTTTCTCTGTTAGTTGAATGGTTTTGTCTCTTAATACCGACACCAGTTTTTTTTCACTCATTTTTCTTACCATTTCAAGCACTGTAGCCGGGTTTAAACTTAATTCTTTAGCCAGGGTAATATTGTTCAGCTTCTTTATCTCCTTATTGCTAAGCTTAAAAAGTGTTTTTAAATAATTTTCTTCGGAATGATGAGTAAAATGAGACATAAGCAAATATAAACGGCGCAGTTTGCTTTAAAAAATTTGGTATACCAAATAAATTTGTTTTGGATTTACAAATAATATTTACTTTTGTCCTATGAAGAAGTTTTGGATGGGCAGTATGCTGATCGGGTTATGCCCAATTTTGCAGGCGCAGAATAGTGTAAAAGGATATATTAAAAGCGAAGGAAATGTAGTTGCAAATGCCACTATTTCTCTGAATAATAACAAGCAGGTAAGTGATTCTGCAGGATATTTTGAATTTCAGTCTTTGGAAGCAGGTAAATACGGGTTAACTGTTTCGATGATTGGATTTGAATCTTTTTATAGGAACATTCATCTTTCTCCTGGCGAGTTAAAAGAAATAACTATAGATCTTCAGCAAGGCGCTGCTTCTTTAGACGCTGTAGTGGTAACAGGTACCATGAAGCCCGTTACCAGACTGGAAAGCCCGATAGCCGTAGAAGTATATAGTCCGCAATTTTTTAAAAAAAATCCTTCGCCAAGTTTATTTGAAGCCTTGCAGAATGTAAATGGTGTTCGTCCGCAGATCAACTGCAATGTTTGCAGCACAGGCGATATTCATATTAATGGATTGGAAGGTCCTTATACGATGGTTACTATTGATGGGATGCCTATCGTAAGCAGCTTATCATCTGTTTATGGTTTATTTGGGATTCCAACCCAGTTAATAGAAAGGGTCGAAATTGTAAAAGGTCCTGCTTCCGGTTTGTATGGTTCGGAAGCTATTGGCGGATTGATCAACATTATAACAAAATCCCCGGATAAAGCTCCGAAGTTTGCAGTGAACCTGATGAGCACAAGCTGGCAGGAACATAATGCTGATCTTGGATTTCGTTTCAAAGCAGGCAAGGCATCTTCCCTGGTTGGAGTAAATTATTTCAATTATGGAAAAACATTTGATAAGAACGGAGATAATTTTACAGACGCCACTTTACAGCACCGGATCTCTGTTTTTAATAAATGGAATCTTCACCGAAATCACAACCGTTTAGCGTCCCTGGCACTTCGCTATTTTTATGAAAATCGCTGGGGTGGGGAAATGCAGTGGAATAAAAAGTTTCGCGGAACAGACAGTGTATATGGCGAAAGTATTTACACCAACCGGTGGGAAGCTATTGGAAAATATCAATTGCCGCTGGCAGAAAAAATCCTGTTTTCTTTTTCTGCCACTTCTCACAACCAGAATTCTTTTTATGGTGTTACGCCTTTTATGGCCGATCAGAAAATTCTGTTTGGACAAACCGTTTGGGATAAACAACTGGGAAATCACAGTGCATTATTTGGTTTGGCGGGCCGGTATAATTATTATGATGATAATTCCACTGCAACGGTTGATACATTGAGCAAAATAAATCAACCGGAGAAATATTTTTTACCTGGAATTTTTGTGCAGAACGAATGGAAACTCAATCCAACACATACTTTGCTTCTCGGTTTACGGTATGACCATCATCCTGCGCATAAAACAATTCTCACTCCAAGGTTTGCATATAAATGGGCGATGAGTGACAAAGATGTTTTTCGCCTGAATGCAGGAACCGGTTTCAGAGTGGTGAATATTTTTACGGAGGATCATGCTGCACTTACCGGGGCAAGAGCCATTGAAATCGCTGAAAAATTAGATCCTGAAAAAAGCTATAATGTAAACCTTAATTATTCCAGGAAATTTGGCGGGCCCTCTCGTTCTGTTCATATGGATGCCTCTGCATGGTATTCTTATTTCAAGAACCAGATCATTGCGGATTACCAAACCGATCTAAATAAAATTATTTACGACAACTTAAAAGGACATGCTGTTTCAAAAGGGTTGACGCTTAATCTTGAGTTGAACTGGATGCAGCGTTTAAAAGGTTTGATAGGAATTACTTTGCAGGATGTTGCAAAAATGGAAAAGAAAGTTAATGGGAAGCTGGTTAAAGAAAGGCCTTTGTTAACAGAAAGATGGAGCGGAACCTGGTCACTTTCTTATTCATTTCCTTCATCAGGAATTACAATAGATTATACAGGCAATATTTATGGACCGATGAAGTTGCCTCTTGCTTCTCATCTTGATCCCCGTAATTCACCTTCTCCTGCCTGGAGCATTCAGAACATTCAAATCACAAAATGGGTTTCTAAAAGTTTTGAGTTATTTGGAGGAATTAAAAATTTGCTGAACTGGACTCCGGCAAAGAATAATGCCTTCATCATTGCCCGTTCGCATGACCCTTTTGATAAAAAAGTGGTGCGGGATGTAAATGGGACTGTTTTATCTACTTCAGAAAACCCTTATGCACTAACGTTCGATCCGGCCTATGTTTATGCACCTAACCAGGGAATCCGTTTGTTTGCCGGGTTAAGGTTTAATGTGAGAAATTGATCCTTGAAAAGTTTTGCATTACCACAACAGCCATATAGTAATACTTTTTCCTTTATCATCCTGAAAAAATTTATTTCACATGCTTCGTTGCTCAGGATGACAAATGGTAAATCCCTTAAGGATTGTTACTTCATGTTGCTGCGCCAGTTTTATTTTTCAAACAAACACATGCCACCGCCAACCCATTCCTTGTCCTTATTATAACGAACGCCGACCATTTTTCCCTTGCTCAGGCGGGCAAGATTGTTTGTTGGTATGGGTCTTTCTTTATCTTCCTCCCAAAAATAAAATATGCGTATCTCTGCTTTTGCCGGTTCATCCGGGGTTTCAATAACAGCAGCATACTTCACTTTGCGTTGAAGGATCCAGTTCTCAGGATCAGTGATGTTTTCTATTTGTTCTTTTGTAACATCAATGATCACTCCCTGTCCTGCAAAAGAGAAAAGGGGTTTTACAACATAACTCTCCAGGTCAGTTGGAGGTTGGTTCACCTCATTTAAAAAATGGGTTTCCGGAACATAAGGATGTTTGATAAACGGAAGTGTAAATTTGCTTAGCCGGTAAAACCAGTTGGGATGCGGAACCCATTTCACATTTAATTCCTGCTGCAGGATCTTCCCTTTTTCCTGCACTTCTTTTGATTGCTGAAAAAGATCATCAAAAATGAGACGGTTATAAATGCGTTCGATCTTTATTTTTCTTCCATTGTTTTCATAATACAAATCTTTTCCTTCCTTTACCAGTTTGGTAAGACATACAGTTTTGATGCCCAGCAGTTCTTCGGTTGCAGAAAAATCCACTCTTGTTTTTTGCTGTTCCGGAAATATTTCGAGCAGGATCACATTTTCCGGCTTCGAATCCTTTAAAATAATTTTTCTGAGAAGTTCTGTATACGATTCCCGGTTAAGTCCACTTAAATAATCCGTGTATCCATCAGGCATCCAGAAGTGCTTATAATATTTTTGCGGCAGGAAAACCTGCCAGGCAAAAAGAGTGGGGAAGGCCTGCATTTCTATCAGTTGCGGTTCCAGCTCTCCTTTTTCGTTTTCGCAAATGCCAAAATCAAAAGCAATAAAATGCGGGTTCGCATCTTCATTTGGCACTTTTAAATAATCAGGGATTGCTCTTTCGCTGAATTTTTTATATTCCGGTTGGGTGATGATATCAACAATGCTTTCGCAGGCTGATAAAACTTTTTCAGTAAAATCTTTTGGAACAAAAATGGGAGTTTCCGGTACACGAAAATCCAACTGGCCGGGATAAATGGAATGAATGTCTTTTAAAAATGCCTCATATTTTTCTTTGGTAAATTCTGCGTTGTATTTTTTGCGAATATCTGCGACCATGGCTGTATTTTAAAATTAAGTTAAGGAAGTTTTTGATAGAGCCCGATTATAGCGTTTTTAGCTATACCATAAATTCTCTGAAGATTTTAGTAAAATGGATACCGTATTATAGACAACAGAATTATTTTATAAATCCCAATTCTTTCAAAGGCTTCATTATTAATTGCGTTAAGGATTTATCATTATTCGTAAGCCATATAATAGTGATATCAGGTTCGGGAATCATGAAAAGGTGTGCCCTGAAACCAGCCTGGCTACCGGAATGGTTTATTACTTTGTATTCATTTTTATTTTTTGGCTCAGAAACAAACCAGGAGAATCCCTGCGAAGGCGGATTTTTTGCATTCCAGTTTTTGGGATGCCATGCTTTTTGCGAAAATGCTATTGTGTTGCAATCAATGAATAAACATTTTTTCATGGCAACCACATAATTCTTAAGATCTTCAACAGAGCTCCAGACGCCGCCATTACCGGATGCCGTGAAAGTTGGATATTCTCCATAATCATATTCCTGGAACCGGTTATTTACTTTGCGATAGGCATGTGCAACACCTTTTTCCGGGAAAGCACCATCTGTTATTTTGCTTTGCTTCATTCCCGAAGGATTGAAAATAGTTTCTTGAATAAAAGACTGCCATTTCATTCCGCTTACCTTTTCAATGATCAATGCCAGACCATTGTAAGCAGGATTTGAATACCTCGATTGGCTTCCCGGCTCAAATGACAATGTATCGGATTGTTTTAGCGGTGCAAAATTTTCTTCATCTTTTGCTGTCAGGTAAAAAATACTGTCTCCATCAATATTCCGGCTATCAGGAAGCCCGGAAGTATGGGTGAGTAAATGCCTGATCTTTACTTTCGCAGCAAGTTCTTTATTTTTAAAATCGGGGAAGTATGTAAGGATATTATCTTCTATGGAAAGCTTGCCCTGCTTTTCGAGAATTAAAATGCCATAAGCCACAAAAGTTTTACTGATAGAGCCTGTATTGGATACGGTTTGATCTGTAAATTTTTCTCCTGTTCCCATGTCTGCCAATCCAAAAGATCTTGAATAAAGAACTTTATCCCCTTTTTGAATAAAGACACTTCCGCCTGGTTCATTTTCTTTAAAATCATTAGAAATGATTGAATCCAGTTTTGCTGCTAATAATTTATCATTGTTTTGCTGGCACAGGCAAACTATACCGGGAAGAATTAAAAATATAGTAAGTGTCAGGTGGCGCATGGTGATAGTATTGGAGCAGAAATGAATATACGAACTTCTCTTTTCTTCTTAGTTGATGGAGTTCTAACACCGATGCGTCCCCGTAATACAGGCTCCAAATAATTATAGGTTTATGCGGGAGTAGGAACATAAATCATCTAATCCAAAGCGTACAAAAAAGGTGGATTATGTAACTACTTAACCCCATATAAAACCATAAAAAGGGAAAAGAAAACCTTTCAACCGCTTTACATGAGGAACCCCATGTTAGCGGCATAAGCAACTTTAGGAAGTATCGTGAGAAGTTTGAGATAAAGAATTATTGGAGTCTTCTAATGCTTTTGGTTCAAGAACTGTCAATGTCGGTTCAACGATATTTTCTTTTTCGCTTTTTTGTCGTCGTTTTACAATCTTTGTATGTTTTATATCTTCAAGTGCAATAGGTTCGAGTATTATCCTATTAACAGAAGCCTGAATTTCCTCATCAGAAAACTTGCTTTTAAATTTTTTCTTGAGAGTGCGTTTAATAAAATTAGTAACAGGCGGAGCAAATAGAAGTCCTGCTACATTTAAGGGGTCTAATGCGCATGTTTTATTCCAAAGCAAATTTAACCCGTTGTTAAGCACCGCCTCTTTATGGATGTATTGAAGTATTTCTGCACAACTTTTAAATTGTGATGAGTCTGAAATATCAAGAGAAAATACTTTTCGTGAATCAATGGGTTTTGTAAAAAGGATTTTATAAAAGGCGAAAAATTTGCCATTAGTAAGAAGTGCCCACTCAATTCCTTCGTTGGCTCCGTAGTTAATAGCTTGTCGCAAATGTTTATCAGAAAGTGCAAAAGAAAGGGACTTCACTTCTACAAGAAATTGGCGATCTTCTTTTAACTGAATTACATAATCAGCATATGTCCCACGTATCATGTATTCTGTTTTTACGTCCTCAATTGGAACATATCCTAATACATCTGTCAAAAAGGTATTAACCAATATTCTTGTTCCGGATTCATCTAGCTCGGTAATTTTTCCATGGAGATATCTCTTCTTATAAGCTTTTAATGCATTAAGCAGTTTTGTCTTTTTGGCTGTAGTGAGCATAGTATAAAGTTTATTTTGAATGATATTCCAGCCATGCCGCTAACGTTCAAGGCTTGCCGCAGGGCTGGTATTTTATAAGTGTCTGCCCTGCAACTGAAGCCGATTGAAAAACTGATGATGAAGGTAACAACTAAAGCTCAATTTATAATGTCGAGCGGATATGAAGTACAGCAGCAAACAAAATGTTGAAGATAACTTACGTCAACCCGTATTTTGGCAAGCCCCCTGTTATTGGATGCCTTTCCCTTCGTCCTGTGTCGGTAACGTTTCAAATTGTTGCTCTTTTAATGTCAACCGTAACAATAAAAAACCAAGTGTCCCTGATATAATTGATGCGATTAAGATTGCAATTTTTGATTGGGTGATTTGTTCGGGTTGGTTGTAAGCAAGAAGCGTAATAAATATTGACATTGTAAAACCAATGCCTGCTAAAAATCCGATGCCTAAAATTTGTTTCCATTTTATGTCTTGCGGTAAAGTACAAAGTCCTGTTGCAACTGCTATAAAACTGAAAAGAAGAATTCCTAACGGTTTGCCTGCAATTAGTCCTGTGAAAATACCAATGCTGTTTAATTGTCCTAAGCCTGCCCGCCAGGTATGGTCAATTACAATGCAAGTGTTGGCTAATGCAAACAAAGGTAAAATGAAAAACGCAACAGGTTTGTGAAGCCAATGTTGTAAAATGTAAGAAGGAGATTTTTCTCCTCCGTTACCAAATGGAATTGCAAATGCCAAAAGCACTCCTGTAATTGTCGCATGAACTCCGGAGTGCAACATAAAATACCACATTGCAACTCCGCCAATGAGATAGGGAATAAGGTTGTGAACCTTCAGTCGGTTTAGAATTAGAAGCAGTCCGAAAATACCTAATGCAATAAACAAGTTTGTAAATGCAAATGATGTTGTGTAAAAAATTGCAATGACAATGATCGCTCCCAGGTCGTCAATTACCGCAACGGCTGTCAGCAAAACTTTCAATGAAGAAGGAACACGATTTCCTAAAAGTGAAAGTATTCCGATTGCAAATGCAATGTCGGTTGCCATTGGAATACCTGCTCCCGCTTGTGTTGGTGTCCCGAAGTTGAACAAAAGAAAAAGCCCCGCAGGCACAAGCATACCACCTATAGCACCAGCAATAGGCAGAGAAGCGTTTTTAATATCCGAAAGTTCACCCTTATAAACTTCTCGTTCTAACACCAGACCGATAAGCAGAAAAAAAATAGTCATTAGTCCATCATTAATCCAATGTTCTATACTTAGTCCCGCAACTGAAAAATGCCATAGGTTCAAATAGTTGTCAGAAAGAAATGAGTTGGCAACCATAAGCGAAATGACAGTGCAAAAAATTAACAGCAGTCCACCTGTCTTTTCGCTATTAAAAAATTCGTTGAATAGTCGTGTCAGTTTCATACAATGTTGGGATGATTAAATTCTCTCAGCAATTACAAGTCCTCCAAAAGTTGCAGTTATGCAAAGTAACAAACTTGCAAATATGTAAAGTACCAAACTTGTGTTGTGTCCTTGCTGAAAGAGTGTCAAAGTTTCGCTACTAAAGGCTGAGAAAGTGCTGAACCCTCCGCAAAAACCTACTGCCCAAAACAATCTTGTCGTAGCAGAAAACATTTGTTTGTGGTCAGCAAGCCCGATGATGAAACCTAAAGCGAAACAGGCAGCAATGTTTACTACCAAAGTTCCTAAAGGAAAATGATGATTGTGCAATGAGTTAATCCATTTTCCCAAACTGTAACGGGTAAGTCCGCCAAGTCCGCTGCCAAGAAATATAAATGTCAGTTCTTTCATGGTGTCAAGTTAGGATTGATTTAAAAGCCCAAAAGTTCAAATCTAGAACTGTCGCCATAAGGGTGCCGATAAAGATCGGAATTTACGAAGTTCCCCGCATGAAGCAGATGTGGAGCAAAGTTTACTTTGCGTAGCAGCTGCGGGAAAGTGTGGGTACGTAGAAACTTATCGGGGCATTTACGTAAATCTTATGTTCGCCGCAGGTGACTAGCACAATAGTTCATTGCCGATAAATTTACAGGAACCCTTGTTATCGGCATCCCCCATTTTGCCAGGCTGTTACAATTATTTTTTTAAAACAACCCATTGCGTCGGTTTTATTCTATTGTAACCATTCAATTCCCTACAAACAACCGCTAGGATAGTATTTTGGTCAACTGTAATAATGGCCTCGATTTTTTTAGTTCCGTTTGGAGATGTTTTTAAATTGTCAAAAGAAACTCAAGAATTGTTGTATAGCTATAATCGTATTTCTGAATTGTTACTTTTAAAGATGTGTATGTGTCATTTGGAGTACTGCCACTCATTTTTACAGTAAGAGGCAATTTAGTAAAAGCTCCTCAGGGGGTCAATGGGATTTTTTCCTTGTGCAAGGCATTGCGGACAAGTTAAGGTATTGGCGAATTGAATCCAGTTTGCTGCTAATAATTTATCATTGTTTTGCGGGCACAGGCAAACTATACCGGGAAGATTAAAAATATGGTAAGTGTCAGGTGGCGCATGGTGATAGTATTGGAGCAGAATTGAAAATACGAACTTCTCTATTCTTGTTATTTGATGGAGTTCTAACACCGGTGCGTCCCTATTATGCAGGCCTCCAAATAATTATAGGTTTATGCGGGAGACACATCGGAGAAAATAGTCCGTGTTCCCTCAGATTAAATTTATTGATTAAGTTTAATGGATTTACAATTGTTTAGCACTTATTCTTCAGCCGCTATTGCAGAAATACCATCTTAGCAGCCGTACTATGCAATCCAAGCATGTTCAATGTAATCAATCGTCCATTTATTATGCCCTTGCTTAATAAAAATGCGATAACCGTTTCCGCAAAGTCCACCACAGACATATTCACCCGTTAACATACCTTTCTTTTGTCCCTTGTCAAATATGATCCTAGAAAATGAAAGTTCTTTCAAAACTCTATCAAAAGGGTCAACCGTCGGTTTATATGAAGAAGATAAAACAATTTTAAACCCTGTAGTTTGCATTTGGGTATCTAAATCAATTTTGTAACCGTTGCCAAAAGAGTTTTCAGACAGTAAATACTTAGATTGAAATTTGAGTTTTTCATCCTCAGCAAGTGGATGAATGGTATCATTTAAAACAATGGTAATTGCTGTTGAATCTTTTTTATGCTCAGCAAGTTCATTTCTAATTTGTTCCTTAAAGAGTTCAGTTTTGTCAGACGGTCGCAGTACTGTCTTACCTGAAACACTATCAAATATTTCCTCGACAGGTGGTGGTTTCATTGAAAACAATATTTCAACATACATCGAATCTATAAGAGAAGGAAAGATTTCTTTCATTACAGTCTTGTCAATGTTCACCTCTTTTCTATTCTTACATGAAAAGGTAACAATCGCAATCCCTATTAGAATGATTTTGACGAATCGGGTCATGTGGTTTGGCTGCTAACGCCCCGCTTGGCGCAACTTCTTGCACCAAAATACCTCAATTTACAATAACAAAGGTGCAAAAATTACTACAAATGTTTTGTAATCACGGCAAATAAAAGGACTAAAATAATCAAACCGCTTCTGCCGTTAATTGCTTTGAAGCTTCAGTCAAAAAATTCGGAAGTATATGTGAGTAGGTTCGCATGATTTTATCGGGATCATTAAGTTGATGTATCATGAGTTGCCATTTCTCTTCTCCAATCATTTCAACAACGATCTTCTTTTTTTCTTCTGTCTGCAAGTGTATGGTCATACCAATAGCATCGGCTTCCGGATGAAATTGCGTACCAATCATGTAGTCGTTAAAACGAATGCCCATCACGGCCTGTGAATAGGGCACATGCGGACGGTATTTTTCAATGCAAAGGATTTCTGCACCTTTCATGGTTAGTTTTTCAAAATGCGGATCGGTAACCTGCCAGTCGCGGCTATCCACAACATAAAAAGGATCTTTTAATCCGCGGTAAACGGGATCAGCCTGCCCCGATGGAAGTACATGTACGGGGAAAACCCCAAAAGCTGTTTTTTTACGGGCACTGATTTGTCCTACTCCCCAATGCCTGCATGCCAATTGAAAAGAATGACAGATAAAAAAAACAAATTTTTTATTGAGATTACCGCTGTTATTGTTCCATTGCTCCACCCCGGTTAGCCAGCTAAAATAAGTCGTATCCCATTCAAGCCCCGCTGACTCTAAAGGCGAACCCGGACCGCCACTTGAAATATAAATATCGTAGGAAAGATCCGGAACTTCATTTTTTAAACGCACATCAAATTCATCCCAACTCAGGTCAATTGCATTCACCTCGCCCCATTGATTCAGTATCTCACGGATGCAACGCATTCCCTGGTTAGCTTTCCCTTCGTACAGATCTAAAATGGCTATTCTCAACATCTACGCAAACTTAATAGTTTAATAATATAACTCAAACCTCCATGCTTATATGAGGAAAGAAGCTTAATAAACTCAATAAATGTTCCAGACTGGCACCTGGGGCTTTAAAGTTTGCTGCTTATTTTCCGCGACACATTATCATTTCTTCTGATAAACTTTTTCACCACCCACGTATGTTGCCATCACTGAGGTTTGTAAAGTGGAAGAAAGATCAGTTATTAATAAATCACGGTCAAGAATAATAAAGTCTGCAAACTTCCCTTTTTCCAATGAACCTCTTTCACCTTCTTCAAAATTACTTTTGGCTGCCCAAATGGTCATTCCCCGCAAAGCATCCTGCGGACTTAAAGCATTTTCCATTCCATAACCACCAGCGGGAAATCCTTTTGCATCCTGCCTGAAAACAGCAGCAGCAAAAGTTTTAAAAGGAGAAATGTCTTCAACAGGAAAATCAGTTCCTAAAGGGATCCATCCATTTTGATTCATCAGCCTGCGAAAAGCATAGGCGCCTTTTTCTCTTTCTTTTCCTAAACGGTCACCGGCCCAATACATATCGGAAGTGGCATGCGTTGGTTGAACAGACGGAATGATATTGTATTGTCCAAAAAGATTGAAATCATTTTCATTTACTACCTGTGCATGTTCAATTCTCCAGCGCAGATCATTTTTGCCTTTCAAATATTTAGCATAAGTATTTAAGATAACACGGTTCCCGCTGTCGCCAATGGCATGCGTACACATTTGAAAACCTTTGGAATAAATTCTTGCTGCAGCAGAATCGAAATGAGAGGCAGAACTTAATAAAAATCCTTTCCAGTCCGGGCGGTCAGAATAAGGATGCAGTAAACAAGCTCCCCGGGAACCTAATGCGCCATCTCCATACAATTTGAATCCCCGGACATTTAGCCGGTCTGTTTTTACAATGCCTCTTTTTTCCAGGTAATCAAAATTTTTAGGATCGTCACTCAGCATTAAATACAGGCGCATTTTTAGCTTCCCGTTTTTATGAAGCTCTTCTACCAAATCAACTGTTGCAAATGAAACTCCGCAATCATCAATGGTGGTAAGCCCCATAGCAAAACAATTGGCCTGTGCTTCCATCAATGCATTTGATAATTGAGTTTTATCGGATGAAGGGATCACCCTGCGAACAATGCCAATTGCATTATCAATTAAAATT
>Ga0136634_10000623_pt1 | contig 14915 bp, 13 predicted proteins | sample AntDrymUQ8332106_2_FD_104654 | JGI IMG/M metagenome (GOLD analysis project Ga0136634, IMG submission 104654) | Polar desert sand microbial communities from Dry Valleys, Antarctica - metaG UQ833 (21.06) | ecosystem: Environmental > Terrestrial > Soil > Desert | place: Antarctica: Dry Valley... | reverse complement strand
ACTGATGTTCCCTGAATTCATAGAAGGCATTAAGGATATCATTGTGGGCTCGGAAATCTTGTTATTAACCTGGTTACATATTGCCGACAGGAAGGTCCTGAAATGTATACCCCGTAATCACTACGAATCGCCACTTTTGGGAGTATTCTCAACAAGATCTCCTGATCGTCCGAATCCCATTGGTATTCATTTAGTGAAAGTTCTATCAATTGCAGATAATGGCATGATCAGGGTTTCTGGTCTGGAAGTTATTGACAAAACGCCTTTAATTGATATTAAACCTATCCGGAATGAATGAACACTTTTTTTTAAAAAAATAAAATGTTGTTATTATTCTCTTCTTTGAACCCTTACACTGTATGCAAAAATTTAAGTTGATGTCGGAATATAATTTAAGATCTCCCGATACTTTCATAAAATGCTTTCTTATACGTGTCTGAAATGGGAATGTAAACATCCCCAATTTTGATTTCGTCGCGCTCAATGGATTCAATCTTATCTAAAGCAACCATAAATGACTTATGGACCCGACAAACAATATGTTTGGGGATTTCAGTTTCCAGCTCGGTAAAAGTTTGCAGTGTCATTATCTTTTTCTGGGAAGTGTGTACCTTCCGATAGTCACGCATGCCTTCAATAAATAAGATATCATTCAGATTCACTTTTTCCAACCTGTTTTGTGTTTTTATAAAAAAGAACTTCATTTTAGATTCTCCCGGGAAAGGGGTAGTTGCATCCACCTTATTCACCGCTTGAAGAAACCGTTCGAAGGAGAAAGGCTTTAGTAGATAATCAGTAACATTTAGTTCATACCCTTTAAGCGCATATTCATGGTAAGCGGTAGTGATGATTATTTGAGACTTGGTTTTGGTAGATTCCAGGAATTGTATTCCTGAGAGATCTCCAAGATTGATATCGAGAAAGATAAGATCTACCTGATTAGAACTGATAAAACTAATAACCTCTATAGCATTTTCAAAAGTTTCGACCAGGAACAATGTGGGCACCTTTAGCACATAATTTTTGATTCGTTCCATTGCAAGAGGTTCGTCTTCTACTATGATGCAACTGACTTTCATCGAAAAATGGTTAGCTTGACTTTATATACATTGTTATCAACGGAATTGTTTAATTCATACTTGTTTTTATAAAGCAATGATAATCGTTTTTCAATTAATTCTTTGCCGAGTCCCCCAAAAGATTGACCATTTGATTTATCCACCTCAAAGGAATTACTACAAATGAATTGAACGAAATGGTCTGATATTTCGAAACCAATGGTAACAAAGCCCGGTTCGCCTTTTGAATAATGCTTGAAAGCGTTTTCTATAAAAGGAATGAACACCATTGGTTCAATGAACCACCCATTACTAATTCCCTTGACTTCCATACGAATGTTTTGCGGAAATGAAGTTCTGATCCGTTGAAGAGCCACAAATTTCTCTACGTACTCAATTTCTTTTTCTATCGGAATTTTGCTGTTCTTTGTTTCGTAAAGCATAAAGCGTATGATGTCGGATAATTTATTTAAGTATAAAGAGGCCTGCGACCCGTCTTTTTCAATAAGCATATCAATATTGTTAATGGTATTGAAAAGAAAGTGGGGATCAATTTGTGATTTGATAAGCGAAATCTCCATCTCGTAATTGCGCTTGTTCAATTCTTCCTTTAACTGGATGTCATTATACCAACCCACAAAGCCTCTGATCACCAAACCCATGATGGCATTTACCAAAACGATGACAGCTAATATGAATAGCACGATAATGGCCGAGTTCCCATCAGCTGACCAAAATGCGGGACTTATCTGAATGGAGATAATCGCCGCCCCAACAAACGCAGAAACGATGGAAACCCCTACGAGCATGGCCAATAGAATGGCAAATTTTCTGGCGCGTAAAAATTTAAATAGAAAAAAGTACGAAGTATAAAACCCAATTGCCCCAGGCACAATAGCGGTTCCAAACATCAGCTTACCCCAATTTAGGAAATCTGTAATGTGAAGTGAATGAAGTTTAGGAGCAGCGAAAAATAAATAGAATAGCATCAACAACACGAGATACATTAACCAATAACCGATTTGAAGTATAGTTGCTAATACTTTCCCCATCACTATTTCATTCTTGTCAAGATCATTTTATCAATTTCTCCCGATCTTACCACTACTCCATTCACACTTCCATTATTATTTAATTCAAATGAAAAGATGCCACCATTTTCTTCCAGATAAAAATCGGTATTGTTTAAGAAATGGAATTTCATCAATGCTATTGCGTTCTCCGACTGTATCCAAAGATAGTTGTCCTTTACCAGCAACGTAGCGGTTTCTCCCCCCAATTCAAGGTACTGTCCTTTGTATTTTTGCAATAAAGTTTCAGGAGGAGTTATAGGCGAAATCTTAATGGCCCTGATCTGTGTGCCAATTTCATTCTTATATGTAATACCGGCGATCCTCCCCTGAATATCACGATAAAACCTTTTTTCTGAATTTGATTCAAGGTTAAAGAAAGAAGTATCAGAAGTAAAATGCATTTCCCATGACTTTTCTTGTGTTTTAAACCACAAGGTGTTCCTTTTACGCTGAACTACAATGACTGAGTTGTTCTGTCGATAGGTTCCCTCAAGCCTGTTCATGACTGAATCAGAAAGTATAAACACTACTTTTTCACTCGGCCTTTCCGGTTTTGCAAAACCATGCCATCCAAATGCATCAGCAACGGCTTTAATCACTTCGCCAAAGATTTCGGAATTCGCGTCTGAGTTGGCAAGAATCACTACACCTTTCCCGCCTTTCATACTGGCATAATACCAACCGGAAAAGCCAGGGTTTCCTGCTCCGTGTTGGAAATATTTTGTTCCGTTTTTATCGTCAATAAAAAAACCTAACGCTGCAGACTTATCATTATATGGCAAGAGCATTAACTCTGCAACATTTTTTGAAAGAAAAGCCCCCGGCTTACCCTTTAGTGATTGTTGAATATTGATAATCATATTAGCAAGATCTGTTGGGGTAGTCCAAATTCCGGCAGCTGCCTGTTGAGGAGTGATTGGATATTTACCTTTAACTGCCCCACCATTGTTCATTTGCGTATAACCGGTAGCAAGTTGCATTCCCTTTCGGACTATGGGAGGTTGGGAAAAGGAACTATTTTTCATGTTCAAAGGCACCAGGACATTATTAAGCATGTAATTCTCATATGATTGTTTTGTAACATCCATCAATAAAAGTTGCGAGATTATCGTGCCGCCCCCGGAATACTTGTACTTCATACCCGGTTCGGACAACGACCGAATGGCCTCAGTAGTAGATGGTTTTTTACCTTCAAGCATCTGAACGATCGATGGTAATGTATCCCCACCCGAATAAGTGGTGAAGCCAAACCCATGCACATTAAGTCCTGCAGAGTGACTTAATAATTGAGCAAGTGTAATTTTCTTTCCTTTTGATATTGAATCATACGGAAATTTCCATGAGGTCAGGTAGGTATTTATATTTTTAAATAAATCAACTTTCTTTTCCTGATAGAGTTTTGCGATGCCTAAGGCATTAATTGATTTGCTGATCGAACCCGGTTGAAAAAGAGTCTCCGTTGTAACCGCTTTTTTTTCTTCTGCATCCGCCCAGCCATATCCTTTAGCGTATTCAACTTTATAATTGTTAATCACAGCAATACTCAGGCCTTTAATTTCGTAATACTTCATTCTTTCTTCAATCGTTGTAGTTGGTCGGCCTTTGATTTTGAATTTAACAAAGCCAGTATTTTCTTCTATTTGCTTTATTCTTTGCGTAACATTTTCAGTATTTTGTGAAACGTTTGTATTTCCTTTTTTTTGCGACACAACTACTACTATAATCAGCAAGCCAATGGCTGAAAAAGAGGTTATCATTTTTTTAGGATTAGACTTCAGTAAAACAGTCAACCCAAGTTTTTTAATTTTGCTTAGATAGAACAAATAATTTACGAGTGTAAAGAATAAGAAATAACCTGCGGCCCAAACATGAAGATTAACCGTTGGATCTATTTTGCTATCATTGGCGAGATACTGTAATGAACAGTACGAGTAGGGAAGGATGTAACCATATTCCCATGATAAGGCGATCATAGAAACAATTTCCATAACGATGCCAATACCGATAGGAACCATAAAATTTTTGATATGAAGGCTTAGCAGATATTGAAAAGCAAGAATAGGTAAGCAATTCAGAAAAAATCTGGCATTCCCTTTTAAAAAGTAAAAGAATGGAAAATCCTGTTGCGGAAAAGGGATGTCTGTGAATACCAGAGCTGGTAATACCCCTGCGATGTAAATACCAATATTCAGCAAAAGAAAAAATTGCACCAGCATAATTACCACCACACTTAGTTTCGCCCAGAAAATGACGGTAAGAGATTGGGGAGTTGTATGTAATTGTTTCCAGCCATTGTTTCGATACTCTATTTGAGTAATTAAACTGGCAGCCAGAATAACACCCATAGGCAGCAAAATGATGGCCATGAATTGCCAGGATTGATTGAACAAAGAATACCAGATGCCATCCGATGAATTTCCCTGTAAAGTTTTAGTATGTTGAATAAATCGAACGCAAGTAATAATAGCTGGAATAATACATCCTCCTACTAACGTAAGCCAGGAGGCCGCACTCCTTCTTTTTTTAATCCATTCACTTTGAAAACTATTTATAAATGTCATCGTGTTATTGATTGATTAAATTCATAAATACAGTCTCCAAATCGGAATTGCTTACACTTAATTCAAACACATCAATGCCTTCATGTACTAATTGACGGTTAAGAGATGCGACTTCTTCTTTTGAAGAACAGGAAAAGAAAAGGTGATTACCTTCTACCCTTGCTTCCCAATGATGATCATTCAAAATGTTGATCGCCTTTGAATTATCGCTTGTTTCCATCCTCATATCAGAAAACTGTTGTCGCTTGCTCATCAACTGTTCCAATGATCCTTGAAACAACAATCTGCCCTTATTGATAATTCCCACGTGAGAAACCAATTTTTCAATCTCTGCTAGCAAATGACTTGAAATCAAAATAGAGGTCCCTTTCTGCTGGTTTATTGTCTTAAGAAGGTCCCTGATTTCTAGTATTCCATGAGGGTCGAGCCCGTTGGTTGGTTCATCTAAAATTAGTAGGGAGGGATTATGTAGTATGGCGATACCAATAGCCAGGCGCTGTTTCATACCCAATGAAAAGTGCTTCACCTTTTTATTGTTTGTATGCTGTAACCCTACCAACACCAATACTTCACCGATCCGCTTTTTTGGACATTGATATATTTTTTGAAGTAAGTTTAGGTTTTCCTGGGCGGTAAGGTGTTCGTATATGGATGGACTTTCTATCAGCGACCCAATATTTTTTAAAATCTCAATGCGACGGTTGTTCAAGGATTTTTCAAAAATGAAAATAGCGCCCTGTTGCAGGCGCAGCAATCCTAATATTAAGCGCAAGGTGGTTGTTTTGCCTGCACCATTTGGTCCTAGAAAACCATAAATGCTTCCTTTGGGCACCTGTAGATGGAGATCCTGAATAACAAGATTCCCAGTTCCAAAGCGATGATGAAGTTCTGTTGTTTCAATACTATGCATGTCTGATTACTAATAGATAGGTATAATGATAGGCACAATACATGGGAGATCGTAACCTGTTATGCAACTTCCAGGAAGAAGCCTGCAAAACGTTTGTTTGGTCCTTTAAAATAGTAACTACCGGAGACAATCCGTGTCAGGAAGCACTTGTGTTTCGCGATAGAGTGCTGATAAATGGGTAGCACTACCCGTGATCATATTCCCTGGAAAGAATTTTAAGACTAATTTATAAGAAATACCTGCAACCACTAGTCGAAAGTGGAAATGGATCGATGCGTTACGTGGTGTAACCGAATCAGGAAGACAGTAAAAGAGAATAATAAATAAATACTACTAAATGGGTATTGTCCCGGGCATTAATCCGGCTTAATTTGCATGTATTCGATTCCATTCACGGGTACGGAAAGAGATCCTTTAGTTAATCATAATTTTTATTTTGATTTAAATGATTGCGTGCTGACTCAGTGAAATATAATCAGGCAACTGGAAGACTTGCTGATTGACTATCTATTATTGATTTCCTCTCTAAACTTCATTTAAGCCACTCACATTAAATTATTCATTTATGAAACACGGTAAATTGTTTTTTGCCTTCACTGGCATTATTCTTTTATTAACTAAATGCAAACCTGATTCTGAAGATAGCACGTTCCATGCTAAGGTTGATAGCACCTATGCCATGCTGATGGACTTAAAATATCAGGAAATAAAAATCACAAACAACACTTTCGAGGATGCAAAGATTACTGCGGCCATCCAGGCGTATGCAAATGCAAAGACAACTGATGAAAGAATCAGTATTATGGATGCTGTGAGAAGGGATATTATTAAAACAGATGTAACAACTGATTTGCCTGCAAGCAAACAACAGGGATTAGATTTCATTACTCAATTCAACAGGATAACACCAGAAAGATTTGATTTAGCTATTCAAAACAATGACGTTGTTGTACAACAAATTAAATTAATGAACGCCCATTTTAATGATCTGGACACGGGAACGATAAATGCAATCGGAGTTTATGAAAAATTGAGCAAAGAAGACAAAGTAAAATTCCTGGGTGAGCCGGATGCATTTAAACCAGTACCTGATTATATACAAAGATATTTAGGTCGGGAGTTTCAGAGAACGTATTATTTCCAAAGATACCTGGCTATGGAAAGGCTCAATAAGTATCTGTTACAAAAAAGGTTCATCAACGAGTTCCCCCAGGGATTTAAACAATTAAGGGATATCGGGCAGAAAGAAACAAACTATCAATTCGATTTGAAACTGGCAAAGAAGTAGGCAAATGAAACGTTATGTAATTGCATCCCTGGGAGGTTTAATTTTCCTGCATCACATTATTTGTACACTATTGTACAATGCTCCCGTAAATCCGTTAACCAATGCATATCAACCGTATGTTGCCGGTTATATGAACCCGTTGTTTACCCAAAAATGGCTCTTGTTTGCCCCTGAACCTGCCACAAACGATTTAAAACTCTGGTACAAAATAAAATCGGAAAACAAGTGGAGCAGCTGGTACGATCCATTAGAACCCATTCTAAAAAAGCATCAAAAAATACGATTTACTTATAATGCGAAATTGCTTTATGTATACGGCAATATCCCCCGAGACCTCGGAATAAAAAATGAGGAACTAATGATAAAATATGCGTGCGGAAAAAATGATACATCGTGTAATAGAATGAAAAATGACAGCCTTTTTCAGTCCCGGGAGTTTATATTAGCAAAGCGATATGTTAGAAAAGATGTGATGCAATCTTCTCCTGTTGCAAAAATTGATAGCATTCAAATTATGATCATTCAATTGTACCCCAAACAATTTTCTGAAAGATTGAGCAACAAACCATTTGGATATGCTAATGCTACTGAATTTGCTCCAATATCATTTAATAATAAATGACAAACAAACTAAATAATCATATTCAGCAAATTATAGACAATGGTGCAAATACCATTACCAATCACATCACGCATCCCCATAGTATACGTCTTCTCAGGAAATTAGTGTATGGCTGGTTTTTGATAAATACGCTTATTTTAATTCCGTCTGCAAGTGAATTTTGGGCACAATCTTCATTAGTTCCTAAAATTGATAATCAAGTATCTAACCAATATCCGGTACTCTACCTGTTAAGTTATGATTTCTTTGCGCCGTATTATAAGGTATTCATTGGTTTACAAATTATTTTTCTGATCGCAGGTATATTATGCATTTATCCCAGGATAGTAAGTATCCTCATCTACCTGGTAACCATAAATCTCGATAACAAAGCGTATGTGATCCTGGATGGGGGTAACAATCTTTTACAGATTATCTTATTGTACATGATATTCATGAACCCGTCCCTAATTCCTAACATGTATAGAAATACAACTCTCAATAGAATAAACAATGCAGTCTCCAACCTGAGTTTTTATTTAGTTCGAATACAGCTGGTGGTGGTCTACCTGGTTTCAGGACTGGCAAAAGTGAGTGGAGAACTCTGGCAAAACGGAACTGCTCTATACTACACACTTAACGTAGACGAATATTCGCACCCTATTGCAAAAAAATTGATTTCAAATTTTCCTGCCATCTCTGTATTGGGTACGTATGCCACTCTAATATACCAGGTGTTATTTCCCTGGCTGGTTTGGAATCGAAAAATCAGGCCTTACATCCTTGCATTTGGCACCTTTATTCACATCCAGATATCTTTTGTAATGGGCTTATTTATGTTTGGATTTGCCATTGCAGTATCATACTTCAGTTTTACTACCGATGAGGCAGCAAAAAAAATATTGAGGTTCCCAAACAGGATCATACTTTTTTTCAAAAAGAAAATGGTCAGAAGGAAAAAGCTTATCCCAACTACCATTTGATAAATGAATGATGCAGTGCTACTCCGACACTTAGAATATGTATGACTGGAAAATAATCACTGGATTAAAAATTCCAGTGAATCCATTTTTACTATCACTCAACATGCCTCTTCATTTCACGCATTGTCCCACCTTTTCTCAGAAGCAAAAACATAAACACCTCAATCTCTTTTATTTCTTCATCCAGGTTTCTACAATATATCTTCCTAATTCCTTACCCATCTGGAGCCCGGTTTCATTATCTGAACGAAAATGAATGCCTGCATAGAACCTTGAATCTGCACAATCCTGGGCAATTTTCTGAAACTGTTTGGCGTCAGCAGGGAAAAAATATCCCAAAACAGCACTTGATGTTGCCGCTCCAGCGGCGTGGCCGGATGGATAACCTGGAAAAGGAGGTGTTTGTAAAAGCGGCTTATAAGTGGTGTCGTACTGGGATGGCCTTATTCCCCAATAGGCATATTTCGCATCCATAATGGCAATAGCTGCGTCATGAGAGGCTGTCTGCAATACTGCGTATATACGAGCAACCGCGGGCGCATCATCAGACATCCGGTACTCAAACATTTTCTGACTTGCAAGATCCGACCATAATTCAAAACCGCTGTTTGCCCAGTAATAAGCAAGGGAAGTGGATCTAAAATTTTTCTTAAAATTCTTCATTTCCTTCATTTCACTTTCAAAATCCGGGGGAGGCAATGGCCTGAACTGATCTGCTGAACGTAATACCAGTGTTGAGAATAATGGAAGCGTAATCCCAAGAGGGAAAGCACCCGTCCACTTCTTTGGATCTTTGTTCATGGAACCATCCCATACCTTATCAGAACCATCCTTCTTCGCTTTTTCGATGATTAGTTTAGCAACCTGCTCACCTAATTTCCAACCTGCTTCAACATCACTTGGAAATTGTACTCCTGCATCGATCCGGGATTGGGAAGCAGCTTGCGCCAGACGTAAGATTGAATCTGCTTTTTCAGGAAAAAAATAAGCAAGCACCGTTGCAGCTGCGGCGGCTGTAACAGAATGTTCACAGGGATATGAAAAAGTCAGCGGGGAATTAATCGAAGGTTTTAATGATGGGTCTACAACCTGGGGGCGTTTCCTTTTATATTTCACCTTTTCTTTCCAGGCTAATATAGTTGCATCATAAATAGCAATATTCATCCACGATGATGGAGTGCGAATGATTACATCGAGCTTCTCCCAGGAGTGCAATTTAGGAGCAATCTGATTCCAGCGGTAGGCCGGTGCTCCTGCATTCCAATATTTTATCGCCGCGATTTTTTTTTCATCCAGGTTCCCCATTTTCTGTTTGATAGTTTGCAATTCAACTTGCGATTGCGCAGCTGCAGGGGGAGCAAGCATCGTTATTTGCTGAGGGTTATCTAGTAGCTTTGGTTTCCAGTTGGCTGCTTCATAATTGGCTGATGGACGCGGCCCTTCCATTTGAGCAGTGGCAAATATTTCTGAAAGTGTAATTAGGATCGAAAGAATTATCTGTTTCATTGTAATGGTTTGATGTAAGATTTATAGTGAAAAATTGATGTTATTAATCTGTACCCTAAGCATCTGGTATACTTATACAAGAATATTAAAATAAAGAAAGCCAACTATGCCAAAGTCAATAGACAGCCGATTATGGTATATAAACAACATCGTAAGACCAATACCACAAATAGTATAGAGAAACAAAAATCAAGGAGGTAGATGGAAGGGTATAGCTTATACATTTTTTTGATTGACCTTTTTCGGTTATTGGTTTACCCGAAAGTCAATTCGATAGACTTTAAAATGAAACGGGAAAGATTTGCCGACATTTATCTCTTATTACAAGATGAAAAGATTGATCAACTTGGAGCGCTTTAAATTTTACCTGTGGGTTGGCTTAGTTTATTTATTGCTTTGGATATTCAACGCCCTAGCACATTATCCGGAGGCGTTTGTGCCGAGAGCTATCAATGAAATGTGGCGGGCTTCTTATATAATTATTGTCAATTATTGGTTTTTTGAATATACCCTACTGAAGATATCGCGAAAAAAAATTCTAACATCCCTATTAATATTAGCAACTCAAATCTTTTTATTTTCTTTTGGGTTATATGTCTGGAGAGGTATCGGAATTCTATTACAATTTTATACGGCTTTTGAAAACTACCCCTCAGTTGGCGAGGCAGTATCTCACCAGATGTCAGCAAGCGTATCGTCCATTTTATTTTTTGGAATTATAAAGCATATCTATGATTACAGAAAATTGAAAACCGCAGCACAACAACTGCGTATTGAAAAACAACAGGCAGAATTGAACTATCTCAAGTCGCAAACAAATCCTCATTTTTTATTCAACACATTAAATAATATTTATTCATTGGCTAGAGATAAGTCCGACCTGGCACCGGAATCTATATTAAGGCTGTCCAAAATTCTTCGATTTATGCTTTACGAAGCCGGTGGAGAATATATTGCTATAGAACAGGAGCTCAAAATTATCAGTGACTATATTGCTCTTGAAAAATTGAGGTACGATGATTCCTTACATATCAATTTTAACTATGATATTGAAGATATGAAACAGGCCTTGCCGCCCCTGTTGCTGATTCCCCTGGTGGAAAATGCATTCAAACACGGTGTTTCAGAAACCAGGGCTCAACCATTTGCCGATATTCACCTTTCAGTGAATGGAAGGAAGTTGACATTTTTTGTAAAAAATTCTGCTGAATCAATTGCAGGGAGAAAGGGTGTAAAAGAAAATATTGGTCTTACAAACCTGAGACGACAATTAGAACTACTTTATACAGAGTACAATCTTTCTGTTGAACAAGGCGAATCGCAATTTACTGCAACTTTAAAAATCAATCTTGCCAGCCATGTCTAAAATAAAGTGCATTATAATAGAAGATGAGCCCTTAGCAGTAAAAGTTCTCACGGATTATATTTTGCAAGTGCCGTTTCTTGAATTAGAAAGAACATTTAAAGATGCTATTCTTGCAACGGACTATTTACGTGACCATCCTACAGACCTTATTTTTTTAGATATTCATTTGCCTAAATTAAAAGGCATGGCTTTTTTGAAAACGATTCTATATCCACCTGCAATAATTATTACAACCGCTTATCATCAATATGCAGTGGAGGGATTTAATCTAAATGTTACCGACTACCTTTTAAAGCCATTTGAATTTGAGCGTTTTTTAGTAGCAGTAACGAAGGTAAAAACATCTGAAAGAATAAAACCGAAACCACTTGAAAGCCCTGAAATAAAAGATTATCTGTTTTTAAATGTGCAAAAAAAGAAGGTGAAAATTTTATACTCAGAGATTGTTTATATTGAAAGTCAACTGGAATACATTAAAATTATTACCACGAAAAAGGAATACATTTCAAAAATGAGTACTCATGAAATTGAAGTCCTTTTACCTCCACATTTGTTCAAACGGATTCATCGTTCCTATATCATTTCAATAAGCAAAATTGAATCATACACAGCCGAAATAGTGGAGCTTAATGGAGTATCTATTCCCATTGGTAGGGGCTACCGGGATAATTTAGAAAACTTATAGATTTTTAAATCCAGAATTTGAAAACAAAGCTCACAAAGTGCCCGTATTCAAACACCACTCGTAGCGATAAAGAGGTACAATTAAAATTTTAAAAGAGGGGTTTGCTATGTACTAAAATTCCAGTGAACTGACTTGCACAAGTTGGCTAACCCACACAGCACTCTGGAATTTATTTAAAAACGGGCGCTTTTATTTAGCTTTATAAACTGGTTGAATTTGTTGTCTCAGAGTGGATAAACTTATGGAGATTGATTGCAGGGAACACACGTCGAAGTCGGGGGATACCAGTATTAAATATGTCTACCGATTCTTTCCACTCAGCCGGTCTTGCCCCTCCGTTGCTTTCAGGATCTCCCATGGCAAGAGCTGTTGAAGACCTGAGCAATAACTCAGCCGAGACTTCCGCGATAACTCCATTTTTTTTGTCAATACCGTCAAGTTCTTTTAGCCAGGGATTGAGTCGCTGCAGATAATTGTGAGAGTACAATCCAAGAAGACAGCGCGCTAACGGAGTCGCAGGCAAATGATCCCAATGAAGATGTGTGTTGAAACTTTCAACCTTTTCTCGAAATCCGGGATAAATATGATTGGTATCGTGAATGAGCATCGCGTAATCAAATTTCCAACGTAAGGGTGCTTCATAAAGTGTGCTCCATTCCCACGCATTGTGTGTACTAAAGGCATAGGAGATGCCATCAATTATGCTATCAAAATTGTCCTGACATCCATTCACCACAATTTTGATGCGTTCCCGCTCAATGCCGTCGGCAATCATTTCTTTAAGAAGGGCTGGTACGGTGCGCTCATAGAATTTTAAACAGGATGCAATAAGGTAGATAATTTTGGTTTGCTGAGATATTGTTTTGTTTGGAATAAGGCACAACTTCTGTGGAGATTCAGGCTCATCACAGAAAAAACCAATGGGCATATCGCCAAGTGACTGCTGCCAGGTGGAACTCGGAATCCAGTTATTATGTCCTGAAATAAAAGCAAACGATTTATCGGAATGTACAGTGCCATGATTATAGGGTATCCAGCTACTTTCGTTAGGATTGCTATAGCCGGTTACCCTTCCATCTGGCTCCAGGGTCAGAACCCCGATTGGCACTAAAAGAAAGCCTTCCCGCGTATCGAAAAAGCGACAAAAAAGATGGGGAGTTGAAATCAGCCGATTCATGTCGATACCCGGCTTAAGAACTAACTTGGAATCTAAAACAGTAATTTTTCGTTCTTTATCTATTGTTAATTCTACGTTCATATTAGATATTTATTTAAAACATTGGGATTACAAGGAATAAGTTATTTATTTATCTTAACACAAATCCTGTTCCTGCATAAAGTTTCGTGAACGGCGGCATATATATTTTATATAATTCTATTTTACAATAAAAATATTTACAAGTCTACTACATGAAATTTAAAACCTTTTTTATTGGGGGTTATGAATGTGCCGATCTGGTAAACAACCAGGGAAACCGTGTTGACCTCCTCAATCAAACAGAACATGATACCCGCGCTGCGGAAGATTATACACTCCTTTCCCAGGCAGGAATTAAAACTGTACGAGAGGGCATCCGTTGGAATTTTGTTGAAAAAGAACCGTTCATTTATGATTTTTCTGAAGTTAAAAACAGGCTTATTGCTGCACAGGAAACCGGTATTCAACAACTCTGGGATATTTGTCATTTTGGTTACCCGGATGGCTTGATACCTACGCATCCTCATTTTGCACATCGGTTGAGCCAATTATGTAAAGCTTTTGTAGAATTATATCGTCATTATACTGATGACCCTTTGATCATAACTCCCATTAATGAAATAAGTTTCCTTTCCTGGCTGGGTGGGGAAGCAAGGGGTACTGTTCCTTTCGCAGTTCATTCTGGTTTCGACCACAAATATTTTTTATGCAAAGCTGCTATCAAGGCAATAGAAACGATAAGATCAGTTGATCCTGCCGCTCAAATATTGATGGTTGAACCTCTTGTTAAAGTGCATCCACAAATTGATACAGAAACCTGCGACGAAATTACGGGATTCAATGAAGCTCAATTCCAGGCGATGGATATGATAACAGGTAAAATATGCCCGGAATTAGGCGGTAGACCCGAGTACATGGATCTCGCAGGGTTTAATTTTTACTACAACAATCAATGGGAGCATTGCGGAACTGTATTAGGCTGGTGTAAGGAAAAAAGAAGAAGTTGCTTTTCTGAATTGTTGGAAGAAGCATACCTGCGCTATAATACTCCTGTTGTACTTTCCGAAACGGGACATTTTGGTGAACACAAAGCTTCATGGATGGAGTTGATCACTGAAGACTGTATTGATGCCATCAACAAAGGGGTGGATTTAAGAGGCATATGTATTTATCCTGTTTTAGACAGGCCTGATTGGGATAACTCCAATCATTTAATTTCTTGTGGAATCTGGACATACAATCATATGAAAGAAAGAATTGTTGATCACGAATATCTGCAAGTTGTTCAAAACTGCCATTCACTTATTCAATCACATGTAATGGAAAGAACTATCATTCAGCAAAGAATTATTATGGCTCAGGGTTAATTACTGACTGCATTTTCTTTATGTGAAAACCGGCGGTTGTACTTTCGCGAATTCTTCTGCCTTTGCTTTATCAAGTTCCCTGAAAAATAAATCCATTATGCGTGAATTTTTAATCCATGCCGGGAAGAAATTTTTTCAACAGCAATTCTTTACGGCTTCGCGATACGTTTACGGATGAACCATCGCTCATTACCAGGTAGCCCCCTTCACCTCTTATATATTTTTCAATTTCATTTATGTTTACCAGGTGCGAATGATGCACGCGGATGAAAGAATAATCCTCCAGCATCTCATCCAATTCTTTTAAATTTCTGGTTGT
>Ga0136634_10000622_pt1 | contig 14931 bp, 9 predicted proteins | sample AntDrymUQ8332106_2_FD_104654 | JGI IMG/M metagenome (GOLD analysis project Ga0136634, IMG submission 104654) | Polar desert sand microbial communities from Dry Valleys, Antarctica - metaG UQ833 (21.06) | ecosystem: Environmental > Terrestrial > Soil > Desert | place: Antarctica: Dry Valley... | reverse complement strand
TGCTTTATTCGACTTATCGCAAAGTGCCAGTGCAAAATTTTTTTTTACGAACCATGTTGGTCGAGAGCCTGAAAGAACTGCAATCGCAAAGTGCATTGTTGTACCTAAGCAATATCGCTAATGAAGCGATCCAAGCCGACCTGGATCCGGGAACCGAAATCAATACCAGGGAAGATGAAATAGTAATTAGAATCACCGCCGTAGAAGGCATTTCGCAATTGGCCGCTGACAGCCTCGCTGCTGCAGAAAAAATATTAATGGAACTCATTAATCATAAGGATCTAACGGTTAGGCAAATGGCTGCAAGAGGGTATTTGAAATCTGCTTTTGGCAATGTCAATGAAAAAATGCAGGAACTGAGGCGTAAACTTCCAAAGGAAGAACATTGGTATATAACAGCCGACACGACAGATATTAAAAAAGTAAAACATCCTGATATGCCTGCCCGGTATCAGGTTGAACCAAAAACATCTTCTGAGGCTCCTAAAATCAAAAACTAAAAACAATGAGAAACATCCTTCATCAAAAAAGAATTGCTTTCTGTAATCTGCTATTTTTCCTCGCCTTTATATCAGATCTGTGTGCTCAACAAAATTGCTCAGTGCCGGCACATGACAATGATGGTGACGGAAGTTCATTTTATGCGTCCGGCTTATGCAACCAGGAACTCGTGAATCATTGGTGGGCTGTTTTTGATATGAGAAGAGAAGACTGGGACGCTGGTTTTGGTTACGATGATTGCTGTAATCTGGACCTGCCGCTGGGAAGAACATTTGCAGCACTTTACCTGCTAACATACTCTGCTGAAGATTATGCAAGAAGCACTGGTGATTTTAGCGGCAATGCTTTGAGATGGGCATATCCATATACAGCCTCCAATGCAGGCAGGCTGCAAGCCTTGTGTTTCAAACCAGGTTCTTCTCCGGGTCAATGGGCTGGCTGGGCTTATGGTGATAGAATTGAACTCTATATTCCATTTTTTTATGGGTTCGATGTTGTAACCAGAGCGGGTACTTTTTTGCATGAAGCACGTCACAATGGTGGAAAGAGCCATGATGGCGGAACCGGTTGTACACGGGGAGCTTCCTGTGATACCAATTGGGAATATGAAGGTGCAAATATGTACCAAGTACTATACCTGTGGTGGTTTGCCGTAGACGGAACTCGCACAACGACCGCAATCAAAAATATGGCTAGAAACAGAGCAAGGGCCATTCACAACAATGCATTTAATACAAGCCCAGGGTTTAGCATCTAAGCAATTTGAAATATAAATGATGCGCTTCTGTGTAAGGATAAATAGCCTGGCCTTTGCATGGCTCCTTGTACCTAAGCTGCTGCTTTCACACGGGATTCAATAAAGTAACGTCACCAATTCTTTGATGCATGATAATTCTGACACGGCTGAAACCCGGACCAGAAAGTATAGACTCTTGCTATCTATTGTTTGACATTTTAAGCAGGTAAGAAACCATAAAATTAGCTTCACTACAATCTGTTAAAATGTGCATAAGCATGATAAGTATACTGTTATCTATTTGTACAGATCTCCATTGAGATATTTCAATCCTGAGTCGCAAATGATGGTAACGATTTTCTTTCCTGCTCCGATCACTCTTGCTCTTTGAATGGCTGCCCACACATTGGCGCCGGAAGTAGTTCCCCCAAATATGCCTTCCACTTTTGCCAATTTCCTTGCCGTTTCATAGGCGTCCTTATCGGTGACGGCTATAATTTCATCTGCAAGGTCCGACCTGAAAATAGAGGGTACAAACCCTGCGCCGATCCCTTCCAATCTATGACTTCCTGTTTTTTCACCACCTGAAAGAGCGCGTACATGGAAAGGTTCGATAGCAAGGCATCGGATACCCGGTATTTCTTTTTTAAATACTTCTGCATTCCCGGAAAAACTGCCCCCGGTTCCGACCCCCATAATAAATTCATCGATCGTATTTCCAAGAACGGCGATCATCTCTTTTGCCATGTTGTGATAGGCATTCCGGTTGTCAATATTATTAAATTGATCAGTCCAGAAAGTATTGGGTTCTTTACTTAGTTCTTTGGCCCTCGCCACCATGGAATCAATGAGGGTAGCTGTTATCTTACCCTGTTCGCTTGGAAATAATTCAAGTGTAGCGCCGAACGCACGCATCGTCTGAAGCTTTTCCTGCGAAAAAGCATCTGAGGATACGAAGTGAGCCTGGTAACCTTTCGTGGCACAAACCATTGCCAGCGAACTTCCCGTACTGCCGCCGGTGTAATCAACTACTTTGCCGCCGGCTTTCAGGTCGCCTCTTTTTTCAGCGCCTTCAATCATAGAAAGTGCCATGCGGTCCTTCATACTTCCGGTGGGATTGGCCCCTTCATATTTCACATAAATGTCTGCGCAACCGGCTTCAGCAAGCCGTTCCAATTTTATTAATGGAGTGTTTCCAATTGCTTTCATTTTTAGATTGATTAAATCGTACACAATTATAAGACTTTGTGCGGAGTTGGTTGAACGGGGAATAATCGGGTAAACCTGTGCAAAAGCTCCTCTCTTATTTTATTGTTCATTGCTGCCCTGATCTTTCACGATTTTGCAGTACGGATTTATGTCAATTTTAAATAATGCTCTCGCAGTTTTTTATCGAATTTTTCAATGCAATTCCGCTATAAAGTTCTTGGTATCGAAGCTGCATATTTATCTAAAAACTGCAAAAGCCTTTTACGGTCTTTATCTCCTGCAAACCGCAACATCCATCCCGTTGCTTTGTGAATTAAATCTTCTTTATCGTGTAATAATGTTCCCGCGATTTTGAATGTATCATCCACTTCGCCTTGCCTGATGGGGAATTAGAAGCACATGTATATCAGATGAGAAAAGGCAATTGGATAAAGCGTGGAAAAATTGAAGAGAAATCAGTCAAATTTCAAACGGCTTTTTATCTACTCCGGTTTACTTTTTTTTCCCAGCCAACTCTTCCAGCGTCCAGTAATTTTTACGATCCTTGTAATTATCTCTTTCATTAGCAATCGCGCCACGCCAAAAAAACCCTTTCCGGTTGAGGTGACCTCTCACATAACTTATGATACTAGATAATTGTTCATCGCTGTATTGCGCCTGCGGCGCCATAGGCCCGGGATACTCCACTCCGTCCACAGGACCTGTAAGTCCGTGAAGCAATATTTTCATCACCAGGCTTGAATCCCCCTGCAACCGCGGAGATCCTACCAATGGAGGAGCCAGTTGCGGAATCCCCTTTGCATCGCCTCCATGACAAGATGCACAATTCTCCTTGAACAGCCGGAATCCATTAGCGACCTCGGTTGCTAGCTCTCCCCGTAACCGGTATTGTTCTTTCAAAGCCACGATTTCAGAAAAAGAAGGATTCAGATTTTCTTTGGCAGTAACCTGGATCACTTCGTTACCGGGAAACTGTTTGACTATGCTGGCAACCCATGCTTTCGTTTCATTGTTTTTCTTCCGCATACTCAGCAGCAGTTGTTGTGCTACCTCCGGGTGCTGATCTCCGATCAATGATTTCAAAGCGACAAAAATTTCACTTTCACTTTTTAAAAGATAAGGCTCACACATCCGGATAGCCGCTACCCGTACCCGGTGATCTTCATCTTTAAGGGCCACTTTTAATAAAGGTATATCCACATTTTGTAATCCTTCCAAAGTCCAGAGCGCATGAAGCTTTTGTATCTCAACGTTTTTTTCTCCACCAAACCATTTTGATAAAAAACCTCGATTTCCGCTGACTATTTCCTTCAGCTTCTCAACCACTGACTGATCATCTTTTAGTATGATGAGTTTTTGGGCTGTCATTCGCCACCATCCATTCGGATGTCCCAGGTATTGTATCAATTGTGAGGCTGACTTGTTTAGTAACTGGGGTGGCGGACCAGGTTTGTCATTCTCATGGTAAATCCGGTAAATCCTGCCCTTTTGAACGAATTTGTCGAATCCTTTTTCCTTAACAACAGTTCGCAGGTAGCTGCCTTCCTTCACCCAATTGCCTTCCTGTATTATTCCGCGATACATATCCACGATGTAAAGACATCCGTCCGGTCCGGTGGCAGAAAAAACGGGGCGGAACAAAGGATCGGTCGAAGCTAAAAATTCAGCATTGTTGTAACGGTTTTCCAAAACAATCTTGCCATTCGCATGATTTACTTTTGCCCTGCGCACCAGCCGGCCAACCGGTTCAGGAATAAAAAGATCTCCATATGCAGGCGGCATTTTATCACCCAGGAAAATTTCCTGCCCTGCCACTGCGGTAAATTTATTGAGTGTGTTGTCTACAGATCGGATTCTCTTGAGTCCACCCTGTGCATCCGGCGTTCCTACGAGAGGCCAGGGCTCCATGAAAGTTGAATCCCACTTACCCTTCATTTCCAGGCTTCCATAGGAAGGGTGTTGCTGAAAGCCCAAAGCCGGAATTTCTCCACCTGCCCTTGAAAAAAACAAGCGGCCGGCCTCATCCTGGGTTAGTCCCCACTGTCCTGGCAACGATTCCGGCAGTGTATCGCGAGTCAGCCCTTTTGGCGTATACCGGTAACGAAAAGATTTATTTGTAACATATAACCAATTGTCGATACTCCAGATCATATTGGCATCCTGGTGCTCTAAATTACGGTTGTCCCTGGCCGTATCTACCAACATCAGTATCTTTTCATCTGCTTTGCCATCTCCATTGGTATCCCGATAAGTATACAGATTGCGGTTATAGGTTTCCCCAATAATTAATCTATTGTCGAGTGGCAACATAATTCTTGGTAAAACAAGACTGTCAATATAGGTTACGCTTTTATCCATTCTTCCATCCTGATCTTCATCGGTGAGTAAGGAAATACGGCTCCAAGGGGCGTTTTCATCTTTTGCATCTATATCCTGCATATAAGTCATCATCTGGGCCACATACATCCTGCCATCTCCATCCCACGCTATGCTCACCGGCTCGCCAATGAGCGGTTCACTTGCTACCAGTTCAATTTTATATCCTTCAGGCAAATAAAATTTATCTAATGACTCTTCAGGAGAAAAATTTTTTATTTCCGGTTGTGCTGAAATGGCGGGCTTTTTATAAATTTTATCTCTATACTCCTTATTTCCATTACAGGAAATAAGGTATCCACTTACGCCTATAAAAAAAGTCCATGTGATTACATGCTGGAGAAAAACAACAAGTGATCTGAGACAGGATTCCGTTTTTAATTTTGTTACATCCATTTATAAAATGATTTATGCAGAATAAAATATCCAGGTCTTAAACCAGTCGGTCCAATAAAATGACTTACCTGGATTGTTTATTAAAGAAACGGCTTTTAATGGTCATTTAAAACAGCAGAAATTCTTTTGATAACATTCGCAATGATTTAAATTTACCCACTATGATTCGCCTATGCCGAAAGAGAAGGGTACTTTGAAAAAAAATATTCCGGCTGGATAGTGAATAAAAGACCGACTTTGAGTTGTAAGGTTTAGCAGCGATGAGAATAATAAAGTTGCAGAAATACAAATAAAACATGAAGGTGGTTATTTAGAATAGATTCACAGACAGTAAACTACCGACAAAAATGTTCTCCCTGAAAAAGGCAGATGATAATAAACGACCCAAACTCTGGCTTCAGTGCGCTACTGGCGCAAGGCCATACCACATTATCAGTCCGGTTTGGAAGCTGTTGTAAAAGGTTTGCCTATATGTTGGTATACGGTTTGAATTACCAACAGTTATGGATCAGTACATTCTAACACTTACAATCGTCGGTTTTGCAGCTTTTACAATGGCCTGGATGCCGGCGATCAGTAAGAGAACGCAAATATCCTATTCTGTACTATATGTTCTGGCGGGGGTCTTCATTTATACAATCTTTCCGGGTATTTTGCCTGTCCCGCTTCCGCAGATACACCAGAATGCTAGTCTTCATCTGACCGAGCTTGTAGTGATCATCTCCTTAATGGGAACGGGAATTAAGATCGACCGCCCATTTACATTCAAAAACTGGTTGTCCCCATTGAAACTGATCTTCATTGCTATGTTGCTTTGTATCGCTGGCGCTTCTATTCTGGGTTATACATTCCTGGAACTGGATCTGGCCTCCGCAGTTTTGTTGGGGGCGGTACTGGCACCTACGGATCCGGTTTTAGCAGCAGATGTGCAGGTAGGTCCCCCCAATGAGCGGCTTAAATCCGAAACCAAATTCGCCCTCACTGCAGAAGCTGGATTAAACGATGGCATGGCCTTCCCTTTTGTATGGCTTGCCATTACCCTTGGTGTCATTGCGAAAGGTTCCGATGCGAGCCTGCTTAATTGGTTCGCCATCGACTTCTTGTATAAAATTCTGGCTGGGCTAGTAATTGGTTTTCTATCGGGAAAGGCCTGTGGGTATTTGGTTTTTACCCTTTCAAAAAAATATAATTATTTAAAACCCATGGATGGCTTTTTGGCGATAGCTCTCACTTTCGTTGTTTATGGAATAACTGAATTGCTACATGGCTATGGATTTATTTCTGTTTTTATCAGTGCCTTCACACTCCGGCATTACGAAAAAGAGCATGACTACCATGAGGAGTTGCATTCTTTTACTGACCAGTCGGAACGGCTGTTGATTGCAATATTGCTGATCTTATTTGGAGGTGCTCTTGTAAACGGTATTCTCGACGCGCTTACCTGGAAAATGGTTTTGTTTGCACTCGGGTTCCTGTTACTGATAAGACCACTGGCAGCCTATGCCAGTCTATCTGGTTCAAAAATGCATTTGAAAGAAAAATTAGCGATCAGTTTTTTTGGAATCCGCGGAATGGGATCGGTATTCTATCTCTGTTTCGCCATGAAAGAATTTGAGTTTATGTTTGAAAATGAATTATGGGCGATCGTTGCCTTTACTATTCTCATTTCTGTAATCATTCATGGAATTACGGCAACCTCGATCATGAACCATTTAAAGGAAAACATGACCAAGGAAAAAATACCGGAATAGATATCGCTACTATAAAATGCTGAATGCAACAAATGGTGCCTAATGTACACCCCACATCAGGTGGAGCTGGCTTTAGTTGCCTTTATTGCCGGCACAAGATGCTATAGCACATAACCTATGCCTCACGCCAGGTATGTGGAAATGCTTTTGCTACTCGGCTCCTGTCGGCCAGGAGTGTTGTACATAAAAAAGCCCGTAAAGTCTATGCTTTACAGGCTTTGAATCATGTGAATAATAATCAATGAAGCACATGATTTACCAACAAAAACCCAACGAAAATCAGTACAACTAATAACCAGGGTTCTGATCCTTTGGATCTATATCCGGATTATTATCAATCTTATTTTTCGGAATTGCAAAAAGTAGAAAGCTATCCGGTACATCGATGACTTTTGCAGCCTTGATCACCTGCTTACCAGTTTTTGTGCGAACCAGGTCGAACCAGCGTTTGCCTTCACCCAGGAATTCCTATGCTCTTTCTCTTAAAACCAGGCCTCTGAAGGCTTGTTGTGTTGGAGCTGTTGCTATTGTAAAAACCAATAAGCAGGCAAGAAGTAAGATTAATAGATAACCCAAATACATTGATGAAAGAAAACATCTTGTTTTCTTTCATGTTGCGCCAGGCGATTCTAGTATAATTATAATTGATCAACATATTTTTATATTTATTCGGTTCTCAAACTCTTAATTGGATTGGCCAGTGCAGCCTTGATCGATTGAAAGCTAACTGTCAACAATGCAATAATCAATGCCGCCACCGCTGAAATCGCAAATACCCACCAACTAATGTTAACCCTGTAAGGAAATTCTTCCAACCACTTATTCATCAAATACCATGCAATCGGGAAGGCGACCAGGGACGCAACTAAAACGGGCTTTAAAAAACTTTTTGAAAGCATAGCCACAATGGTCATAACACTCGCGCCCAAAACTTTCCGGATACCTAATTCCTTTTTGCGTTGCTCGGCACTGAAAGCAGCCAGGCCAAATAATCCGAGGCATCCTACAAAGATGGCCATGACAGTAAAAATCCATAGCAGGCTACTCAATTTATCTTCTGAGTTATACATGGCTGCATAACTATCATCCATAAACTTATAATCAAGCGGAAAGTCTGGAGAAAATTTGTTCCATATTGTATTAATATGAGCAATGGTGTTCTTAACGTCGTCTGTTTTAATCTTTACCGCCATCTTTTCCAAGATAGGAGGATAAATCTGCAATACGGTGGTAGTCACTTTTTCATGCAGGCTTTTATAATGGAAGTCTTTGATAACTCCAATCACGCGCCCTTTCTTTATTGGGTTTAGCGAGTCTGGTTCCCATTTATCCCAATGCAATCTCTGTCCGATTGCCTTTTCATTGGTGCCAAAACCCAGCTGTTTTACAGCCGTTTCATTGATTATAAATGCTTCTTCGACATCAGTAAGCATGTCTCTTGAAAAATCCCTTCCGGACACCAGTTGTAGTCCAAGTGTTTTGATATAATCATGGTCAACGAGAAACTGGTTTGCACTTAATCTTTTGTCACCATTCGCGCCTGGCACAATAATTCCATCTCCAGCATACTGATCACCAGGAAGTCCGTAACCACCTGCTACAGATAGAACATTCCGATTGCGTTTTAGTTCCGCTTTAAATGTTTCAGGATTGTTATTGATATCACCACGTACTGAAAAGTATAATACTTGTTCCTTATTGAAACCAAGATCTTTGCCATGCATGTAATTCAATTGCCTGTAAACGATGGTAGTTGATACAATCAGTAGAGCAGAAAGAGCAAATTGAACGATCACCAAAACCTGTCTAAGCCACGCAGTATTACTACTGTTATTACCCGTGGATTTCATTCCTTTTAAAACTTTTATAGGTTGAAACCCTGACAACACAAGAGCAGGATAAATGCCTGCCATTATACCTATCACTACTCCGGAGACAAGTATTGCCAATGCCATTAAAGGATTTGTGAATGGATTGAAAGAAATGTTTTTATCCGTGAAATTATTGAGCGATGGAAGAATGATTGCTGTGGCAATCGTAGCAATGATGATAGAAACAACGGCCAGTAAAATGGTCTCTGCAGTAAACTGAACAATCAATTGTTTGCGGTCTGCGCCTACAACTTTTCTTACCCCTATTTCTTTTGCTCGTCTAAACGACCTGGCTGTCGCTAAGTTCACAAAATTGAAACAGGCGATTATAAGCACGAAAATGGCAATGAGGCTCAAGCCTTTTACATAAGTATGATTTCCCCGTTTTGCATTATCATAGGTAAATTCTGATGATCGAAGATGTATATTTTTCAAAGGCTGAAAAAAAGGAAGGTATGTAAAGCCATCCGGCTGGGTTTTGGGATGAGCTTCCCTTCTTATAGCGTCCTGGAATTTAGACTGGAACTGCTCAATATTAGTGCCGGGCTTCAATTTAACGTATGTAAAAAATTGTTGCCATCCCCAGCTTTCCATTCTTCGGGAAGGCAGGCCGACAGATTGTAATGGAATCATGTACTTAAAATCGAGATGGAATTGTTCCGGTAATTTCGCAAGCACACCCTTTACCGCATAATCCGTTTTATCCAGTTTAATTATTCTGTCAATAGCCTCAAGCGTGCCAAAATATTTTTTAGCTAAATCTTCTGTTAGCACTACAGAATTTCCTTCAAGGGCAGAAAGAGGATTGCCCCTGAGAAACTGCAGTGGGAAAATCTTAAAAAAATTGGAGTCTGCAATAAGCCCCTTTTCCTCATAAGATCTTATTTCACCGGCTTCCATAAGCATGGTACCATTCCACATCAGTAACCTGCTTGCATGCTCTACTTCGGGGTATTGTTGCCGGACGTATGTTGCAAACATCGGAGGAACACTTGCGGCTGAATGCTTACCATTTTCCGATGTGCTTTTTGTGTAAATCCGATAAATATTTTCTCCGCCTTTAATAAATTTATCATACCGTAGTTCATCCCAAACAAACAAACCAACAACAAGGCAGCCAGTGATACCAATGGCGAGACTTGCAATATTTATTAAGGTAAATCCTTTGTAACGTAAAAGATTTCTGACCGCTGTTTTTAAATAATTTCTAAACATGTATTCTTTGTTTTAAACCAGGAAGTGGGATGTATTTGATATAAGCATTGAATTAAACTGAAATAAGACAATCAAAGTAAGGAAAGAGGCTTGGTCAGGTTGCCCTAACCAGCGATGCAAATCACGCTGACCGCATCCTGCAGCCACAAAGCTTTTTGATAGTCTTAAGCATTTCAATTCCTTTAGAACGGGTATCCTGAGTACTTGAAAAACAAAACATGTGAATGATCTGACAATAACATGCCAGTTTATAAGGCAGTTGCTACTCAGGGAATTAGAAATGAAAATATACGAAGGTGTTCGTTGACGTACCATGTGTGTTCGTTTTTGATACACTCGCTAAATCGTTGCAAAATATTCAAATACACTATGATTTGGTTTTGACAGTCCGGGCAAGTCAACTGCGGAAAGCTGCATTTCGGGAAGTAAACAGGGCTAACGAAAGAAAGCAGTTTGAGATGGAAATATCGAAGTAAAGTATGAAGCATTAATGCTATTCATTTGAAATTATACTTCACTGATACAATATCAGCGCTACTCGCCTATTTTTCGCCCGGCCCATGGCATTTCCATTAGTGCCGACTGGTTTTGTGGGCCCATAACCAACCGCCCGCAGTCTGTTTTTATTGACGCCGTTTTCTTTCAAATAAAAGAACACAGCCTTTGCCCTGTTTTCGCTTAGCTGTTGATTTAAAAAGAATGTTCCCTGTTGATCGGTATGACCTTCTATAATCAATTTCAAATCAGGATTTTGTTTTAATATTACAGCTACCTTCTCTAATACCTCATACGACGAAGAGGATAACCTATGGCTGCCTGTTTCAAACAAAATGTTCCTGGCTGCATTTTCTATTTCTTCGATTAAAGCTCTGCCTACTATCGGGGATCCGTTGTTTAACTTTCGTCTCTGAAATTGCACACAGTCGTCTTCTTCGTTATTTACACCATCGTTGTCTGTATCAGGTGGGGGACAGCCATGATACTGTTGACTACCGGGTATGGCTATACATTGATCTTCTTCGTCATCAATACCATCTTTATCAGTGTCTGGTACCGGACAACCCTTGTACTTAATAAAACCAAATTTCTGCACACACTGATCGACCTTATCTTCAATTCCATCTCCATCACTATCCGGACATCCCCTGAAAAGGATGACACCTGCCCTATCTGGACAAACATCTTCAAGATCTGTTATCCCATCGGCATCCCTGTCAGTTACAATACTTTCCTTTGATACTCCATCCAGAAATTTTTTCACTCTTTTATTTTTTCTTACAAGCCCAGCGATTCCGATACTGAAATAATAGTGTGCACCCAAAATTTTTGAGAGGGGCAACCGATACTGGGTATTCATTTCAATGAAAATATTCTTACGGTGAAATTCCAAACCTGTGCCTAAGGCCACAAACCCATGAAAATTGTCTTCATAGCTTATTGCACCCAACCCGGCTTGAAGATGGGATTGTATCCAATAGGGTTTCAAAAATAGCCTTGATTTAATAAAACCTGTAGTTTGAATAAATAATTTTTTTCCCTCGGTTAAAGATGTATTCTTCTTGATTTTATCAGAGAAAGAACTATTAAATTCGATATTCCAGTCTAACAATGAATGAATGGAGGAGGTGTAAAAAATTCCAATTCCCGGATCGATATAATTGTGTGAAACCGATTTGTTATTAAAGTTGTTTAGAAAAAAGTGAGCACCCAAAATAGACGGATGCCTATAAGATTGTTTTTGAGCAAACAAGAAAAAAGGACTTATCAAAAAAATAGATAAAAAAAACCTGATCATAAACCGAAATTGTTGATAGCGATCTGGCAAGCATGTTAGAGCTTCATTTACATCCGGATTTTTATTGTAAAAAAGACCAGCCATCGCCAATAGCTGGTCTTTTCTCAGTATAAATTATTATCTGATGACTTGAATCCGGTGTACTTCCCTGCCTTTTTCCGTTTTAATCTCTACAAGGTAGTTTCCAGGTGCGAGCGTTGAAACATTCAGGTCCACATAATTTGTTTTTGCAGCATAGGTCTTCCTTAACTTAATATTCCGGTAATTATCGTAAACAATTATTTCCTTGATGAATGGTAGTTCTTCATTACCTCCTTTAGCATTAGGCGTCGCATCCTTCGGCCTGGCCTTAATTTTTACATTATCGGAAGTTTGGGTAGGAGCCGCCATGTAATAATATTCATTGCAATTCCTCCATACCGTAACGCCGTTGCTAACGGTACCACAAGATGTCGTAACATATAACCTGAGAGCACCACCGCTACAGGGTGGTAATTGAAAACTCACATTCGAGCCGGCCTCATAGTACGTTCCATTTGTTCCAAGATTAAGTTCCCACTGATACGTAGCACCTGGCACCAACTCTGCGTAAGCAGCCAAATATCCATCTGGCCAAAGGGTGTGTGAAAAATTAGCGTTGCCAGCCCCCATGGTTATCGTTTTACTGATTGGATTCGTACATCCACTAACATTAGCGGTTAAGATTTCCGAACCACTTCCGTTTGCCGATACGGTAGCACTATTATCACAATTTCCAAAAAAGGAACCTGTGGAAGAGAGTGACCATGTTATATCGTTGGTATTTAAAGATGTTAATGTATAGTTTCCAGCACCTGAACATACCGTTGCAGGACCTATGATAGAAATATTACAACTGCGTGGTGTTCTAAAACACCCGGAGCAATTATTTATATTTACTGTTTTAATAAGAGAGTATTTTACAGCGCCATCCTGGTCTACCATTTTTAAACGAAACTGTTGGAAATTCCCTGGGGAAGGATACAGGTAATCATAGGAATAATTTTTTGTGGAACTGCTTTGTCCTGCTGCTGGCACCTTACAAATTCCTCCTTTGAATGAACCATCAATATATTGTTCAATGGAATAATAACAACTATTGGCTTCTGAACCCGTTTGCCAGGTAAAATTTATTTGATACAGCCCGTTTACTTGTCTGGCCTGAACATTCCAACTTGTAAGTGTAACGGGAAGAGCGGCACAATTGTATTGTCCATTATCAAAAAAAACAGTCATTGAGCCTATGGAAAAATCACCACTCGTGGTTGTGAAATCATAACCATCGATATTCATTGTAGGAAAAATAGCGGTGGTGGTAATTACCATAGTTGTTCCACTGTAAGAAACGGTAGCATTGTAACTTGCCCTCGGAGTCTTTACCCCGGTTGTGCCATGAAAATACGATATGGAAAGAGGATAATTGCCGGGTGAAGGAGATGGGCATCCATAGGCTGCCGGATCTACTAAAAAAATGGTTGTTTGCGTATTTGATATCTGACTAAAAGATGTTAGCGATCCAAAAAGTAAAAACAGACAGAGTCTAAGTGTACGGAATGTTTGCTGCATGTTGATTTGGTTTAGTGGTTATTGATTGAACTTTATTGTTTAACTATCTTCTGAGCTTTTCCAAACAACTGATTGTTTATATAAAGCCTGATAAAATATATTCCAGCATTAAATCTTTCCAGCGTAATTCTATGGTTATTCAAAACCCCCCTGCCAATACTTCGACCACACAAGTCTGTCAGTGTATACTCAACATCATGAACAGGTAGTTGTGGAAATTGAATGAATATTTCATCTCGTGTTGGATTGGGATAAACAACAAATATCTTTTCTGCGATGGTATCAGTCAGATAGCCATCGATCTGTATATTGTCAAAGGCAGCGAATAGCAATGTTGAATTTCCAAATTCCAATGAACCGTCATCAGCAATAAACCGAAGCCGGAAGTTTTTATTTGCATATTTATCCAAATCGATAAAAACCCGCGAAGGCAAACTATCCCATATCATTCTTCTCGCTGCCAGGGAAACGAGATAGTCTTCTGTACCTATGCGCTTCATAACGGTTTGCCAGCCGAAGCCGTCAAATACCTGGACTGTAAAAGAAGTGGTTCTATCAGAACCTGAAAATTTATAGCTTAAGAAATTATAATCAAAGTGCAGTTTGATATTAGAATATTTCGTAAGATCCACTATGGGAGAAGTGAGTGACAGAGCTCCATTATGTATATTGGGATAGACATTGAAATTGCTGTAATAAATCATGCAGCTACTATCAAAATTTCCCCGATAAGTTCGCGTAGCAAAAAAATTTTTCTCCTGGATAAACCATTTCGCATCTGGCGATGCAGGATCCGCCTTTGCAAGAAGAGAGTCAGTCCACCCGGAAGCCATACCACATTCGTTCCAGTCAGCAGACAGAATTTTTTTGCTTTTGGCACGATGATAAGGAGCTATAAAAATAGAAGTCGAAAGACAAACTTTACTAAAAGGATCCTTTCTAATTTCCAATTTGTGAGGAGCACCATCAGCAAATAAGTCTTTAATAATTATTTGATTTGATGGTGTGGGATCACTATTGTATGGTTTGCGGTCTATAGATACATAGTATTTTTCAGAGGAGCAATTCGTACAATCCATATTCAGCCTCAGATCATATTTATCGCCGCGTATATTTATAGGCTGTGAAGCAAAACTTAAAGAAGAAGAATTAAAAATGATAGAGCTTACTTTTCCGTAACCTGCGTTGCATTTTTTCTGCACCTCGACTTTGTATAGGGTACAAGGGTCTAAGCTTTTAAGAATAACCGAATTACCGGAACGCCCATTAACTCTGATCGAATCATAATTTAAAGAATCAAGTATTTTAAACCGGCTGATGAAATCGCCGGTTCCTGCCCACGTCAACCCGACACTATCGGATGAATTAAAATATTCTATTTTTAAGTCAGCTATATCTTCACACAAGGAAATACCGCAATTCAATAAACAACTCGTGTCGCTTAAAATAATATTGCGTATTGTCTGTTGTGAGCTATAATTTATCCCACCAAAATCA
>Ga0136634_10000620_pt1 | contig 14961 bp, 19 predicted proteins | sample AntDrymUQ8332106_2_FD_104654 | JGI IMG/M metagenome (GOLD analysis project Ga0136634, IMG submission 104654) | Polar desert sand microbial communities from Dry Valleys, Antarctica - metaG UQ833 (21.06) | ecosystem: Environmental > Terrestrial > Soil > Desert | place: Antarctica: Dry Valley... | reverse complement strand
TGGATTATGCTTACAACGAAATCAATAAGCCTAATCATATGAAACTTCCAAAACCAATTTTGGATGATGCTGATGGCGATGGTGTAACCGATCAATTTGACAATGAGCCAAATACTCCAGCTGGTACACCTGTTGATACTCATGGGGTTAGCAGAGACACGGATGGTGATGGTGTTCCTGATTCTAAAGATAAAGAACTTATTACTCCAACTCAGTGCCAGCCAGTTGATGCCGATGGTGTCGGTAAATGCCCAGAACCGGATTGCTGTAAGTTTATTGATTCTTTGCGCCAGGGTCTGATCAGCATGAATGGTCCTTGTAACATCGGCGACTTACCAAGTATTACTTTCGGCGGTCGTACAGTGAACTTGAGTAACGATGCAAGAGCTTTGCTTGCCAGTGTAGCTCAAAAAATTCGTGATAATGCTGCCTGCAAAATTGCTGTAGTAGGGTATTGCTCCTCTAGCAAATCTGAACAACAATTAAGTTGGGATAGAGTTAATTCAGTAATCAATTACCTGATTGAAAAAGAAGGCATTGGTGCTGATCGCTTTATCTTCAAATATGGCCAGGAAGGCGGTGATTGTAATACAGTGGATTTGAAAGATGGAACTACGGATGAAGGTCCGACAACGGTACCTGCTCCACATCCAAATCTTAGACGTCGAGGTTAAAATGCTTGTATAACCAATACAAAACCCCCGGTCCCGGGGGTTTTGTATTTAAATTAACCTCCACATTTTGGTATCCAGAATCTATACATACATATTTGCTTTCAATACCTTAATTTTGCCCCCTTTATGAGATCAGCCTTTCTTGCATTTATTTTAATAGTATCTGTAGCATCCTGCTCTAAATTTGCCAAGGTGCAAAAAAGTACGGATTACGAGTATAAACTCAGGATGGCAGAAAAATATTACATCCAGAAGAAATACAACAACGCCCAGCAGTTGTATGAAGAATTATTTCCTATTTATAAGGGTGATCCCAAATTCGAAGATATTTTTTACAAGTTTGCCTATTGCTCCTATTTTTTAAAAGATTGGTTACAGGCAGAAAATCTTTTTAAACAATTCGTTGAGGTCTTTCCTTCAAGTCCAAAAGCAGAGGAAATGGAGTACATGCGTGCCTATACTTATTTCAGGCAGTCTCCAAAAATGGAATTGGATCAAACCAATACCCAGAAGGCCATTGGGTTGATGCAAACATTCATCAACACCCATCCTGGTTCTTCCAAAATTAAAGAGGCAACCGGTATTATAGACCAGTTACGTATAAAACTGGAAGTGAAGGATTTCAACAATGCACTACTTTATTATAATCTAGGTCAGTACAGAGCTGCTGCTATTGCCTATAGTAGTCTTATGAGCGACTTTCCTGATTCGCAGAAAAGCGATGAGTACAAATTGCAGGTAATTAAAGCTTATTATCTCTATGCGAATAATAGTATAGATGAGAAAAAGGCCGCCCGATACGAACAGGTAGTTACTGAGAGTAACGATTTCACAGACCGGTTTCCTGAAAGCAAATATATCAGTGACGTTCAGCGTTATTCAAACTTATCCCAAAACAATATTAAAGCTATCCAAAATGAGCAGGTTAAGAAGACAAATTAGTGCCAATACCGCCAATACGGCCGAGACAAAGGATCTGAATGTAATTAAGAGAAAGACGGGTAATGTATATGAATCTATTGCTATCATAGCAAAACGCGCAAACCAGATCAATATTTCTTTGAAAGAAGAATTGCACAATAAACTGGAAGAGTTTGCCAGTCATACCGATAGCCTTGAAGAAATTCATGAAAATAAAGAACAAATTGAAATTTCAAGAGCATATGAAAGGATGCCAAATCCTGCATTGCTTGCCACGCAGGAATTCCTGGAGGACAAAATCTATTATCGGAAAAATGAAGATGATCTCTTCAGTTGATCCCCTGGCATTGAATAAATTATTAATAGCGGCAGTTTTCACTGTCGCTTTTTTACTTTTATTGCCCTTCCGTTTTTCAAAGGGAAAAAACTAATTTTAAATCATGTTTAAGGACAAAAAGATTTTACTGGCAGTTACAGGCAGTATTGCAGCCTATAAGTCTATTTTATTGGTGCGGCTATTAATAAAAGCCGGTGCTGAGGTTAAAATTGTAATGACACCCGCTGCAAAAGATTTTGTATCGTCTTTGACCCTTTCAACTTTATCTAAAAATCCTGTAGTAGCTGATTTGTTTAATAATGAATCCTGGTCGAATCATGTCATGCTGGGAAGATGGGCAGATCTGATGATTATTGCTCCATTAAGTTGTAATACGCTCGGCAAAATGGCCAATGGATTGTGCGACAATATGTTGCTGGCAACATATCTCTCAGCTACCTGTCCGGTGGTTGTTGCTCCGGCTATGGATGAAGATATGTGGCACCATCCCTCAACAAAATTAAACCTACAAAAAATAGAAGCATTCGGAAACAAAATTATACCTGTAACCAAAGGAGAGTTAGCCAGTGGTTTGTATGGAGAGGGCAGGATGGCTGAGCCTGAGGCCCTACTGGATTTTATCCAGGAAGTTTTTTTTATAAAAAAAGATTTAAAAGGTAAAAAGGCGCTCGTCACTGCCGGACCTACATTTGAGCCGATCGACCCGGTTCGATTCATTGGAAATCATTCATCCGGGAAAATGGGAATCGCAATTTGTCGTGAATTAGCACAACGGGGTGCTGAGGTTCATTTGGTTTTAGGACCGTCTTCCATCCACGTTGATGAGGATAAGGTATACCTCCATAAAGTGCAAACAGCAGAAGAGATGTATCAAACCTGCCTGAAAATATTTCCCGCCACCGATATTGCTATTATGTCCGCTGCCGTGGCCGATTACACACCCGTAAGTACGCATCCCGAAAAATTGAAAAAAACCACAGATACTGTTACTGTTGAATTAATAAAAACTAAGGACATCCTTCAGAGCCTGGGAGAAAAAAAATACAATGGTCAGATATTGATTGGGTTTGCCCTGGAAACTGTAAATGAGCGGGAATATGCACTGAATAAACTGCGTAACAAAAATGCAGATATGATTGTTTTGAATTCCCTGAATGATGAGGGTGCTGGTTTTGGCTATGACACTAATAAAATCACCATCTTTGAAAAGAACGGAAAGGAAATTTCATACGAACGAAAGCCCAAACAACAAGTGGCTAAGGATATCGTTGATAGAATCGTAAATATGTTGTATGCCAGGTAAAAAACTGTTTTTAATAATGCTGTTCGCGGTGGCTTGCGTTTCATTGTCGGCACAGGAGCTTGTTGCACGTATTACTGTTAATTCCAGCAGGGTAAGTTCACAAATAGACAAGAAGGTGTTTCAAACACTGCAAACTGCCTTGAACACTTTTCTTAATAACAGAAAATGGACACCCGAAGCGTTTCAAGCCAATGAAAAAATCAACTGTAATTTTTTACTGAATATTACCCAAGCTACTGAGGGCAATATTTATAAAGCATCGTTGACAGTGCAGGCCGCACGGCCGGTATACAACACCTCTTATGAAACTCCCTTAATTAATTTCATGGATGAGGCGCTTACTTTTAAATATGTAGAGTATCAGCCTATCGAATTTAATGAAAACAGGATTAGTGGTTCTGATGCCCTGGCTTCAAATCTATCAGCTACGCTTGCCTTTTATGTTTATATTATTTTAGGGCTGGATTTTGATTCTTTTACCATACGCGGTGGTGATTCCTATTTTCAGAAAGCTCAAAACATAGTGAATAACTCACCAGAGGGCAGGGATGTTTCGGGTTGGAGAGCTTTTGATGGGTTACGCAACCGATACTGGCTAATGGAAAACCTTACAAATAACAGGTATGCCCTGATTCACGATGCTTTTTACAGCTACTACCGTTTGGGAATGGATTTTATGTACGAAAATGAGGCTGCAGGAAGAGCCGCTATTCTGAATACGATTAATTTACTGACTACTGTAAACAATGATATTCCCAATTCTATGATTATTCCTTTTTTCTTTCAGGGAAAAGCCAATGAAATAGTAAGGGTTTTTAAAAAAGCACCTCCCGGTGAAAAACAGCAGGCGCAGGAAATGCTTGTTAAGTTAGATATTACGAATGCCAATCTATACAAACAGGAATTAAAATGAGATCGATCTTCCTGTTTTTCATCACTGGTTTCATTTTTGGCTGCACAAACAACAACAAAATTCCCGAGAATATCCTCTCTTCACAAAAGATGGAACGAGTACTGTGGGACATGATACAAGCCGACCGGTTCTCGGCTTTGTTTTTGCGAAAGGATTCGGCTACTAAAAACGTTAACCTGGAAACTTTAAAATTATACGAACAGGTATTTCAGATACATAAGGTCTCAAGAGATAATTTTGTCAGGAGCTATAAGTATTACCTCAGCCGTCCTGATCTTTCTAAAGTAATATTCGATTCCATATCTGTGAAAGCTGAACGACAAAAAGTGAATCTTTATAAGACAGACAGCATTAAATAAATCTTCTGCGTATATAAACTCCGATTAAAGTCTTAATATAAAATTATATTATGAACAAAGTTGTAATGAGTGCCTCCGATGCCATTGCGGACGTGAAACATGGTGATACCATAATGCTCGGCGGTTTTGGTTTATGCGGCATACCTGAAAACTGCATTGCAGCATTGGAAAAAAATGGTATCCGTTCATTAACATGCATTTCCAATAATGCCGGCGTTGATGATTTTGGTCTGGGAGTTTTGCTAAAAACACGACAGATAAGAAAAATGATTAGTTCCTATGTTGGGGAAAATGCAGAATTCGAGCGTCAATTGTTGAACGGAGAATTAGAAGTAGAGTTAATACCGCAGGGAACTTTGGCTACCAGGATACAAATGGCTGGAATGGGAATCCCTGCTTTTTTTACCCCGGCAGGTTACGGAACAGAAGTAGCTCTCGGTAAGGAAATTAAAGAGTTCAACGGAAAAAAATACCTCATGGAATATGCCCTTCATGCAGATTTCGCCATGGTTAAAGCATGGAAAGGAGATACTATGGGAAATCTTGTTTTCCGAAAAACAACAAGGAATTTCTCCACTTCTATGGCCAAGGCCGGAACCATAACGATTGCAGAAGTAGAACATCTGGTACAAGCTGGAGAAATCGATCCCGATCATGTGCATGTGCCGGGTATATATGTGCATCGGATTTTTCAGGGAATTGAATACAAAAAACGGATAGAAAGAAAAACCGTGCAGCTGGTAGAAGGAGGATCCAGTTAAGAAAATATTAGAACGGAAGCTTATAAACAAAGTATTAGCCTTTCTATCAATTTATAATCCCGCTATATTACCGTCTACAACTGTTATTGTCCATTACAGTACTATATATTACCAAATAGCTGGCAATGATGGATATTCGCTTTCTGTTTCACATTAAAAACATAGTATGAAGAATATCCTTTTCGCGCTCTCCCTCATAGTCGTTGGTAGAACAATGAGTTTCGCCCAATGTAGTAGAAACGTTGCACTGACTGCTTCAAAAACAGAATACCTGGATGCCAGTGGCACATTACAAAAATCAGTAGTCGAAAACAGTCGTATTGAAATCACTAAAAAGGAACTGGTAATTTCACCGGGAAATGAAGAACAGAAAATGACAGGAATAATTAAATCCGATACCTGCAATTGGAAAATTCCATTTCAAGAAGGAAAAACAGTTCTCAAGGCCACGCTTAGCAAAAAGGGCGAAAATACCATGAACGCAACCGTTACCATCGAAGGAAAAGAGGGAAAATTGACTTTTTTAATGGAAGTAGAAGAAATGCGCGATAGAAAAATAAGAGTAGTCATTGATAAATTCGAGGAGAAAAAATAATCTGGTTAAAAGACAAAAAACAATTATGAAAAAGTTTCTCATTAATATTCCCTCAACATTGTTTCTCCTTTTGTGCCCCTTTTTCCAATATTTATTTGCACAAACAGAACATCAAAAATTATCTCAAACTATTTTACACCAGGATAGTCTTTTTTGGACAGCCTATAATACTTGTGATACGGTACACTTTTCCGAATTTTTCACTGAAGACGTAGAGTTTTATCACGACAAGGGAGGAGTAACCCTTGGATTAGAAAAATTAACGGCGATTACAAAAAAAAATCTCTGTTGCAATAGTAATTTCAGATTAAGAAGGGAAGCTGTAGAAGGAAGTGTCAGGGTATTCCCTTTGCAAAGCTCAAATGTTATTTACGGCGCAATCATTTCTGGCGAGCATGTTTTTTATATACTTGAAAATGACAAAGAAGGAAGGCTGGATGGATTGGCCAGGTTTAGCCACGTTTGGCTGTTGAAAGATAGTATATGGAAAATGGCCCGCATTTTAAGTTATGACCATGGTCCGGCTTCGTACATAAATAAGAAAAAAGAAATTTCAATTTCGAATAAGGATATTGATCAGTTTGTAGGAAATTATCGGGGTCCCAAAACCGGTTCAATAAATATACAAAGGGAAAAAGATTTGCTCAGGGTATCTATTCAAAATAAAACCTTTGTTATTCATGCCGAAAGCAAAAATCGTTTCTTTGTTAAGGATCGGGATCTCAGTTTTGAATTTATTAAAAATCAAAAAAACGGTGTTTCGAAATTGCAGGTGTGGGAGCAGAAAAAAATGGTAGAAGAGGCCATATTCATAAATAAGAAATAAGTTTCTTGGGCGTACTGTATTTTCAGATGGACAAAAGCCGGCCTCTAACTTAGCCGGTTTACACCATTATTGAAGATTGAAGCTAAGGAGCAGTTCCATTTCCACTGCATACTTAATAGATGCTCCGATTCCTTTGGGATCATTTACTATCACGGGCTCGCTCATATAATATTCAAAGCTACCGTCGTGATATGGTTTGCCGCCCGATCCGGAAACGCTCACGGTGCCGTGTAAATTAATCTGGCCATTTTCTTTTTTAATAAACTGTCTGTTGGTTCCGTCATATCCCTTGCGTGCATTCTGCAAATAGGAGGCGGGTAAGTACCCCTTTCGAACTCCCTTTGCTAAAGTATAAATCAACATTGACGAAGCAGAGGCTTCAAAATAATTTTTAGGAGTCGATGGCTTATCCACGATGTCGTACCAAAGGCCGGTGGAAGCCTCCTGGTAGTTAGTTGCGGCTTTGGTAAAACGATTCAGAATAGCCGTAATGGAATCTCTTCCAGGATGTTTTTCCGGGAAATGGTCCAGGACATCTACCATGGCCATGCCAAACCAGCCAAGCGGCCTTCCCCAAAAATGCGGTGACACCCCGGTTTCTTTATTGGCCCATTTTGCTGCCGCGATTCATCCCAGCCATGATACAATAATCCTGTCTTACCATCCCGTGCATGTTGTTCCATCAAAATAAACTGCCGGCCAATGTCATTAAAAGCAGTATCCTCGTTAAACATCTTCGCATATTCAGCATAAAATGGTTGACCCATGTACAACTATCCAGCCACATTTGCCATGGATAAATATTTTTATGCCAGATAACCTCCTTCTGAAGTACGGGGATGTTCTCTTAGCTGCGTTCGTAGCAAATCGGCTGCTTATTTATATTTTTTCTGCCCAGTGACTTTATATAGCAGAAGAATCAGCTTTCCATTGTTGATGTGATCAATATTAAATTCCTGGCGCCTATAACCTTTGATGCTTCCGTCCGCCTGCACATAAAAGTCCAGGCATTTTTGAATATACCGGAAGTAGTCATTATTGCCGGTTGCATTCCAGATTCCTTCAATGCCTTTTAAAATAACACCCTGATCATAGCTCCATTTTGCCGGTTCTCCCGGCCTGATTGAAAATGAATCTTTCCAGATAGTCATAGTGGTAGCTGCCATTTGCTGTGAGTATGGTTGAGGTTGCGCATTTGTCGACGTTCCCAAAACCATGTAGACGATTAATAAGTATAGGTTGCTTTTCATTTTTCAGTTTGATCCTTTCATTGGCCTGTGCAAGTCTATGCTGATTTACAGTATCCGGGAAGGCTTTGTATTTTTTTTTTAGCGCAATCGTTCCCGGTACCCGTTTGGAGAGATTTCAGGAAGAACCTGCATAATGCTAAGGTGGCGAGAGCACGGAAGAAACCCTGTAAATTCCGGATTATTTTTTTATCAAAGATGTACCTTTAAACATCTAAATTATATGCTATGACTTATCCGAAAAGCATTTTATTAGCAACGACTTTTTTTTTCTGTGTAGCTTTTAATCCATTCCATCATGGATGGGCAAACTATGACCAGAATAAGACACTTGATTACAAAGGGACCATTCAGGAAATCGTGTACGAAAACCCACACGCCACGGCTAAGATTAAACATCAAAATAAAGTCTGGACCGTTTTTCTGGCACCAATTACCCGGATGGAAGCTCGTGGAGTTACTGCGGAGATGGTAAAAAAAGGAACTATTTTGCGCGTCGTCGGCTATCCTCACAAAGAAATTAAGGATGAAATGCGCGCTGAAAGAATTTTTATTGAAGGCGAAAAATATGAATTGAGGTAAGAAAAGTATTGACCTCTTCGTCGGGGCCTTTAAACCTGTGAGGTCGTAACGACCTCACAGGTTTATTTAATAACCGGAATGAGAATACATGATCGATACTACCCTGCAATGGATAGAAGATAGTTCTTGGGCTGTTGCTATCCGTCAGTCTGTATGGATGTACCCGGTACTTGAAATTTTTCATATCGCGGGGATTGTTTTATTGGTTGGCCCGGCCATTATGTTCGATCTGCGTTTACTCGGATTTGCAAAAAAATTGCCTGTGGCTACACTGGCGCATTATTTACTTTCCTGGTCCAGGCGTGGTTTATTATTGGTGATACCTTCAGGTATATTTCTTTTTATCACCAATGCGGCAAGCCTCGGATATGATCCTGTATTCTGGTTAAAAATGGTCTTACTTATTGTTGCTGGTTTGAATGCATTGCTATTCCACCGCTTTGCTTTTCATTTGGCTTCTTCTCCTGAAACGCGTGCCTTTACCATCAGATCGAAGTTGGCAGGCATCATTTCTATTATTGTATGGTTTGCTGTCATTGCATGCGGCCGTTTGTTGGCGTACTAACCCCATCCATTAAAAGGTCTTTGTACATAAATAAAATCATTAACTGAATTGATAAGCACCTTTTGAGATATACGGAATGGTTTTTACAGGCAACTTTTGAAAACTGGGAATGCGAGTTTTTGCAAATGGCCTTGCTTGTTGTATTGACTATTTTTCTATACCAGAAAGGCTCATCCGAATCGAAAGATCCGGAGAGCAAAGAACCAGATCGCGAACCGAACACAAAAGAAGGACGCACCCTGGCCGGTGAAACAAGGCGGCCTCATGCTCGAAGTGTATAAACATTCACGAAGCATTTCTCTGTTCTGTTATTTATTTTATCATTTTTGGTGCATTGGTACGGAAGTCTAAAAGATTATAATGAAGAAGAATTACTAAAGGGACGGCCCACGGAAGGGGCTTTTCAATATCTAAGTAACAGGCGCTTTTGGTTTGAATCTTTTCAAAATTGGCAAAGTGAATTTTATCTGTTTTCGCAATCGTTATATTTTCAATATTTTTCAGGCAAATAGGATCACTTCAATCGAAGCCTGTCGATGAAGCCCATAGTGAGACCGGGCAATGATGCAGCACTTATCACTCTAAAGCAGATATTGTCTATACTCAATTTTTTTATTTCACTTCTGCCATTTTTAATCACAAAAGGGGAATTTGATTTCTCCACAGCACAAATTGTAGCGATTTAAATACTCAGATTGAGAAAAAGTGTTCATTAATACTGGTAAGTGGTGACGGTATCCTTTTTTAATCTATCTGTATAGACTAAGTCTGCTTAATCGTTTTTCATGACCATTAAGCATTATCCATTAACTATTCATAAACTTTAATTATGCCACAAAATGCAAAAGAACAGGGAGAGCAGGGACAAGATAATGAGCAAAATAAATCAAACAATTCAAAAAGAGGATTTGCTTCCATGAATCCTGAACAACAAAGAGCCATTGCCCGGGAAGGTGGAAAAGCAGCACATGAACAAGGAGTAGCACATAAATTCAATGCTGAAGAAGCCAGGGAGGCAGGTCGTAAAGGCGGTGAAAAAGTTAGTTCTGACAGACAGCACATGGCTGAGATCGGAAGAAAGGGAGGAGAAGCCTCACGTGTGAACAGGAAAAACAACAAGGAAAATTAATGCGGCTTACGGGATTGCTTAGTTATTGGGATGTTTACAATGTGTCCAATAATTGATGATCAGGGCTAGGATACTCTCTAGCTCTTGTAACGTATTGCCTTTAGTAAAAAATGCCTTGTACGGTCAGATCATAGGCTTGTTCAACGGTAACCCGGCTTGCATGGGTAGAAAAAAAAAGGAATGCTTTTTTTCCTTAGCCTTTCGTCGCCAACAACCTTCTCCCTGAATTCCAGACCATTCATCTTGGGTAAGTTGATATCACACAGTATCAGGAAAGGCTGATCTTCGTTAGTTTTGAGATAGGAAAACGCTTCCATTCCATCAGAGAACAAAAGAAGGGTATTTGAAATTTTAAGAGAATGTAAGACTTCCTTTAATATTTCCTGGTCATCCAGGTCGTCTTCTATGAATATAATCGGTCCTTGTTTTGATTTCATACGTGAATAAGTTTGGATTTTATTAGAAATACGATGAGGTAGCGGGCCTTCAAATGATTTTGTAATCAGCCCCACGACTTCATACCGTATCATGCACCGCTGGACCCGGTTTTCGAATATACAATGATAATTAAATTGTTTGGAAGGTAGTGAAGATTTAAACCGCAAACGTAAGAGTTAAGGTCGTAAAATAGTGGTGCAAAACCGGATTAGATTTTGGAATGCCTATTTAAACATCGTTCTCTTTTCATCAGATTGATGCGTAATCTTTTTGGACTGTTGGGAACTATGATGGTCTTCCTGATCTTTTAGATCCTGACTTGAGTTAGGATTTTTATTTGCAGGCCCGATTTTATCACCCAGTTTTTTTAAGCCTACATTTTTTTTCTCATCGCCCGGGCTATTGCTATCAGATAGAGAGTCTTTTTGTTTCATAGCGCTGTAATGATAGTAGTATAATATAAAAATATGTGCCAACCGTTACTACCAATCAACGAAAATAATTGCAGCTTGGTTCTTCATTTACGACTGAATAAAATAAGAAATGGATACACAAAACGAGAGATTGCGTTTACTGTTTTAACTGGTCAGGGATAAAAATGACTGCAAGTAAGGAAACTAAGCCGTGCAAGCTAATCCGCACTACTTTGTCATCCCGAATGAAGCGATCTTGGTTTCTGAACGCTATGCCATAACCAACGAAATGAGGAATCTTAAAGCCGTTGCCCTGGTTTCAGCCCTTGCAGATTTCTCACTACGCGGCAGCATTCTGATACTGGAAAGGATAGGCGCTCCATTCTAAATGATCATTGAAGGTTTAAAACAAGGAAGTCTTTCAAAAAAAACAGACTGCCATGGCAATCTGTTTTTGATCGTACAAAAAAAGGTCTATTACAATTTATCTTTTATAAATTTCCCGAGCGCTTTACCAGCATCGGCATATGCTTCGCTGAGTCTTTCACCGGTGTCAAAATCATAGCCACCAAAGGTTCTGCCCACAGCCTTTTGCACAGTGGCTTTTGCGATCACTTTGTCTTTATTGGCTGTTTCAACGATCCATACATCAGCGTTGATTTCTGCATTTTTTCTGGTTATAGCGATATTAAATCCAGGTTCTGTAAAGATTGTTTTGAAGATTAGAGTATACTTCGCGTTTTTTGATATTGCGAGGTTACTGCTCTTCTCAAAAAGTTCATTGAACTTGGGTTCGAACCGCGCGTTTCTGTCGCTAACCCATGCCTTGGCCCATGTATCACCCCGGCCTGCTTCTTTTTTGTTCAGGCTTTCTTTCTTATCAACTACATAGGCTTCTTCTTTGTCGAACTTACCAACTCTCATATTTTCATACGCGAATTCAGTATTGATCTTTTGCTCAGTTTTTAATACGGAAAGATCGCCTTCAACCAATTTAATCCGTTGTGCATTTGTGCCGAGTGAAATACTGACGGCCAACAATAAAAAAAAAGGCTTCATACTTTTCATTTGATATCTTTTATGTTTAAGAGGTAAAAATAATAGAATTATGGAATTTTTTTTTCCGGTCCAATAATAGATTACTCTTATTCCTGCAGAAAACTGCTGCAATGGGATTATACACGCTCCCTTGGCTACTTACTTTTTCACCCTGAGTTTTTTGTAAATCTTTATAGCGCTCAGCAAAACAAGACTTAATAAAACAATACCCGTTAATCCCCATACCAGGCTGATACTTTGCTTTACTACCACCAGCATTACAATTGAAACCAGAAAAATGGTAGCAACCTCATTCCAGATTCTTAATTGTAATGAACTGTAAGTGAAAATGCCTCTTATTTGCCGCTGGTAAATAAAGTGTAATGAAAAATGATATAAGAATAGTCCCAGAACAAATATCAATTTAATCCAGAGCCAGTCAGGAATGGTATTCATCAGGTATACCATCCACAAACCGAGTACAAGTGTCAGCATTGCTGACGGCCATGTTATTCCTAGCCATAACCTGCGAATCATTATGGTGAATTGTTTTTGTAGAATTTCTTTTTCAGGATCTACTTTTTCCGAAGCCTCTGTATTGTAAATAAATAAACGGACAACGTAAAACATGCCACTGAACCAGGTTACAATGAAAATGATGTGTAAGGCCTTAATGTAATTGTACATGGTGAAAGTGAAATTTCAATAAATAATATCAATAAGGCAACATCAAATATTCAATGATCAATATTCAATTTTCAACGACTGTTGAGCATTTAGTGTTGAGTATTGCTCATTATTTATCAGCGTCCATTATTCTGAAAAGACCATCTCTCTATCGCCACTTTCGAATTCTTTTATCCAGGCTGCAAGTGTCTTCACCCAAAGCGGGTGTGTGTTTAAACAGGGTATCAGTGTTAGTGATTCGCCTCCCGACTGAACGAAACTATCTTTTCCTTCATGAGCTATTTCTTCCAGCGTTTCCAGGCAATCACTGATAAAAGCAGGACAAACGATCAGCAGTTTTTTAATTCCCTCCTGCGGCATCTCTTCAAATCTTTTGGACGTATACGGTTTTAGCCACTCGTCTCTTCCCAAACGGGACTGGAACGAGTAACTGAATTTACCAGGAGGGATTTGAAGCTGGTTAGCAACCAGGTTTGTTGTAGTAATGATCTGGTGCCGGTAACAAGTGGCATGTGCTGCAGAATTGACAGCACAACAGTTGTCTACTTGTAAGCAATGCGAATGGGTATTGTCGCTTTTCACAACATGTCTTTCCGGAATGCCATGATAGCTGAATAGGATATGATCGTATGGTTGAGCAAGATATGGCCTTATACTCTCCGTTAGCGCATTAATATAATTGGTATGATTAAAAAAAGGTTTGACAATGGTTAGTTTAAATGGATATTTATTTTTTGCGTGAATTTGCCTGGCATGTACCACGGCGGTTTCGTACGAGGACATGGCATAATGCGGATACATGGGAATAGCAATCACTTCATCCAGATCGGGTACCCTGCGAAGTAAAGAATCGTATGCCGATTTAACCGAAGGATTGCCATAACGCATCGCAATTTCCACGGGTTCACTGACGTGTTGTTGTAGCGCATCTTGCAGTTGACGCGTAAATTCGATCAGTGGCGATCCTTCCGGAGTCCATACAGATTTGTATGCCTCTGCCGACCTAGGAGCCCGGAAAGGAACAATAATACCACTCACCAGGAGTTTACGAAAAAGATAAGGTTTGTCAATGACCCGTTCATCCATTAAAAATTCATTGAGATAACGACGTACATCCCTAACGGCTGTTGAGTCAGGAGATCCAAGGTTCATTAATATAATTCCGCGTTTCATTCATATCAGGGATTGGTAGAGTGCAAAAGTAAAGCGTCCACGATGATTGATGAGAATTTTTACTATAAATCCATGGATCTGATGTATACCATCGTTGAATTTAACCCGGTTAGCATTTTTGTGCGATGCCTATCATGTAGTAATATGACAGTGTAATGACAGTAAAATTCTTTTAATGGAGGTTCAAAAAGTATTTTTGCATTGCTTTGAATGAATCTATGCAGTCAGCCAATACTAAAGATATCGGTCATTTTTTTGTGGTAGGCATCAACTATAAAAAAACGGATGCAGCCATCCGCGGGCAATTTGCCATTAAAAATGAACAGTATGCTGAGATTCTTTCGAAAGCATTGTCTGCGGGAATTGGAGAGTTGTTTATCCTTTCAACCTGTAATAGAACCGAGCTATATGCATTTGCAAACAGTGCGGAACAATTAATTCAATTGTTATGCGATCATACCCAGGGAAGCCAGGAAACATTTGAAGAACTGTGCTATATAAAAAGCGGGCAGCAGGCAGTGCTTCATCTTTTTTATGTTGGGGCAGGCCTCGATTCACAAATACTGGGCGATTATGAAATCGTAGGTCAGATAAAAATGGCTGCCAGATTTGCAAAAGAACATCGAAGCCTGGGTGCATTTATGGAAAGATTGGTGAATGCAGTTCTACAGTCGTCCAAACTGATCAAGAATCAAACAGCATTGAGCGGAGGCACCGTCTCAGTTTCGTTTGCCGCCGTTCAATACATCCGCAGAAAAATAAGAAAGATTGCCGGAAAAAAAATATTGTTGTTGGGCGTGGGGAAAATAGGCCGTAGTACTTGCAAAAATCTTGTGGATTATCTACAGGCAAAGCATATAACACTGATCAATCGTACAGGAGACAAAGCAGCGCAACTGGCAGAGGAGTTAAACTTATACCACGCACAGCTTCACGATCTTCAACATCATATTCAGCAATGTGATATTATTCTGGTTGCAACCAATGGTTCAGAACCTGC
>Ga0136634_10000619_pt1 | contig 14966 bp, 15 predicted proteins | sample AntDrymUQ8332106_2_FD_104654 | JGI IMG/M metagenome (GOLD analysis project Ga0136634, IMG submission 104654) | Polar desert sand microbial communities from Dry Valleys, Antarctica - metaG UQ833 (21.06) | ecosystem: Environmental > Terrestrial > Soil > Desert | place: Antarctica: Dry Valley... | reverse complement strand
GGCGTCACCATCGCCACCGCCGAGCACTACGCCAGCACGAGAAACCACCCCGAGCTGGACGACTTCACCACCGAACCCGCCAGTTCGCGAACCGATACCCCACACTGAGCACGTCACAACGACCCCACCCTTGGGTTCCCGGCACGACCGGCTTCAGTTTTCGTGAACCGGTTGGGATCGCACAGGAAACGAGGATGCGGCCGCCAGAGCAACTGGACCTCGGACCGGTGCTTGCCCTCGAGGAACTCGCTGCAGACAAGGTGCTCGCTTGGGCCGACAAACTCGACGACCCTCCGAGCACCTCATAGGTCACGACCAGGATCACGGCGCACACTGGAACCAGCGCGCGGCCAGGGCCGACCAAGCATGTCTCCTGGCCGCGCGCCTCGAGCTACAAGCCGGACTGGGCGCAGCTGAAGTGGGCTCCTACTTGACCGGGCGCTATCCGGCGTGGACCACGGGGTCCGTGTCCTGCACCTGCTGCTTCGGGGCGTTGACGAGGGCCATCGTGAGCACGAGGGCACCCACCATCATGAACCCGCCGATGAGGAACGCCGTCGCGTACCCGTGGGTCAGCGCCTCAGCGGCGCGGCCGAGCAGGGTCGGGTCAGGCATCTGGGTGCCCGGCGCACCGGCTGCGGCGGCCTGCGCAGCCTGACCGACGGCGTCTGCGTCGGCGAATCGAGCCGAGGTGGCGTTCGCCGCCGCGGTGGCCAGGATCGCCAGTCCGAGCGACCCCCCGACCTGTTGCATTGTGTTGAGGATCGCGGACGCTATCCCGGCATCCTCTCGCTGCACATCGGCGACCGCGGTGAGTGTCAGCGGCACGAACACGAGTCCCATGCCGATTGATGTGATCACCATCGGGACGATCAGGTCGGGAACGTACGTCGAGGTCACCTCGAGCTGGGAGAAGAGAAAGAGCCCGGCCGCGCCCAGTGCGAGCCCGGTGCCCGCGATCACACGCGGCGCGGCGCGGGCCGCGAGCTGCGTGGCGATGCCGGCCCCGAACACGATGCCGAACGTGAAGGGCAGAAACGCGAGACCGGCGCGGATGGGCGAGTACTCCAAAATGCCCTGCACAAAGAGTGAGATGAAGTAGAACATCGAGAACAGCGCCGCGCCGACGATGAGCATCGCGAGGTACGACCCGGCACGGACGCGGTTGCGATAGAGCCGCAGCGGCATGATCGGGTGCTGGTGGCGTCCCTCGATCAGCACAAAGGCCACGAGCATGACCGCGGCTAGGGCGAAGCAGGCGATGGTGCCGGAGCTGCCCCAGCCCTGCTCGGGGTTGCTCGTGCGCGTGATGCCGTACACCAGCACGGTGAGCCCAACAGTGCCCGCGATCGCGCCCGCGAAGTCGATGCGTCCTGGCTCGGACACGGACTCACCCAGGACCCGCGGCGCCGCGTACGCGATGAGCAGGCCGATCGGCACGTTCACGAAGAAGACCCAGCGCCAGTCGAGGTACTCGGTGAGCACGCCGCCGGCGATGAGGCCGACAGCGGCACCTGCGCCGGACATGGCGGCGTAGACGGCGAAGGCGCGGTTACGCGGCGGACCCTCCGGGAACGTCGTCGTGATCAGCGCGAGCGCGGTGGGTGCTGCAATCGCCGCGCCCAGGCCCTGCAGCACACGGAATGCGACGAGCATCGTCTCGGTCGTCGCGAGCCCGCACAGGAGCGACGCGAGCGTGAAGAGCAGGATGCCGGCGACGAACACCCGGCGCCGACCGAAGAGGTCACCGGCGCGTCCGCCGAGCAGTAGCAGCCCGCCGAATGCCAGCGTGTAGCCGTTGATGACCCAGGTCAGGTTGGCGGGCGTGAAGTCCAGCGCCGCCTGGATGCTCGGCAGCGCGACGTTGACGATCGACCCGTCCAGCACCACCATGAGCTGCGCCGAGGCGATCACGAGCAGGGCAAGGCCAAGGTGGCGGTGTCCGTGGTCGTCGCCGGTCGGCGGTGCCACCGGGTCGATAGAGGACGTTGACATGCAGAACGCTCCATTCACGCGGGTCTCAGGGTGGTCACGTCGCTGACCTAGCGAGCTTTCGAGCAGAGCGGACCGTGCGACATCGCGCTGCCTGCACGCAAGCTGTGAACCGCCCACGTCGCAACGCTCCCGACACGGAGCACTGACGGGACCGGACGTACGTCTTGCCTGCAACACGGCGTCGGCGCAGATCTATGCCCCGAGAAGGGAGGAGACCGCAGAGAGTCTGATCACGACCATGTCAGGCACGGCACTGTCACGCTCGCTCGCGGTGGCGTCCGGGCGGTGCGATGGCACGGTCTCACTCGGGTCGCATCCCGAACCCGGGCATCTCCGCACGATTTGGTCGGCCGCAGACCTGTTGCTATGTCGGTGGAAGCGGCTAGGTTCCGAATGCCGCGGTGGACTGATCAACAAGACCTGTTCCGTCCGCGCGCAAGGGCCGCGGCCATACGCCGCCGCCGGCGCTGACGAGGTGGGTTCGTGGGCGGTCTCGGGAGGCAACTATGCGCAAGATCACGATCGTGACGGGGCTCGCCTTGGTGGTGGGCCTGCTCGCACCGCCGCCAGCCTTGGCTCTCGACGATGACATCCACACGAAGAAGCTTCGCAAGGAGGTAAATGCCGCCGGCATCCTGTCGCACGAGCACGCTCTGCAGCGCATCGCCAATGAAAACGGCGGCAACCGCGCCGCCGGCACCGCCGGGTACGACGAGTCGGCGGACTACGTGGCGAAGAAGCTGGAGAACTCCGGCTTCGACGTCGAGATGCAGGCTTTCGAATTCCCCTACTTCTTCGAGCTGGCGCCGTCCCTGGTCGAGCAGGTCTCGCCGGACGAGGTGACGTACGAGTCGGTGACGATGACGTACTCAGGCACCGGCGACATCACCGGCGCGGTGGTGCCGACCAACGACGTGATCATCCCGCCGCTGCCCGACCCGGGGTCGACCTCCGGCTGTGAGCCGGAGGACTTCGAGCCGGCGGACCCGGTCGAGCCGCAGGTCGCGCTGATCCAACGTGGCACCTGCTTCTTCATCGACAAGGCACTCAACGCCCAAGCGGCCGGCTACGACGCTGTCCTGATCTTCAACGAGGGACAGGAGGGCCGGACCGAGCTGCTCACCGGCACCCTCGGTGCACCCGTCGACTTCCCCGTGGTGGGGCTCAGCTTCGACGACGGCGCCGCGCTGTACGAGGCGTCGCAGGCGGGCGAGACCGTCGTCCATGTCGTGACGTCGACCGAGAGCGAGACTCGTACGACGCACAACGTCATCGCCGACCTGCCCGGCGGCAAGAAGAAGGAGACCGTCGTCATCGGTGCCCACCTCGACTCGGTCAGCACCGGACCCGGCATCAACGACAACGGCAGCGGCTCGATGACGATCCTCGAGGTCGCCCAGGAGATCGCCCAGCTCGACATCAATTACCGGCGCCACCTGCGCTTCGCGTTCTGGGGCGCCGAGGAGCTGAGCCTGCTCGGTTCGCAGTACTACGTGGACACGCTGAAGGACTCGCAGCTCAACAAGATCTACGCCAACCTCAACTTCGACATGCTGGCCTCGCCCAACTACGTCCGGTTCGTGTACGACGGAGACGGCTCGGCCACGGACCCGGCCGGCCCGCCCGGGTCGGACGAGCTCGAGGCGCTGTTCACCGACTACTTCGCCTCGCAGGACCTCGCCTCCAGCGAGACCGCGTTCAGTGGCCGGTCCGACTACGGCCCCTTCATCGCCGTGGGCATTCCGGCCGGCGGCCTGTTCAGCGGTGCCGAGGGCGTCAAGACGGAGGAGGAGGCAGCGATCTACGGCGGCACCGCGGGTGTCGCGTACGACGTCTGCTACCACCTGGCCTGCGACACGGTCGACAACGTCAACTCCACCGCCCTGGGCGAGATGGGTGACGCAGTGGCAGATTCCGTCCTCACGATGGCCAGGTCCAAGACCGGGCTCTACGACGACAGCATCAGGCCGGAGCGGGTGCCGGTGCCGACCGAGACGTTCGACTACTGGGGCGGCCTGGTTCGATAGCCACTTGTTCGATAGCCACTGATTCGATAGCCCCTGATTCGATAGCCCCTGATTCGATAACCACTCAGGGTCGTTCTGGCGTTGGTCGACGTGGGGAGTGGTCCGAAGTGAGCAGACCGCTCCCCGCGTCGCGGGCGCACGTCGTCTTCGACACGGCGGACAGCAGCGCGTTCGCCTCGCTGCGCCGGCGCAGCACACCGCGCGCGGAGCGGTACGCATTGGGCAAGAGCCTGCGCGACCAGGTTCCGCGCTCCTCGCTCGGGGACTGGCAGCCGCCAGCCGACCGCGCGGACCCGGTCGAACAGGTGATCCTGTCGCATGAGGACCGTCTCGACTGGCTGATCCCAGTGCGGGTCGGGCGCATGGTGGGGTCGCCGTACGGGTTCCTGCGCGGCACTGCGGGTCTCATGGCGGCGGACTTCGCGAAGCTCCCCGCGACCGGGATCGCCCCGGTGATCTGCGGCGACTCGCACCTGGGCAACTTCGGGTTCTACGCCTCGCCCGAGCGTGACCTGGTCTACGACCTGAACGACTTCGACGAGGCGCACCCTGGCAACTGGGAGTGGGACCTGCGTCGACTCGCGGCCAGCGTGTGGGTAGCGGGACGGCAGAACGGCTCCAGCGAGGGGGACAACGAGGCCGCCGTCATGTCGTGCGTGGCCTCATACCGCGAGCAGGTGCAGCACCTCTACTCCCAGCCGCTGCTCAGCCGCGCCTTCGAGCGGCTCGACGTGACGCGGATGCGGGCACGTGCCTCGGACGCGTCGCTGCTTCGGGAGATCGAGCGGGCGGCGCGGCGCGCCCGCAGCCGGACCAGTGACCGGGCACTCCCCCGCTTCACCGCCGAACACGACGGGAAGCGGCAGATCGTTGAGGAGCCCCCGGTCATCACCCGGCTGTCCGAGGCGGACAACGAGAAGCTCGTGGCGGCATTGGACGACTACCTCGCGACGGTCGCGCCGCAGTGGCGGCGGGTCCTGGCCGGTTACACGGTCGTCGACATCGCACACAAGGTGGTCGGAGTCGGCAGCGTCGGCCGCCGCGCGTACGTCGCGTTGTGCGAGGGCAGCAGCCCCGACGACGTCGTGTTCCTGCAGGTCAAACAGGCCAAGCGCTCAGTGATCGCGCCGTACGTCCACGGCGAGTCGGCCCTGCATGCCCACCAGGGGCAGCGGGTCGTGGAGTACCAGCAGGCGCTGCAGACGGTCAGCGACCCGCTGCTGGGATGGACCAGCGTTGACGACCGGCAGTACTACGTGCGCCAGTTCCGCGACATGAAGGGCGCCATCCCGGTCGGCGAGATAGACGCCCCGGCCCTGGCCGACTACGCCGCGATCTGCGGTGGCCTGCTGGCCAAGGGTCACGCGCGGACGAGCGGCGCGTCGATGATCGCGGGCTACGTCGGGACGTCGCCCAAGCTCGACAAGGCGTTCGCGCGGTTCGCGCGGGCATACGCCGACCAGACAGAGGCCGACCACGCCGAATTGGTGAAGGCTGTCGCGCGGGGCGTGCTGCCGGTGGAACACGGGATCTGACCGGGAATCCTCACTCCAGCGCAGCTCAGCTCTCGGGGGCAACGGCGGCTGACCGCGACGAGCGAGGGCGAGGCTGCGATGTGGCCCACCACATCACCGGTGCACACACGATGACGACGCACAGGGTGCGGCCGGTCGCAGAGTCCCACAGCGGCGGCGCCAGCAGCCGCTGGAGCCAGGGTTGATCGAAGACGAGCATCGCGGCGACGACCAACTGCAGACCGACGCCGAAGGAGACGACGGCCGGGTCGACATCGGGGATGACCCGTTCGACGACGACGGCGACCGTCAGCGCGGTCATTCCAGTCATCGCAGCGATCAGGGCGAGCTCGGGTGTGGGCGTGACAACCTCGGCCGAGCTGGCGAACATGCTGGCGAGGAGCACCGCGGCGCCGCAGACGCCGAACCCGGGCAGGACCCGTCCCGCGACGCACACCCTTCGTGAACACGGCGCGACCGAGGCGATGGCCGCTGCTCGCTCACCAATGACGAATGCGACTGAGGCGCCGATGAGCAGATAGGCGCCCAGGACCACGAGGGGCCGGGATGATGGTGAGAGCCAGCGGGTCATTGTTGCGGCGGCGACGCCGAGTCCACAGCCGAGCGTTAACGGTGGCCAGTTGATGGCTCGAGCGGACGCCTCGAGCACGAACGCCAGGTGGCGCAGGCGAACCTCCGCTGTCATCTCGCCCGGCCGGCCCCGCGGCGGGGCGCCCTGAACCACGCTGTCACGCATAGTGAGCGACGACTTGCGTGACAACACCGATCACGGTGAGAAAAACCCCGGAGAGGGCCAGCCTGACCGGTGCAGCACCTGACCGGCGCAACGCCCACGCCGCCATCAAGAGGGCGACACCGGCCAAGTACACGAGGTGCCCTGCCACCGGCACGCTGAGGCCCGGTTCGATGCCGTACCAGGTCGTGCTGGAGGCATCGAACACGGTGAGAGCCGAGTCGGCCACCTCGACCTGCTCCAACGTCGCGCCCAAGTCGTCGTAGCCGTAGGGCAACGGCGCGGGAACAACGACGATGAAGGGGAACCGCCACCACATCCAGTACCCGACGAAGAAGGTGAAGGCGAACAGCCCACCGAAGACCATGGCGATGGATCGAGATTGTGTCGTTCTTGCGACAGCGACCCCAGCGACGAACGCGCCGATGGTGATGATTGCGGGCGTTAGTGTTTCCGGCCAGGTCGGCACCACCTTCGCGATGTTCGGGCGACTGCCTGCGGTGAAGCCGCCCGCCGCTGCGATGAGTGATCGCTGGGCGGCGGCAAGGATTGCAGCCAGTGCGGCGGGACCGGCGACCGCCATCAGGATTCCCCGGGTCCGCTGGGCCAGGTCGGCCGGCATCCCGCGGAAGAGCTCGCTCGTCGTTCCGTCCCGCTCCCGGTTGGCGATCATGTTGGCGGCGATGAATGCGCCGAGATACAGGGGCGACCAACCAACCCAGATCAGGTCGTAGGTCTCGTTGACGTACTGCTGGGTCGGCTCGACGAGATCCAGCCAGGGTCCGATCAAAAGTACGGCCCCGACGGCTGCGCCGAGAAGTATCGCGGGATGCCGCACCGCGCGCCAGGTTTCGACCAAGGCGAGCGCTACGTGCGGCGAGTTCTGGCGCCGGGCGATCCCCGTGATCGTGTCTGTCATCTCCTTACCGCCTGCGCTGGAAGGCTGCGGATGGTTAGCAGGTAGGCGTCTTCGAGCGTGGCCGAGAGCAGCTCGGCGTCGGGCGGCGGGTCGCCGATGTGGCGGTACCGGCCGTCGGCGCCTCTCCAGCTGAGCTCGGATCCCGCGTCCGGACCAGCCGATGTCCACACCCGTCCGTCGGCCATGGAGGTGAGCGCCGCCGGGGTGCCAGCGAAGATAAGTTGGCCGCCCTCGATGACGAGGACGGTCTGACAGAACGCGGCGACATCCTCGGTGAGGTGGGTCGACAGCAGCACCGTTCCGGTGGTGGCGTAGCGGGAGACGAGCTCCCGGAACTGCAACCGGAGGACCGGGTCCAGCCCAACCGTGGGTTCGTCGAGCACAAGAAGGGCTGGGTTGCCGAGCAGCGCCTGGGCCAACCCGACACGTCGGCGCATGCCGCCCGACAACGACCGAATGCGTTGTCCGGCCCGGTCGCCCAGGCCGACCTCGTCGAGGACGCGGTCGGTCTCAGCACGACGCTCGTTCCGATCGGTGATCTCTTTGAGGATCGCGACGTAGTCCACAAACTCGCGCACGGTGAACCCGCTGTACATCCCGACGTCTTGCGGGAGGTAGCCGAGCCGGCGGCGGATTGCCAGGCGGCCGTCAGCCGCGGCGGGGTCGTAGCCGAGGATGTCCAGCTCGCCCGTGTCGGGCTGCAGCGCGGTAGCAACGAGCCGGAGGAGGGTGGTCTTGCCGGCACCGTTCGGCCCCAGCACCCCGGTGACGCCATGCCCGATCTCAGCGGACACCAGGCTCAGCGCGGCCCGCGACCTGAACCGCTTGGTGACCCCGGCAAGCCGGATCTGTGTGCTCATGGCAAGCCTCCGAGTCCAGGGTCGCCGCCTAGTAAAGCTCGGCGGTGAACCACGACGATGACCGCGAGGACAGCCACGGTCACAAACATGACCTGCGCTGCAGGCTGGAAGAGAGGAAGTCGGGCGATCAGCTCGTCCGAGGACAAGAACCGCGCTCTTGTGGCGGAGGGCGCGGCGATGGCGAGCCAGGCCAGCATCGTGAACGCTGCGGCCCGCTCCGGTCGGATCCAGGTGGCGACGGCCAGAGTTGTAGTGGAGGCGGCCACTGCCGGCAGCAACCACAGCAGCAGGTGGGACGGGCCGACCGCGGGCAGCAGGAAGGACAGGGGAATCGCCGGCACCAAGGCGGCGGTGACAACCGTCATCGTGCGCAGGAGCACCACCTTGAAGGCCGGGTAGGGGGCGACTCCCGCAAGCTCGCCGACAGGTTCCCCCACCTGGCCGTAAGCGATGGCGACGCCGATGACCGGGACGATCGGTGCGAGCACCAGGAACGCGAGGGTCCCGGCTGGTCCTTGACCCATGTAGGCGGCGAGAACGGAGAGTCCGAGCAGCGCGGTCAGGATCAGTACCCACGCGGTGCGCAGTGGAGGCGCCGATGCGACGAGGGTGGCGACATGCGGCGGTAGACCCAACCGGATGGCGAGCCGCTCGGCCACAGCGGGTGCAGGCTCGATGTCGAGGGCAAGTCGAGCCCAGGTGGACTCGTGCCGGGCTCGCTCGTTCGCGTCCGCTCCACCCGCGGCTGCGACGCCCTGCTGGCAGGCAGCGCACGCGATGAGGTGAAGCTCCAGCGCGCCCGCCGCGGATGCGCCCAGGCGTCCGCTGACGTACTCGCGCAGCAGCTCGATGCTGACCCGGCACGGGTGCCGGTTGCTCTCGAACACGCCTGGCTCTCCACTCGGGTACGTCATGACAGCGCCTCCCTCAGTTGGGTGCGTGCGCGCATCATCCGGGTGCGAACGGTTCCCGCGGGAACGCCCAGCAGCTGCGCCGCCTCACGGCTGGACAGACCGTCCATGACGACCGCCTGGATCACCGCCCGAAGCTCGGGAGTGAGCGCGTCGACGGCGTGCGCTAGCTCCCCGTGCGCCACATCCAGCAGGACAATGTCCTCCGCGGACGGGACCGGCGGCGCCACCAGCCGTTCCCACGGCAGTGCGCGACGCGGCCGCATGGCTGACAAGAGGCGGCGGATCGCGATGCCCCACAACCATGCGCCCACCTCTCCCCGAGCCTGGAAGGTTGCCGGTTTGCGCCAGACAGCGAGGAACGTGTCCTGCAGAACCTCCTCGACAACGCCCGGGTCAGGGCACCGCCGGCCCAGTCGAATGCGAAGCCACGGGGCATGCCGGTCGTACAGACCACGCAGCGCGTCGCGGTCTCCCGTCGCGACGGCGCCCAACAGCTCGACGTCGCTCATTTCGACGCCCGTGCGCTCCATACATCCTCTGTCGCCGGCACCTGTCGGAACTGTTCAGTGTCCCCCGAATTGCCGCCCGTGAACACCTGGCAACGCCCGCGGATACAGGCCTGCAGAAACCGGCGCACTGCCGGCCTATCGGGGAGGAAACACCATGCGCGACCACACGTCATCGCAGTCCAGGACCATCAGCCGCACCGGCGGGAGCGCGCGGCGCAAACCGTTTACGGTCGCCGCCGCCGCAGCCGCCGGCTCGATCGTGGTCACCGGATGCAGCACCGACGCGACCGCTGGGCCGGTGGAGGGGATCGACGCGGCACGGCCGGCGCTCACGACAACGCTCCACGACGCCGACGGCATGCGGATCGGCACCGCGACACTGACCGCCATGACCGGCGGCGCCGTGGTCACGGTCACCGCCCACAGCCTCGCCGCCGGGTACCACGGGCTGCACATCCACACCATCGGTCTGTGCGAGCCGGACAGCCCAAGCCCCACCGACCCGACGATCATCGGCGACTTCCTGTCCGCCGGCGGCCACCTCGCCCACGACGACCAGACCCATGGCGAGCACGCCGGCGATCTGCCGTCCCTCTACGTCGGGCAGGACGGACGAGGCACCGTCACCTTCGCCACCGACGCGTTCACCCCCGCCGAACTCCTCGACGCCGACGGCAGCGCCGTCATGGTGCACGAGGGACGCGACAACTACGCCAACATCCCGGATCGCTACGCCCCGGACGGGCCCGACCTCGACACGCTCAAGACCGGCGACTCCGGCCCCCGGATCGCGTGCGCCGCGCTTTCCCGCTGAGTACCAAGTTCCGACGCCGTCGTGAAACGGCGTTGCCTACGCAAAAGCCTATCCAGCAAACCCTTGATGCATACTGAAATACTAGTATGTTACATGCTATCGCCGTGGAGGTAACAATGAACACCATCCGTCAGCACAAGCACCACCTCGCTGCGACCACCGTCGTCGTCGGTCTGACGCTGGGCGCACTGGGTGCGACTGCCACCGCCGCATCCGCCACCTCCGAGCTCAGGTCATATCGTGCCGAGCTCATTGAGATGGCTGAGGCGACCGACCGTCGACCCTACGAGCCGGACGGGATTGACTGCCGACCCTTCGAACCCGCCGCGGCCGACCGTCGGCCGGCCGACCCCGCCGGGACTGACAAGAAGCCGCCGCACCAGGACCCTGCCGCGACCAACCGGGTGCCGAGGTAAAAGAGTCATCAGCCGAGTGAGGGAGCAGCCGACATGATTCTGGTGGTGGGCGCAACTGGTGTGCTAGGTGGCGCGATTGCCCGGCTGCTCCTTCAGCGGGCCGAGCCAGTGCGTGTTCTGGCACGGGCCGGATCGCCGTTCGAGGAGCTTGTCGCAGCAGGGGCCCATCCCGTTCTCGGGGACATGAAGGACCCGGAATCGTTGCGAACGGCTTGCGGCGGCGTCGACACCGTTGTCACGACAGCCAACTCGGCATCCCGGGGCGGGGCGGACACCGTCGACACCGTGGACCGGAGTGGTAACCGCAACCTGGTGGAAGCGGCCACTGCGGCCGGGGTGCGCAGGTACATGTTCATCTCGGCCGCCGGCGCGGACAGCGCCAGCCCGGACCCGTTCTTCCAGGCGAAGGCCGAGACCGAGCAGCGTGTCCGGGACAGCGGTATGTCCTGGACGGTGCTCGCACCGGAACCATTCATGGATGTGTGGATTCCGGCCGTTGTCGGTAGCCGCGTGCTGGCCGGTCAGCCGGTGACCATCGTGGGCGAGGGCAGACGCCGGCACTCCCTCGTCGCCGTGCGGGATGTGGCCGCGTACGCCGTCGCCGCGCTGGCGAACCCCGCAGCTGATCGGCAGACCCTCGTCGTGGGCGGCCCGGAGCCCATCACCTGGCGAGATGTCATCGGGGAGTTCGAGCGCTCCCTGGGCCGGACTGTTCCGGTACGCACCGTGCCACCCGGCGAGCCGGTCCCCGGACTGCCGCCGCCGATGACCGGACTCTTGGCGTACCTCGACTCGTACGAATCACCGATCGACATGACGGACACAGCCGCGACCTTCGGTGTGACCGGTACGTCGTTGGCTCGTTGGGTCGATGACTTTCTGCGCTGAAGGCTGTCACGCTTCGCACGTATGGTGCCTCGTCCCCTGTCGACCCTAAACATGCACGGAAAGACCCAGCCGCTTGCAGGACAGTAAGAAGCGTGGAGTCTGCGGATGATCGACGCGAGCGGTACGAGGCGCTCGTGCACGCCGTCGTGGAGCCGCTGCGGAGGTACGCGCTGCGCCGCACGGACGCGGCGGCGGCGGACGACGTCGTGGCTGACGCGCTCCTCGTCATGTGGCGACGTCTCGACGACGTGCCGCGCGGCGGGGAGCTGCCCTGGTGCTATGCGGTGACCCGCCGGTGCTTGGCCAACGTCGAGCGGTCGCAACGTCGGCACCGCAGCCTCATCGGGCGGATCGCGCGACTCGACCCGCCAGAGAACGTGACGCGCACCCCACCGGACGCTCCGGATCCCGGTCTGGAAAACGCGCTGCGGCGACTGCGATCGGAGGACCGCGAGGTCCTGCGGCTGTGGGCGTGGGAGGACCTGCGGCCCAACGAGATCGCCGCCGTCCTGGACATCACGCCGAATGCCGCCTCGATCCGGCTGCATCGCGCCAAGACCCGGCTTGGCGCCGAGCTGGACGGGTCCGCGGAACCTGCCGAGGTGGCGCCGCTGCGCCGCGGAAAGGAGCACGGCCGCGCCGGACAGATGCAGGTAGACGGCACGGAGGACAGAGACACGGCGGACAGGGACACAGAGGACAGGGGACAGGAGGGCTCACCATGACGGATGACCTGTACGACCGCCTCCGCGCCGCCGACCCCATGCCGGGCAGCTCGACGGTCGAACCCGCCGACAGCCCCCGCACCCGAGCACTCATGGAGGCAGCGATGTCAACCGACACCACCACCGAAGCCACCCACCCGACCCCCTCGCGTCAACGGTCGCGCCTCGCGCCCGCGCTGATCGCCGCGGCCGCGGCCGGGGTGATCCTCGCCGGCTCGCTGCTCGTACCAGACATGCTTCGCGACGAGCCCGCGCCGCCGACAGCGTCACTGGAGCTGGTCATGCCGGGCGAGGAGTCGATCCTGCAATCCTGCGCGGCCCTGTCGGCAGACGTGCTCCGGCGCATGCCGATCGCGTTCGCCGGCACGGCCACCGTAGTCACGGACGAGACCGTCACCATGACGGTCGACACCTGGTACAAGGGCGGGACCGCTGCGTCAGTCAAGCTGACCACCCCACCCGAGGCCTCCGTCGCCCTGCTCGGCTACGGGATCGACTTTGCGGTTGGCGACCGGTACCTCATCAGCGCCACGGACGGCGTCGTCAACACGTGCGGCTTCAGCGGCGAGGTCAACCCTCCGCTCGAGGCTGCGTTCGAGGACGCCTACAACGGCTGACCGACAGCGAGTCGGCGAATTCGCCGTATCAAGGCACCTGGCATCGGCCTCTCTCCTGTTGTCCCCTCACAACAGGCTTCGTTGGAGGCATCAGATGGCGATTGTTACCCCCACCAAGCGCTCGGCGGGCTCTCGCACGGCGACCGCAACGACGTCGACCCGAACGCCCACCCAGACCGTGAGCTCCATCGGCGCAGGCTTCGCCCTCGCCGCGATCGTCTATGTCGTCGCGCTCGTGGTCCACGGAAGCGAGCACAGCTCCTATCGGATCAGCGAAGAATGGAGCGCGTTCGCCGGGCTGTTCGTGCTGGCGCTGGCGATCGAGCGGCTGCTCGAGCCGATCACGAAGTGGCTCGGCCCCGACACCGACGTGCTCAAGAAGCAGCGCGACGACGCCGCAGCCGCCGCGGCGAACGGGGACGCCACCAAGATCGCTGAGGCGGAAGCCGACCTCAGCCGCGGCCGGGAGCTGACTGCGATCGTCGTCTGGGGTGCGGCAACCGCACTGGGCTTCGTCCTGAGCAGCGTGCTCGACATCACCCTGCTGGAGGCCATCCGGTCGGAGACCTCAGGTCAGCCGCCGTTCTGGGCGGACCTGCTCGTCACCGGTCTGGTGCTCGGCGCCGGCACCAAGCCGCTCCACGACCTCGTGAGCAAACTGCAGAAGTCCAAGGACTAAAGAGACGACGCCGGCCTGAAGCGGTTGAGCACCGCCGAGGAGCTCCGGCGCTGCCGGTCCCCAGCGGAGCGTTGATCCACCGCGCACGGTCCGACTAGCCTCCGACGCAATCGATAGCGACGGAGTCGGCGGCATGAGCAACGTGGAGCGGGACCCGGACGAGCTGACCTGCGGTGGACGCGGCGGCGTCGCGCTGCTGCCGAGCCATGAGGTGCTCGAGCCCCGGGAGGTCGTGCTCGGAGGCACGCGCGGTGCGCCCGTTCGCCGGACCCTGCCCCACCGGGACCGGCGGATGGTCGGGGCGTGGTGCTTCCTCGACGAGTTCGGCCCGGACGACGTGAGTGCCGGCTCAGTGATGCGCATCCCGCCGCATCCGCACACAGGTCTGCAGACCGTCACCTGGCTGCTCCAGGGCGAGGTCCGCCACACGGACAGCCTCGGCACCGAGCAGCTCGTACGCCCCGGACAGCTCAACCTGATGACAGCCGGCCGCGGCATCGCCCATGCCGAGGAGCCCCTCGCGGCGCGATCGCGACTCGTCCACGGCACCCAGCTCTGGGTCGCGCTCCCGGACACCGACCGCGACGTCGCCCCGGCCTTCGAGCACCACGCGGACCTGCCGGTGCTCCGCGTCGACGGTGCCGACGCGACCGTGCTGATGGGCGAGCTCGGCAGCGTGCGGTCCCCCGCGACGACATACACGCCGATCGTCGGAGCGGACGTCACGCTCCACGCGCGCGCCCGGCTCCCGTTGGAGCCTGAGTTCGAGCACGCCGTGCTGGCCCTGCTCGGGGCGGTCGAGGTAGACGGCGTGCGAGTCGAGCCGGGCACGCTGATCTATCTCGGCTGCGGCCGCTCAGACGTGACGCTGCAGGCCGACGGAGGTGGGCGGGTGCTGCTCGTGGGCGGCGAGCCGTTCGAGGAGAGCATCGTCATGTGGTGGAACTTCATCGGCCGCAGCCACGAGGAGGTCGTCGAGATGCGTACGGAGTGGATGGCGAGCCCTGGCTTCGACCCGATAGACAGCTCACCAGCGCCCACGAGCGGCCCAGCCGGCACCGGCGCGCGTACGGGGACGAGCAGGTTCGGTGTCGTGCACGGGTTCGACGGCGGCCCGCTCGCTGCACCGGCGCTGCCGACGACCCGCCTGCGACCTCGCCCCCGCGTGCGCTGAATCGGCCCGCCGCTGCTGAGAGCCCGTCGGGCCGGCCGTCCCCGCTCCGCCGCCCGCACGCAGCCCGCCCGACGCCGTGACGCTACTCCGCTGGATGGAAGACCCGCCCGAGCTCGCGGGCGCGCGCGGACCGGAACACGTCCTCGAGCAGGAGCCGCTCC
>Ga0136634_10000618_pt1 | contig 14967 bp, 13 predicted proteins | sample AntDrymUQ8332106_2_FD_104654 | JGI IMG/M metagenome (GOLD analysis project Ga0136634, IMG submission 104654) | Polar desert sand microbial communities from Dry Valleys, Antarctica - metaG UQ833 (21.06) | ecosystem: Environmental > Terrestrial > Soil > Desert | place: Antarctica: Dry Valley... | reverse complement strand
GACGGTGACCGAGACACGGACAGGCATCCCAAGAACGAAGTTCACCACGACGGCAAGCAACGCCACGGTTCCCCCCAGGACACTGGTCAGGACGGCGTCGGGGAAGGAGCCGATGGGTGAGCGACCGGCGTGCAGGTGCATCGGCAGCCCGAAGGCCACGAAGACCAGGCCGCAGCCCACGCCGAGCAGGATGGAGGGCACGATGTCGGCGGCCGACGAGTAGCCGACGGCGTACTGCAGGGTCGCCATCGCCGCGAAGCTGATCACCCACGCCTTGAAGTCGTAGGCCGCGAGCAAATAGGTCCGCACCCTGCGCGCTCTAGAGATGACGTGACTCACAAGTCTCCTGCCGGCCCCGTGAAGCTGCCCCCGAGAGAGGATCAGTGAACTGACTGTTGCATAGATTGAGACGCGCGTGTGTAGAACTCGAACCTACGATAAGTCCCTCATGTCGTCCACCTCGGGAGTGCTCCCAGGCGGCGCAGTGCCCTACTCGTGCCGCCCGTAGTCGTCCTCGTATCGGCAGATGTCGTCCTCGCCGGTGTAGCCGCCAAGCTGCACCTCCACGATGACCAGTTCCTCGGTGCCCTGGTTGCCGAGCCGGTGCTTGGCGCCGAGAGGGACGTCGATCGACTCGTCATGTCGTACGACGGACTCGGTGCCGTTGATCTCGCAGGTGGCCTCGCCCTGGATGACCACCCAGTGCTCGGAGCGCTGCTCGTGGCTCTGCAGGGACAGCCGGGCGCCGGGGTTCACGTGGATGCGCTTGATCTTGTAGCCGTCAGCGACGTCGATCACGTGCCACGAGCCCCAGGGGCGCTCTTCGGACTGCAGGCTCACGGTTCTCCCGTCCGGATCATTGGTGGTTTGCGTGATCGTAACGCGGCGAGGGGCCCCGATTTCGACAGGCTCAGCCGACGAACTGGGCCGGGTCTCTGCAATAGAACAATCTCATTTGATTGATCTAACTGGATTGATGTACCGTGCCAGGGTGCCTTCCACGGTTCCCTCAGACGCACCGGCTACAGCCCCCACTTTTCTGCGGCTGACGGGGCATCCGGTGCGGTGGCGAATCCTGGGTGAGCTGGCCCGCAGCGATCGGCAAGTTCGCGAGCTGACGGCCCTGGTTGGGCAACGGCAGAGTCTGACTTCCTACCATCTCAGCCAGCTACGCGATGGCGGTCTGGTCACCATGCGGCGCAGCTCGGCCGACAGGCGGGACAGCTACTACAGCCTCGATCTGGCTGCCTGTCGTGATCGCCTGGGTGAAGCGGGTGGTGCATTGCATCCCGGCCTGCGAATGGCACCGCCGGCATTGGATCCGGGTCAAGGGATTGACCGACCCGTCCGGGTGCTGTTCCTCTGCACAGGCAACAGCTCGCGCTCCCAGATCGCCGAGGCGATCCTGGAGCAGCTGGGTGGCGCACGGGTCCAGGCGGTGAGTGCGGGTAGTCACCCCAGGACGCTGCACCCGGACGCGGTTCGCGTGCTTCGCGACCGTGGCATCGACATCCGTGGTCGTCCTACGAAACACCTGAGCGAGTTCGTCGAGCAGCGTTTCGACCATGTGATCAGCCTGTGCGATCGCGTGCGGGAGGTGTGCCCGGACTTTCCTGGACCTACCACCGTCGCGCACTGGAGCATGCCCGACCCCGCCGCGCAGACGTCGGCTGGGGAAGGCGAGCAGGACGCTTTCGTTCGCACCGCGAACGAGCTGACCACCCGGATCGAGTTCTTCCTGTATGCGATCGAGCACGCACCCACCACCTGACGAAGGAGCCAGCCATGTCCGAGGACCTCGCCGACCTGGTCAACGTCCGCTACATGGTCGACGACGTGGAGACCGCAGTCGACTTCTATACCCAGCACCTCGGGTTCACCCTCAGGATGAGCGCGGCACCGGCATTCGCCGACGTCATCCGAGGTCAGCTGCGGCTCTTGCTCAGCGGACCCGAGAGCTCAGCAGGTCGATCGATGCCGGACGGCACCCAGCCCGCACCCGGTGGGTGGAGCCGCATTCAGCTCATCGTGGATGACCTCGCCGCCGAGGTGGCCCGGCTGCGGGCAGCCGACCTCACGTTCCGAAACGACATCGTCTCCGGCCCGGGCGGGCAGCAGATCCTGCTGGAAGACCCGTCGGGCAACGCGGTCGAGCTCTTCCAGCCCGCTGCCCGTTGAGTCGATCTAGCGCCTCAAGGTGGTCATGGAGGGCAACATGAGCGCCCCCCGGCTGAACCGCCGCCTGGGCACGGGCGACGCGGTCTTCATCGGCCTCGGCTCGATGATCGGTGCCGGAGTGTTCTCCGCCATCGGCCCCGCGTCGGCTGCGGCGGGCCGAGGCGTCCTGCTCGGACTCCTGGTCGCCGCAGCCGTCGCCTACTGCAACGCGACCGCGTCCGCACAGCTGGCCGCGCAGTACCCCACATCGGGCGGCACCTACGTCTACGGTCGAGAACGGCTCGGCGAGTGGTGGGGCTTCGCTGCTGGCTGGTGCTTCGTCATCGGCAAGACCGCGTCCTGCGCAGCGATGGCGCTAACCTTCGCGTCCTACGTCGCGCCCCAGCACGGCTGGCTCCGCCGACTGGTCGCGCTCGCGGCGGTCGTCGTCCTCACCTGGATCACCACGCGCGGCATCACCCGTACCGCGGCTCTCACCCGGGTTCTCGTCACGGTGACCCTGGCTGTGCTGGCAGTCACGGTGGTGGTCCTCCTGACCGGTGCCGGCACCGCCGGCCCAGAACCAGTCGAGCCCAAATCCGGGTCCGGTCCATACGGCGTGCTCCAGGCGGCCGGGCTGATGTTCTTCGCCTTCGCCGGCTACGCACGCATCGCCACCATGGGCGAGGAGGTTCGCGATCCCGCCCGCACGATCCCGCGAGCGATCCTGTTGGCGCTCGGCATCACCGTGTTGGTCTACCTGGGCGTCGCGGTGGCCGCGCTGACTGCGGTAGGGCCCACGGTGCTGGCGCAGAGTCCTGCACCGCTCGCCGCCGCGGCCACCCACGCCGGTGCTGCCTGGCTGGTCCCGGCACTTGCAGCGGGCGCCGCCGTGGCGAGTCTGGGAGCACTTCTAGCGCTGCTCACCGGCATCGGCCGGACCAGCCTGGCGATGGGCCGCAACCGCGACCTGCCGGCGCTGTTCGCGCGCGTCCACCCCAGACACGAGGTTCCGCACCAGGCTCAGCTCATGGTCGGCGCCGTCGTCGCCGTGCTGGTGCTCCTCACCGACCTGCGAGGCGTCATCGGGTTCTCCTCGTTCGGTGTGCTGCTCTACTACGCTCTCGCGAACGCATCCGCGTTCACCCAGGACCGCGAGCAACGACGATGGCCCCGTGCCCTGAACTTGCTCGGCCTAGCGGGTTGCCTAATCCTCGTGGCAACGCTCCCGCCGCACACTCTGCTCGCCGGCGTACTCATGCTCGCCGTGGGCCTCACCGGACGCCGACTCTTGCGTGGATGAACCACAGACACCTGCCGTTGCCCATCACGACGAACCCCACTTTTCCGCGCAATCTCTTGGCGTGACTCACTCCTCGGCGCCCGCTCCGCCGACTTCCGCGGAGAGCAACAGCAGCCGGTTGAGCAGGTCCGCGGCCCCGGCGGCCTTCGAGGTAGCGCTGGGTGAGTCGACGCCACACCAGCGACCGCGCCCATCGGGCCGGTCTGCTCGATGCTGAGCGTGACCTTGGACCCGGTGGCGTCGGGGACGACCACGTGCCGGGCGATCGTCTTCATCCCTGGCCCGCTCTGAGTTCAGCTGCGTCGTCGCCCGGACGTCGCGGCCACGAGCTCCTCCTCGGCATGCTCCCCCGCCTGGATCTTCGGGAGCCGGGCCACGAGGACGACACCCGCCAACCACCACGCGCCCAGGATCAGCCACTCGTAGGGCCAGATCAGCGCGGCCGGCATGCCCGGCAGGTACAGGACCCCGAGGCCGAGGGTCAGCAGCGCCGCGGCGACCCCTACCGGCCCGGCGTGGGATACGCGGAACGGCCGCTCCATGTCGGGCTCGATGCGGCGCAGGACCAGGAATGTCACGGCCACCAGCAGGAACGCGACGACGATCGAGATGCCTCCGGCGTCGACCAGCCACACGAGCATCTGGCGGCCGAAGAGCGGCGAGAGCACCGACAGCACACCGATGAAGAGCACCGCGTTGCTCGGCGTGCGGTACCGCGGATGCACCTTCGCGAACCAGGACGGCACCATCCCCGAGGTCGCCATCGCGTACAGCAGCCGGCTCGCACCCAGCAGGAAGCCGTTCCAGCTGGTGAGGATCCCGGCGATCCCACCGATCACGAGGATGTTCCCGAAGGTCTTGCTCCCCCACAGCTCGGACATCCCGGCCGCAGCGGGCAGCGTTGACTCGGCAAGCACCTCCTTGGGCAGGGAGGACCCGACCGTCGCCATGACGACCATGTAGAACGCTGCTGCGGCCAGGACCGCGACCACGACCAGCTTCCCGATCTGGCGGAACGGCAGGTTGATCTCGCCAGCGGACTGCGGGATCACGTCGAACCCGACGAACAGGAACGGCACGGCGACGAGCACGGCCACGAGCCCGCCGAGGCCCCCTGTGAACAGCGGTTGCATGTTCTCGGTGCTGCCGCCGATGAAGGAGCCCACGATGAGCAGCGCCCCGACCGCGAGCAGGAAGAGCACCGCCACCGCTTGGAACACAGCCGCGGGCCGCACCCCCACGTAGTTGAGCGCGGTCATCAGCACCGCGCCCGCGACGCCCACCGCGACCCAGCTGGCGTAGACGTCATACCCCGCGATGGTCCAGAGGCGTCCGGCCAGCATGTCGGGAGCCAGGTACAGCATGGTCTGCGGAAGGGCCACCGCCTCGAACGCGACCACCGAGATGTAGCCGAAGACCAGGCTCCAGGAGGTGACGAACGCGGCACGTGAGCCCAGGCCGCGCAGGACGTAGTTGTGCTCCCCTCCGGCGTGCGGCATGGCCGAGACCAGCTCGGCGTAGGTCAGGCCGACCAGGGCCATGATCGCGCCGCCGATGGCGAACGCGAGAACGGCCCCGAGCGTTCCTGCGTCTTGCAGGAAGCCTCCGGTCAGGACGATCCAGCCGAAGCCGATCATCGCCCCGAACGCGATCGCCAGGACGTCCCACCTGCCCAGGACCCGGGTGAAGCTGCCTGCTTCGCTGACGTGCGTGCTCTCTGGGCTCATGAGCAGAGACTATGACGAAACGCGCGTCGGACGCACGAGGTGCCGGCTGTCGTTGCCGGGCTGCTTGGATGGCCCCATGGATCCTGTCGTGGCGATCGTCGGAGGTCAGCTCCGTGGTACGAGCCACCAGGGGGTGAACGCCTTCCTCGGCATCCCGTACGCCGCCCCGGCGGTCGGGGCCGACCGCTACCGCGAACCGCAGCCGGTCGTGCCGTGGGAGGGCCAGCGCGACGCGACCAGCCACGGCCCCACCCCGGCGCAGTCGCCCTACCCTGCCCCGGTGGACGCGGTGCTGCCCAGCTCCGTGACCCCGGGTGAGGACTATCTCAACGTCAGCGTGTGGGCGCCCGTCGAGGGCGAGAACCTGCCGGTGATGGTGTGGATCCCCGGCGGCGCGTTCGTCCGTGGAGCCAACTCGATCGCCACCTACGACGGTTCCGCATTCGCACGCGACGGCGTCGTCATGGTCGGCGTGAACTACCGCCTCGGCGTTCCCGGGTTCGCGGTCCTCGCCGGTGCCCCCACCAACCTCGGGCTGCGTGACCAGATCGCGGCGCTGGCCTGGGTGCGGGACAACGTGACGGCGTTCGGCGGCAACCCCGACGCGGTGACCGTCTTCGGTGAGTCCGCCGGCGGGATCAGCGTCGCGACCCTGATGGCCTCGCCCGCGGCCCAGGGTCTGTTCCACCGTGCGATCGTGCAGAGCGGTGGCGCGACCGCGGCCTGCTCCCTGGGCGATGCCCGCCTGGTCAGCGCCGAGCTCGCCGCCCAGCTCGGCGTACCCGGCACGGCCGAGGCGTTCGGCGCACTCGACCCGGACGCCGTGCTCGCCGCGCAGACCGCAGTGGCACTGGCGATCCAGGCCGATCCGAACCCGGAGCGCTGGGGTGCCAGCATCCTGCGGGGCGGCCTGGGCATCATGAGCCTGTTCCCGGTGGTCGACGGTGACGTGGTGCCCGACGTGCCCCACACCGGCATCGCCGATGGTTCAGCCGCCGGGATGCCGCTGCTGCTCGGGACCACGCAGGAGGAGTACCGCCTGTTCCTGGTCTCCACCGGTCTCGCCGACGCGGTGAGCACGGACATGCTGCCCATGCTGGCAGCGCGGTACGCCTGGCCGACCGACGCCATCGAGACCTACACCGCGAACCGACCCGACGCCTCGGCCGGTGACATCGCCAGCGCCATCCTCACCGACGCCGCCTTCCGCGTCCCGACCACCGCGCTCGCCGCCGCCCAGCACGCCGCGGGCGGCACCGTGCACACCTACGAGTTCGCCTGGCCCACACCCGTCGGCGGCCTCGGCGCGTGTCACGCCCTCGAGCTCGGGTTCGTCTTCGACACCCTCGGCCAAGGCTCCGCGATGGCGGGCGAGACCGCTCCCCAACACCTGGCCGACGAGATGCACCGCGCATGGGTCGCGTTCGCCCGTGACGGCGACCCCGGCTGGACCCCTTGGACGCCGGACGACCCGGCTGTGATGACCTTCGACCTCGAGTCCGAGGTCGTACACGGGCCACGCGCCGCCGAGCTGGCCCTCTGGCCGCCGCCTGGTTGAGTCGGCCGAGAAGCTCGCGGGCGTGCCGCGAAGTCAAGGTTCGAACTTGATGCCGCCGCCACAGGCGTCACCGTGCCATCTCGCAGACGGACTACTAAGATGTCAGTCAGGTGCGCCGGGAAGTCTGGTCGGCAACGACATCGCCGAGCCCTGAGGACCCACCGATGGCCGCACCGCCCCGCTCTCCATCCCCCCGCCTGTTCTCCCGAGGCTCGTTCCTCGAGCACTCCCGGGTCGCGGAGATCCTGCGCGCCGAGACCACGGGCGGGATGCTGCTCATCGTCGGCGCGCTGGTCGCGATCGTGTGGGCCAACACCCCGTGGGTCGACGCCTACGAGGACCTACGAGAGCTCACCGTGGGCCCCTCGGCCCTGCACCTCGACCTCAGCCTCGGCACCTGGGCAGCCGACGGCCTGCTCGCCATCTTCTTCTTCGTCGTTGGCCTTGAGCTCAAACGCGAGTTCGTCGCCGGCGACCTTCGCGAACCACGGCGGGCGGCACTTCCGGTCGCCGCCGCTCTCGGCGGGATGGTCGCCCCCGCTCTGTTCTTCGTGGTCTGGAATCTCGGCCCGGACGGCGCCCTGAAGGGCTGGGCGATCCCCACCGCCACGGACATTGCCTTCGCGGTCGCGATCCTCGCCGTGATCAGCACCCACCTTCCGAGCGGGCTGCGGACCTTCCTGCTCACCCTGGCCGTCGTCGACGACCTGCTGGCGATCACCATCATCGCGATCTTCTACACCGACCAGCTGAAGCTGTCCTTCCTCGCCCTCGCCCTGCTGCCGATCATCGCGTTCGGCGCCCTGGTCCAGAAGCGGATCCGCTCGGGCTGGCTACTGGTCCCCCTCGCGCTGCTCGCCTGGGTGTTGGTCCACGAGTCAGGAGTCCACGCCACCGTGGCCGGGGTGCTGCTGGGGTTCACGGTCCCCGTCCTGCGCAGCGGGGCCGCCGGTGGGCCGGACGCCGGACCCGGGCTGGCCGAGCACCTCGAGCACCTCGTGCGTCCGATCAGCGCCGGCGTCGCCGTACCCGTCTTCGCGTTCTTCGCCGCCGGCGTCACCGTCGGCGGCCTGAGCGGTCTGCTGGACTCCCTGCGCGACCCCGTTGCGCTCGGCATCGTGAGCGGGCTGGTCGTGGGCAAGACCGTCGGTATCGCCGGGTCGACCTGGCTGTTGTCCACCTTCACCCGCGCCGATCTCGACGACGAGCTGTCCTGGCTCGACGTGATCGGGATGGCGCTGCTCGCCGGCATCGGCTTCACCGTCTCGCTGCTGATCGGCGATCTCGCCTTCGGCAGCGGCTCAGCACGCGATGACCACGTCAAGGTCGGGGTCCTGGTCGGCTCCGTGGTAGCCGCCCTGCTCGCCACCATCGTGCTGCGGCTGCGCAACCAGGTCTACCGCCGTCTGTACGACGCCGAGGCGGCCGACTCCGACAACGACGGCGTACCGGACGTCTTCGAACACTGACCGGGGGCCGTCGGCCAGCGGGTGTGCCTCGATCCGCGAACCGATGTGCCACGTTGCGCCGTACCCCTTTCACGAGCCTCCGACAAGCGGAGGTCAATGAAGGGAAGCATCATGAGGCTTCAACAAAGTAGGACTGCCAGGTTGGGCGTCGCGACGCTGATCGCTAGCGCTCTTGCGCTGAGTACGCCGATGGAGAGCCACGCGCTAGTACCCGCAGTGGTCACCAACCTCAATGATTCCGGCGCGGGTTCGCTGCGGCAGGCGATCGAGGACGCAAACGACCCGGCGCTGACAGTGGACGAGGTCACCTTCGACATCGCGGGCGCCGGGCGCCAAGTCATCACTCCGTTGACTGATCTGCCAGACATCACGGCGCCGGTCACGATCGATGGCTACACGCAACCAGGGGCGGCACCAGCGACGAACCAGAACGACGCCGATCCGTTGATCGTGATCGACGCTTCGCTGATCAGCGAGGGCCTCCAGATCTCCACGAACGACACCACCGTTCGCGGGTTGGTCATTCAAGACGCGGTCAACGGTCCCTCCGGTGACGGAGACGGGATCTCCATCGATGGTGACAACAACACCATCGTCGGCAACTACATCGGTCTCACTGTGGGCGGCGACAGGGCCGCCGGCAACGAAGGGCGCGGCGTCGATGTCGATGGAGATGGCAACGTGATCGGTGGGTCGACTCCGGCCGATCGCAACTTGATCTCCGATAGTTCCGACGACGGCGTCCTCATCGAAGGCGACACAAACACTGTGCTGGGAAACCACATCGGCACCGACGACTCCGGTGTTGATCCCTTCGGCAACGGCGGCGATGGCGTGAACGTAGTCGGTGTGGGGAACGTCATTGGCGGCACCTCACCCGCTGCTGGCAACGTGATCTCCGACAGCGCACGAAACGGCGTCCGAATCGACGATTCGAGCACGGACACTGCTCTGCGCAACAACTTCGTGGGAGTGAGTGCCAGTGGTCTCCGAGCGCTTGGAAACGCCCAGAGTGGGGTGGAAGTTGACGGCGATGACACAGTGCTGGTGCGCAACGTCATCTCCGGCAACGGCGTGAGCGGAGTAGAGGGCGGCGCCAACGACGTGCGAATGTTCCAGAACAAGATCGGCACCAACAAGGCCGGTACCGCTGCTCTCGGCAACGGCTCCTCTGGCATTGACCTGCTCGGCGAGGGTGTCGTCGTGGGTGGACCGCAGCAGGGCAACGTGGTCTCCGGAAACGTCGGCGACGGGGTCGAACTCAACGGAGCAGATGGTGCCGTCGTCCAGGGCAACCTCGTCGGCACCGACGTCTCAGGTCTGTTGCCACTCGGCAACGGGGGCCAGGGCATCGATGCCAGCGGATCCGGTGCCCTGATCGGCGGCACCGCCGCCGACGCTGGAAACACGGTGGCAGCCAATGGTTCGGCGGGCATCGACACCTCGAGCGAGAACGGGCAGGTCCGCAACAACACGGTCGGTGGCCTAGCAGGCATGGGCAACGCTGGACCTGGCATCTTGACCTCTGTCGGGCCCTCGCTGACTGTGGGCAACAAGGTCGCGGACAACGGACAGGGCGGGATCATCGTCATGGCCGATGATGGGCAGCAGTTGTCCCGCAACCAGATTGCGCTCAACTTTGGGCTCGGTATCGATCTCGACGGTGACGGGCTGGTGGAGGTCAATGACGCGGGTGATGGCGACAACGGCGCCAACGATCTCCTGAACTTCCCCGTGGTCAATACCGCCACCGTCGTCGGCGGGAATGCCTCGGTGACATGGCAGTTCGTGAACGCCTTGCCAGCCACCGCCTTCACGCTGGAGTTCTTCGCCAGCGCTGCCTGCAACCCGGGAGCGCCCTTTGGGGAGGGTGAGCGCTTTCTCGGGTCGCTTCCGGGCAACACCAACGGGGCGGGCAACGCCTCGGGGAACGGAGTCCTCGGACCCGTGGCGGTCGGAGAGGTGGTGACGGCGACAGCGACCGAGGTCGCCACCGGATCAACCTCAAAGTTCTCCATGTGTGTGCAGGTGGTTTAGGCGGAGAACGCTTTACGCCCCGTTGTCCTGGCCGCCATGCTGGCTGGATCGGCACACACCGGCCAGGACAAGGGGCTGTTCGCCCATGCTCGGAGCAACAACGTTTGCAGACTTCGCCAATGGTGACGACGAAGCCTTCGAACAGGTCGTGCGACAGTTCTCCGGCGTGATGTACGCCGCGGCGTACGCCGTGCTGGGCCGACGGGAGCTTGCCGCCGAAGCGGTGCAGCAGGCGTTCGTGGCAGCCTGGAAAGCAGCTGGCAATTTTGATCCAGAGCGAGAGATTGAGCCCTGGCTCTGCACCATCACCAGACGATGCGCGATCGATGTCTGGCGGGCTGAACGCCGGCACCTCGACGATCACCGAGGCGACGGAACGCTGGAGTCTGCGGCGCCGCCGGGTGCCACTTTCGAGGATGTGTGGGAAGCGTGGCAGGTGCGCGAAGCCGTCGATCGACTGCCTCCCGACGAACGCGAAGTCATGCGACTGCACTACGGAAAAGGCTTCTCGCACAGCCAAATGGCGGGAGTGCTCGGTGTCCCGATCGGCACGGTGAAGTCGAGGACCAGCCGGGCACACCATCGGCTCCAGAGTTCGCTGGCCCACTTGTCAGGTTCGGCAGGAAAGGTTCGGGGGCACAATGACTGACATGACTGGGCAGGAGCCTGCCGACTCCGAGGAGCTCCCTCGCGAACTGAGACGTGCTTTGCCCAATGATGCGGTCTGGGCCGAGCCTCCGAGCGACCTTCAAGACAACGCGCTGGCAGCACTACGAGCGGCTCGGAGGGCCGCGACCCCGGCCGCGACCCCGGCCGAGGATGACCGGGCTGGCACCGGTCGTCGGGCCGGCTGGTTGCTCGCCGCCGCGGCGGCCGCCGTCATCGCCGCGGGATTGACCTGGACGATGGCCGTCGATGCACCCGACAGCACCCTCGCGCTCAGCGGGACCGAACTGGCCGAGTCTGCCTCTGCCGACGTCGAGATCACCGAGAAGCCTTCCGGATTCGAGGTCGTGCTCGACGTTGAAGATCTTGTGCCAGCAGCCAAGGGGACCTACTACCAAGCGTGGTTCAAGGATGCTGACGGCATCCTGGTCACGATCGGGACGTTCCACGCCCGCGCGTCGGGCCAGGACATTGTGCTCTGGTCCGGTGTTGAGCCGGACGACTACGACGTATTGACCGTGACGCTTCAGCGGGTTGGCGACGGCGCCGACTCCTCTGGCGAAGTGGTGCTGTCCGGGCCGCTGCGGTAACCCCCCTGGGGCACTCAAACGGTTACCGGCGGCGTGACGGAGAGGCAGCTCCGCGACGATCGCAGAGCTCTTCACCTCACCCTCTGCCACCGATCACCACGACGGGCCATTCAGTCTTCGTCCGGCTCCAAGGCGACTCTCGTTGCCAGATTCTTCATACGGCGGCGGAACCGCCAGTCGACCCAGGTACGAGTCAGGGAAGCCACGCTATGACCGAAGTACCCGGCGGGTGCCCGGGCCGAGGACCGCGCGCGGTCCTTGGCGTGACTAGACCGGGACTCTCCAGTCAGAGCCCCTACCGGCACACTGAGGCCGCCATCTCCTTGCGAATCGCCGCCCCGGCGGGAAACTGAAGGGCAGCGTTCTCATGCGTCGTTCACGTCTTTCCTATTTCATGGCTGGAGTGTTGGCGGCGACCGTCTTCGTCATGGTGCCTGCGACAGCGCTCGTCATGACTGCCGTGGATCCAAGTCCTAAGACGTATGACGGGGCGAGCCCCTCACTGAACGTCTTGCCCGCGCAGTTCGTGCTTGGGGGCAGCCTCGACGCGGCACCGGACCCAGCGGTCGATTCTTGCGATGCCGCAAACAACAGCGTTCCGCTTGAAATGCGGTGGACGGGCAGTGACAGCACCTCGCGCATCTCGGGCTACGACGTCTGGGCAAGCCGCTGGGCAGACGGTGTCCTCGCCGACGAGGTGGCGCACGGCACTTCGGCCACCTCCTACCGATTCTTCGGCTCCAACTACGACGCTGACTGTGGCGGTGGTGTCCACAACACCGGGAACTACTGGGTGGTTGCCAGAGACAACCGCGGGAACGCAGCCATGTCGGGTACCGGCATCTCTCAGTGGGTAGACGTCTGGCAAGAAGACGGAGCGACGCCCACCACCCGCTCAGGCCCCCTGGTGCTCTCGTCGCGAACCGGCACCTGGACAAAGTCCAATTGCGCGTGCTTCAACTGGGGCAAGACGCTGTACTCAACTGTCGCCGGTGCTTCGCTCACCTACACCGTCACTACCCAGCGACCCGGGCAAGCCGTCGCGCTGGCCGTCGAGAAGAACACCAACCGCGGTGTCATGAACGTCAGTGTCGACGGCGGCACCTCGAGAGCTGTCAACACCTACGCGGCGACCCCGACTCACAGCGTCCGGGTGTGGCAGCAGGTAATCACCCCCGGAACTCACACCATCACGGTGACCAACGCCGGAACCTCTGGCCGTTCCCGCGTCGACATCGACTCCATTCTGCTCACCCTGCAACCAACTGGGGTAACACCGATACTCGCTAGCGGTCCTGGGTTCTAACCCCGCCCTGGCGTGCAGCGTCGTCGGATCTCCGCAGCAGGTCGGTTCTGCGTGTCCTGGCCCGTCATGTGACGGGTTGACCAGGCGCTCTACGAAGCCAAAGCCAAAGGCCGCAACCGACCTGCATTGCCTGAAGGTCGGGGGAGAGTTCATCGTCTAGATGACGTCCGCGGAGTTCGGCCACAATCTCGTCGTCCTCGGTGCCCTGCAACTCGGCGACGCGGTGCGCAAGCTGGCTCGCGCCTCGCAGGCGCTGCTCGTCCATGCCTCGCGCGAGCGACCGGATCTCGGGGTCGGAGTCAGCGGCGCCGTACATCACCATGTAGATCGGGACGACGCGAGCCCGGCCGCGGCGATGAGAGTCGCGAGTCTGGCGAGCACGGTGCGGGCCGTGCCCCCCTCGCGAACGTGCACCATGTCTGGACGCTCGGCCAGTGGCACGGGGTCGGCATCGCCCACCGTCGCACTGTCGAGGCACTCCTTGAAGAGCGACACCTTGGCCCCGACCCCGCGCGAACATCGTCGGCACCGAGATGCCGCCGGCCTGGATGGGCTTCAGCTCCGGCGGCGTGGTGGCCATGGCGCTGGCCGCCCGGCTCCCCGACCTCGATGTCGACGTGATCGCGTGGGAGCCGGCCGCCATCGCCGCTCTCGAGGCCGGGCAGATGGCCGTTGTGCTTGATCAAGCCGAACGACGACTCAGTCCTGCGTCAGCATCGTCGCGCCCAAGCCGACCATCATCACGCCGCCGGTCGCACCCAGTCGATCAAGTCTCCGCGGCTCGCGCGCGAACCAGTCGCGGGCTTTTGATGCGGCCAACGCCCAGACGGTGTCCGAGCAGATCGCCATCGCGCCGAACGCCAGTCCGAGCAGGCTCATCTGCAGCCCGACGTGCCCCGCCTCGGCGTGCACGAACTGCGGCAGGAACGCGACGAAGAAGACCAGCGTCTTGGGGTTGGTCACCCCGACGAAGAAGCCGGTCCGCAGCGCCTTGCCGCGACCAGCCCGGCTGGGTGGAGCGTTCATCGCCTCGCGTGCATCGGCACGGTGCCGGATCGCCTGGATCCCGAGCCAGATCACGTAGGTTGCACCGACCACCTTCACCACGGTGTACGCCGCGACGCTGGTGGTGACCACCGCATCGAGCCCGACCGCGATCAGGAGCACCTGGATCGTGATCCCGATCCCGTTGCCGGCCACCGACAGCAGCGCATCGCGCCGACCCACGGTCAGGGCGCGACCGATCGTGAACAGCAGGCTGGGTCCGGGGACCTGGATGAAGAGGATCGACGCCACGAGAAAGGCGATCCACTGGTTCATGGTGGGCACGGCTCAGTGTCCACCCGGACCTGGTCGCCTGCCAACCGGGATTGCGGGCGCTACGGCAGGCGGAGCACCGGCAGATCGTCATCCGCCCGGATCAAGGCCTCCCGCTTGGCCCTGGACCGGTACTGGAGCTGCTTCTCGGCGTCGAGGTCGACGCTTTCGCTCAACCTTTGGGTGCCGCCGATCCCGGCCCTCCTGCCAGTGTCCGCTGGACTGTGTCAGTCCAGATCCTCGAACCTCGGGCGTTCGGGCGGCTGTCGTCGACCAGCAGGTCCTGGAGGGTGTCGGCTCTGAGGAAGCGGCCGTGGACGTCGATCACCGGGACTTGCTCGGTGGTCGCGAGCGAGCGGATGAACTTGACGGCGTTCTCCTGCTGCTGGGCTGCGGGGCCCGTCGACGGGTTCTGCAACACCCACGCGGTCGGGACCTCGCCCCATCGGCGCTCGATCGCGTCGGTCGTCGTACGGATCGCTCGACGGATCGCCCGTCCACTGCGATCGTGCCCGATGCTGAGGATCGCGACATCGGGCGCGGTCGCCACGTCCCCCAGCTTCGGGGCGTAGTCGGCGGCAGCACCGAGATAGCTCAGGTTCCAGATCTCCAGCGGCGGCCGCCCCTCGCCGTAGACCACGGGATCGGCGGAGAACCCCGGCGCCCCGAGGTCCCACTGGTGCAGCCGCACCTCTCGGTCGGCAGCGAGGTCCTGGGCCCACAGGTCAACCCACTCTCCCGTGTCGTCGCCGGTCGAGTCGCCGACGACAAGGGCAGTGCGGGCGTCCGCATAGGACTCGCTGAGCTCCGTCGGTGGCGGTGGCGCGGTGGGCGGCG
>Ga0136634_10000617_pt1 | contig 14982 bp, 15 predicted proteins | sample AntDrymUQ8332106_2_FD_104654 | JGI IMG/M metagenome (GOLD analysis project Ga0136634, IMG submission 104654) | Polar desert sand microbial communities from Dry Valleys, Antarctica - metaG UQ833 (21.06) | ecosystem: Environmental > Terrestrial > Soil > Desert | place: Antarctica: Dry Valley... | reverse complement strand
GGGTCATGGCGGTTCTTCTTGCCTCGCTGCTTGTCGGCACGACGGTCGTGCACGCCGGTGTTCCGCTGTGGCAGCGCGTGCTGCGCTGGGTCAGTGGGGAGAGTAGCGAAACGCCGGTGCAGACTCACATGATGGGCAAGCACATGCAGATGAGCGTGCGCCAGCCGCCGCAACCTGGCGATGCCGCACGCGCCGACGAGGTCCGCTCCACCGCACGCAATGTTCTGCAGCGCTATAAAGATGTTGCCGACGCGGAAGCGGAAGGCTATGCGCCGTTTGCGCCGACCGGAAAGCTCGGTGAGGAAGTGCATTACACGCACTCATGGCGCGCCGGTAACGAAAAGAGCGGAATCGATCTCGAACGGCCAGGATCCATTCTTTACAAGAGAACACCCACCGGCATGACCGCGGTGGGCGTGATGTACACCGCACCGGGCAACGCCGGCCCCGCCGAGCTCGACAAGCGCGTTCCGCTGAGCATTGGCGTGTGGCATCGGCATGTGCACTTTTGCGGATGGCCGAGCGGTACGCCTCGCAAAGACTGGGATGGTCCAACAGCACGCTTCGGCTTCGCAGGCTCGATCGGCGACGAAGCAACTTGCCTGCAGGCCGGCGGTTACTGGATACCGTTAGCGCTCGGTTGGATGACGCATATCTACCCGAACGAAAGCGAGCCCGACAAGATCTGGATCGGCGATCAGATGATGATGCTCAACACCGCCGAGGTGGAGCGCAACGCGCACAAGCAGGAAAGGCATTAACGCGTTATGCACCCACTACATAAACCGATCACGCTATTTCTGGTAACTGAGCTTCGGATACCAGTCGCTGCCGCGGCCTTTGGGTGCGTTGTCGAGAATGTTCCAGAGCGGCATTAGATCGGGCGCTCCGCGCGGGTCCTGACCCGGGTCTGCGGTTTCCCCTCCCATCTCACCACTCCAGAATGGATGGTGCCGTCGCTCCGGCTAAACACATTGAAACCCGGTACGTCTTCATCCTTCGCAGTCACATAGTCGCGGGTGTAATCGCCGCTGACATCCGAGTAGACCTTTAGGTGGCCATCCGCGCTCCTTCTTGAAGGCCACGAGCCGATTGATGGGGAAGCGCGCAATTGCAACGATCGCCATCCGCTGCTCGACGTCGGGCACTGCGCCGTCCATGCAGAAAGCAATGACGTGCACATCGGACAGGGCCGTTCGCGCTTGGGGCCATACATGTAGCTGTAGATCGCCAGTGACTGTTTGTCGCCAAACAGATCAACAAACGTGGCGGGCCCATTTTCGCCGATAAAGCTGTAGGACTTCGGTACTGCCCCGCCGGCGGGAAGTGCCCGGCGCTGTTCGGCAACGCGCTCGATATGGCGCCTGAGTTCGATCTCTTCGGCGAGAAGAACGCGCGCCGTCAAGCGCACGACGCGACGCCCGCAGTGATGCCGTCGCTTGAAGAAGCCGCAAAGAGGCACCATCTGTCCTGAGCCTCCTGCACGCCTCCAGTCGACCCTCCATTTTTCGGAACATGGCGCTGACCTTCATTTCCCTGCTCGTTCACGCATACATTGCATGGCGTCTGGTGCCGGCTCTTGCTGAGTTCAGCGTGTGGCAGATTGGCGTATCGCTGCTCATCGTCGGCTCGGCCATCGCACTGCAAGTCGGCCTCGTCCTTTGGCGGAGGCGGCGTGCCCCGCAGGGGCGCGGGCATGACGCTGCAATGGTCGCTGCGTTTGTCGCGATGGGTTTTCTGTCGAGCTTGTTGGTGCTAACTCTGTTGCGCGACCTTGCATTGCTCGGCGCGTGGGTCGCGGTTCAACTCGGTCTCACGTTCCCAGTCATTGCGTTTACTGCATGGAGCGCGCTTGCGGTTGCGGCAGCAGCGGTGCTGATGACAGTTCTTGGAATGATCAATGCGCGTCAAACCGCGCGCGTGGTCGACGTCGATATTCCGATCGCCAACCTGCCAGCGTCACTGCACGGATTTACGATCGTGCAGATCAGCGACATTCATGTAGGGCCGACAATCAAAGGCGATTATTTGAAGTCGATTGTTGCTGCGGTCAATCGCCTCGACGCCGACATGGTCGCAGTCACCGGTGACCTGGTTGATGGCAGCGTTGCGCAGCTCCGCCCGCACGTTGCGCCGCTTGCTGATCTGACTTCGCGTCACGGAACGTATTTTGTCACCGGCAACCACGAGTACTACAGCGGCGTGGTGGCCTGGGTTGCCGAACTGCGGCGCCTTAATGTCAATGTGCTGCTCAATGAGCACGTCGTTCTGCGGCACAACGACGGCGGGCTCGTGATCGCGGGAGTCACGGACCACAGCGGTCATCATTTCGATGAATCGCATCGAAGCGATCCCGCTGGCTCTATCGCGAACGCTCCGCCGGATCTTGTGCGAATTCTGCTCGCACACCAGCCAAGATCGTCTGCAGAAGCGCAGGAGGCCGGATTCCAGTTGCAACTCTCCGGCCATACTCACGGCGGGCAGTTCTGGCCTTGGAATTATTTCGTCCGCTTTCAGCAGCCGTTTACTGCCGGACTGCACCGACTGCACAGTCTTTGGGTCTATACGAGTCGCGGCACTGGATACTGGGGGCCACCAAAACGATTCGGCGCACCGTCGGAGATCACGCAGCTTCGGCTGGTGCCGGCGATTCCCATACTTCTGCCATCGGCTTCTATCTTGGCCAACGGCGCCGATGAACCCAAAAGATTCAGTCGCCGCACAGGTGACCTATGATGACGCGGTTCGCCGCGCCGTGAAGCGTCGCTCGGCAGTCAAGTGATCCACCCGTGCCCACGATAAAAAATTACCACGGCATTATTCCCGCGCTGGCCTGCCCGTTCACCAGCGATTTCCGAATCGATGAGCCTGCGCTGCGGCGCCTGGCAGCGTGGCTCGCCGGTCAGGCCGGCATCGTCGCGATAATGACCAACGGCCATACCGGCGAGGTGTTCTCGCTGACCGCCCGTGAGCGCGCGCAGGTCACGCGCATCGTCGCCTCAGAACTTGAAGGCCGCTTGCCGGTGATCTCCTCGATCGTTTGCGAGGGCCTCACCGATGCGCGCGAGCACGCGCAAATGGCGGCCGACGCTGGCGCCGCCGGACTCGATGTGATGCCGCCGCATCACTGGCTGCGCTTCGGCTGCCGGCCGAGTCACGTGATGCGCTATTTCGAAGCCATCGAGCCCGTGGGACTGGATCTGATCGCGCATGTTTACCCGGCATGGACGCGCGCGTCGTATTCGTCGGCCACCATGGCCGAGCTCGCGCAGCGACCGTCCGTGCGCGCATTCAAAGTCGGGCAGCGCGACATGAACAAGTACGCCGCGGACATCGCCGCGGTGCGCGCGGCAGACGCCAGCAAGGCGATCCTTACATGCCACGACGAGTATCTGCTGGCCTCGATGGTCCAAGGTGTAGACGGCGCGCTGGTCGGCTTCGCGAGTTTCATTCCAGGGCTCATTAACGAACTGTGGCAGGCAGTGAAAGCTGGCGACCTCAACAAGGCGGTCGCGGTGCAGGCCGTGATAACGCCATTGAAGGACGCTGTCTATGGTGGCGGCGAGCCGACCGGCGAGGCCCACGCCCGCATGAAGATGGGCATGTGGCTGGCAGGCGTCATCGACAATCCCGCCATGCGACCGCCTACCGAGGCACCGGCCGAAAAGGAAATTCAACAGCTGCGCGCAGCACTTGCGCAGGCCGGATTGTTGCGGCGTTGACCAACACTTCACTGCTCGAACGCTGTCCACACAAGGAGACCTGATCAATGCGACGCAGAGCACTTATTCGTACTGTTCTGACGGCTTGCGCGTTGTGCGCAACGCCTGCGGTATTCGCCCAGGCGTATCCGGCCAAACCTGTCACCGTGGTCATTCCATTTCCACCCGGCGGCACGCTCGACATCGTCGGCCGCCTGCTGGCGCAGAAACTCGGCGAGCAGATGGGCCAGACGTTTGTGGTCGAGAATCGACCCGGCGGGTTGGCGACGATCGGCTCGAGCCAGGTGTCGAAGTCTGCCGCCGACGGCTACACGCTGCTGTTCAACGCGTCGGTGTTCACAACTACACCGATGACGATGGACAAGCCGCCCTACGATATTGCGCGTGACTTCACGCCGGTTGCGCTGGTTGCCAAGGCGCCTCTCGCGGTATCGCTCAATAACGAGGTGCCGGCCAACGACATGCGCAGTCTGATTGCGCACGCCAAAGCGAACCCCGGCAAGGTCGCGTTCGCGATAGGCGCTGCCGGCGCTGCCGGACACCTGGCCACCGAGGCGTTCAAGCGTGCGGCGGGGATCGACATCCTGATCGTGCCGTACAAAGGCACCGCGCCTGCGTTCCAGGACCTGGTCGGCGGTTCGGTGCACGCGTTCATCGATCCAATACTTGGGTCGCAGTCATTGGCGCGCGCCGGCCGATTGAAGGTCATCGCCGTCACATCGAACACCCGCATACCCAGCATGCCCGACGTAGCGGCGGTGGCCGAGACTTTGCCGGGCTTTGAGTTCTATAGCTGGTATGGGCTCTGGGGCCCGCCCGGTCTGCCCAGGGACATCGTGCTCAAGCTCAACACCGAGGTGAACAAAGCGCTGGCCACTTCGGAGATGAACGATCGGCTCGTACCGCAAGGACTGTTGCTGACTCCAGGATCCACGGAAGCCTTCGCCCGCTTTCAGCAGGAAGACATGGCGCGCTCGGCGGCCCTGATCAGGGAAGCGAACATCCGAACCCAGTGAGGCGTGTCCTGACCTGCAAGCCTCGCCGTCGTGTTTATCAATTTCCTTAATTAAAGAGTTCTTCTGATGCCTCAAGCTCGCGGCTACGCCGCCACATCGTCCAGCACACCGCTCGCCCCCTTTTCGTTTGAGCGACGCTCGGCCGGCCCGAATGACGTTGCGCTGGACATTCTCTACTGCGGCGTTTGCCACTCCGATCTGCACACCGCACGCAATGAATGGCACAACACTCGATACCCCTCGGTGCCGGGCCACGAAATCGTTGGCCGTGTGACGAAGGTCGGCGATCGGGTGTCGAAGTTTCGCGTCGGCGACCTCGTGGGTGTCGGCTGCCTGGTTGACAGTTGCCAACATTGCGCACCGTGCGCGGACGGCCTCGAACAGTACTGCGCCAACGGCTTTACCGGCACTTACAACGGGCCCGAGCAAGGCACGGGTGCCAACACTTACGGCGGCTACTCCAATCACATCGTCGTGCGCGAATCCTTCGTGCTCCGCATCACGCACCCCGAGGCTGATCTGGCCGCGGTTGCGCCGCTGCTGTGCGCGGGCATCACCCTGTATTCACCGCTGCGCCAATGGAAGGTGGGCCCCGGGCACAAGGTAGGCATCGTGGGCCTCGGCGGGCTTGGGCACATGGGTGTGAAGATCGCCGCCGCGATGGGGGCGCACGTGGTGCTGTTCACCACGTCGGTCAACAAGCGCGAAGACGCGCTGCGCCTTGGCGCCAAAGAGGTTGTGGTATCGAAGAACGCCGAGGAAATGGCCAAGCATGCCGGCAGCTTCGACTTCATCGTCAACACGGTGGCAGCGCCGCATGACCTGGACGCTTTTCTGGTGCTGCTCAAGCTCGACGCCACCATGACCCTGGTGGGCGCGCCGGCGAGCGCGCACCCGTCACCCGGCGTGTTCAATCTGATCATGAAGCGGCGACGCCTGGCGGGTTCGTTGATCGGCGGCATCCGCGAGACCCAGGAGATGCTGGATTTCTGCGCGCAACATGGCATCGTCTCCGACATCGAATCCATTCGCATGGATCAGATCGAGACCGCGTACGAGCGAATGCTCAAGAGCGACGTCAAATACCGCTTCGTAGTGGATATGGCAACGCTGAAAGGTGCCGGCTGACGGCGTGCTCCGCCGAGCCGCTACTCGAGATCGCAATCAGTTCAAGAACAGCTGCGCGAGTCCCCGGCGTGCGGTGACGAATTCTGACGGCTCTGCAAGATCAACGAGTTGATCGTCGAAGTTGCGGCCGTGTGAACGTAGCTCTTTGACGACATGCAAAAGTGCATCGACCACCGTCGGGTCGAACTGCGCAGACTTTTCGCTGCACAAGTAGATTCGCACCTCATCGTGCGGCAGTGCCTTTCTCCAGGGCCGGTCGTGTGTCAGCGAGTCGTACGTGTCGACTGCGTGCGCGATCCGTGCCTCGAGCGGAATCTCCTCGCCGCCCAGACCATCGGGAATTCCGTTGCCGTCGAAGCGTTCGTGATGTGACCGTGCGACGTTGGCGTAAACGGAGCCGCGCTGATCGCCGAGCTGATCGCGGATCAGCTCCTCACCAAACTTCGCGTGCGACTGCAGGAATTCTTTCTCCTGCCAGGTCAAAGGCCCGCGTTGACGCAGCAGCGTTTCGGGAACCGACCCTTTACCAACATCATGCAGTCGCGCTGCACGCTCGATCGTGGTCAACAGAACGCCGGCCTTCGGATGCTTGTTCGCCACCAACCGCGCCAGAGCGCCGACGCGAATCGTGTGCTCGCCACTCGGCTCCTGTTTGGCTTCGGCTGCAGCGGCGAGGTTCTCGAGGGAGACCAGCTTGCCGTCGAGAGGGATGTTGGCTTCCCACCCAAGCGGCCGCGTGTTCTCCCATTCATTCTCGAGCGGCTCACTGATCAGCGGATCAGCGCGGTCGAGGTGCTGTCGCTGCATTTTCTTCAGCAACGCCGAAACATCACGCAGGACCTGCAGCGCCTCTTCCGAACGTCCGACGTAGCGATAAGCATCGGCAAGCATCAGGTGCGCAGGCACTTCCATACTGCTGGCGATTGACGCTGCGCGCCGATACGACTTCTTCAGAAGCTCGAGCCCCTCATCCACATTGCCAAGCCGCACTTCGACCATCCCAGCAGCCTGCAGAGCGAGATATTCCCAACGCACATTGCCCGATTCCTTTGCCACCGAAAGCATGGTCTCTGCAACCTCGCTGGCTTCAGGCAGCCGTCCAGCCTTGGCGAGGAGGATGCAATGAATGTTGTCGTAGTGCAGCAGCACGGTACGGTGTTGATCATTCGCGCCCAGGCTCTGCGCCAGTGTTCGCGCACGGGTGCTGAACTCCAGGCCGCGCTCCACTTCGTTGAGCTGTGATGAAATCGCTGCGGTATTCGCTGCGGCAGCTGCCGCCATCAAGACAGCTTGCGCTCCATTGACGTCCGCGCTGTTGAACGCTTTCGGATTGCGCTCGTAGACATCCCACGCGAGCTGGAACGCGCGCTGCGCGTTGTCATCCCACCCGATATTGGTGAGAACGACGCCCAGGTTGACCACGGTCGACACCTCGGCCACCACATCATTCATCTCGCGCGCAAGCTCAACGGCTTCTCGCAAGCTGCTGATCGCTGCGGGCGCGTTGATGATGTCGCCCGTGAAGTAACCATGCAACGAAAGCGCACGTCGCAGCAGGCGACGGTCCGGAAGCTGGCGGCAAATGCTGATCGTTCGCTCGAGCAGCGGCCCCATCTTCTGCGCGCGCCCGAGTGCGTTAAAACCAGCGACCACTGCAAACACCGCGGCCACATACGCCTCGGTGTAAACCGAATCGAACATGCCGAGCTCGCGCTGCAGGGCATTCAATTCGATCAGCATGTCGCCCGCAGCGCGTCCCGATCCGGCGGCCGTCAGCGCGGTTGCGCGCGCCTGAATCGATCGGAGCTTGGTGGAGTTGTCTTGCATGGAGGCGAGACTACGTGGCGTGACGACGGTTCAAATCGTCAAAAACGAGCTTGTATGCAGCCGAGTCCGGCGGTGGTCGTTCAAAGCGTCGAATTGACTAGACAAAGCGCCGCTTGAACCGCGAAAGGGGATCGGGCTGATGCTGGCATTTCCATCCCTGACCGAGGGCATGCGACTTGCAAGAGCAGCCGTCGTCCACAACCAAACGGAGCAAAACATGATCAAATTTCTTCTGGGCGTTGTCGTTGGTTCGGTCGCAACTGCCTCTTACTTGCGGCAGCAATCGCGCTACACGCCGAGCGAGTACCTGACCGGGCGCGTGGATGAATTGTCGTCGGCGGTTGATAACATCATTGCCGACCCCGAGGTCAATGCCGGAGACGGCACAAGGAGTCGCGCTGCAGTGGTGGTCTAACCCAATTTGCACGGAAACGCTTTCCTGATGTATCGGGAAAAAGTCCGCCGCTGGCTTTGGCAACTGTGAACAGGCGAGGGCTTGAAGCCCGCGCTTGATCAACCTTACTAGTTCATTCGACCTCTCGCCGCACCCGCAGGCGTCAACACGACCTTGCGACAGTCCTCCTCCTTCTTGTCGAAGATCTTGTAGCCATGCGCCGCGTCATCGAGTTTCAGGTGATGCGTGATGATCACCTCGGGATGTAACTCGCCCTTCTGAATATGCTCGAGCAGCTTCGGCATGTGCTTCTGCACGTGCGTCTGGCCCATCTTGAACGTCAGCCCTTTGTCGAACGCGTCGCCGAATAAAAATGCGTGGATGAAGCCGGCATAGACACCCGGCACGCTGACGATGCCGCCACGACGTGTCGCCGCCATCGCCTGACGCAATGCCTTGCCGCTCGACCCTTCCAGCTTCAGGTTGGTGAGCACGGTCTCGACGGTACTGCCCTTCGCCTCGAAACCAACCGCATCGATCGACGCGTCGACGCCGCGATGCTGCGTCTGTTCGATGATCTGCTGCGCTGGATCATCGATGTCGTCAAAGTTGATCGGCTCGACACCGTACGTCTTGCGCGCGAACTCAAGCCGATACGGATGGTGATCGATCATGAAGATGCGTTCGGCACCGAGCAGCCGCGCCGACGCCGCAGCCATGTTTCCGACGGGACCAGCGCCGAAGATCGCAACTGTCTTGCCCGGCCCGACTTCGGCGTTGACCGCAGCCTGGTAACCGGTCGGCAAAATATCGGACAGAAACAGCACTTGGTCATCCGCGAGGCCGGCGGGGATCACGAGCGGGCCGACATTCGCTTTGGGCACACGCACATATTCCGACTGCCCACCCATGTAGTCACCGTTCAGGTGCGTAAAGCCAAACAGGCCCGCGCCTGAGCGCAATTCCTTCTTGTTCAGCGTAAAGCCATGTTTCGGATTGGTGGTCTCGCACGCCGAAAACAACTGGCGATCGCAGAAGAAGCATGTTCCGCACGAGATCGTGAACGGCACTACGACACGGTCGCCGCGCTTGACGCGCGTCACGCCAGGGCCCGCGTCTTCAACGATGCCCATGAACTCGTGGCCCAGGATGTCGCCATCCTTCAGCCCCGGCACTTTGCCTCGATAGAGATGTAAGTCCGAGCCGCAGATCGCGGTAGCCGTGACGCGCAACAGAATGTCATCTGCCTCCTGCAGCACGGGGTCTGGAACAGTTTCGACGCGCACGTCGTGCGCACCCTGATAAGTAAGTGCTTTCACTTGCAGAACTCCTAAGGGGGAAGGTGATAAGGGAATTCAGCGCCGATGTTCAGCGCACTGCAGATCGACTGGCAAGCTGCATTCCCGCTCAGCATTTAAGCCTGCGGCCGCGAAAACTCAGCGCGTCAGCTGCTTTCTTTTTTGCGCATACTGCTTCGCCTGAACCTCATCGCCCTGCGCGCGACATAACGCTTCGAGTTCATCGAAAACATAGGGGTCCGGCACGCCCGCGGCTTCGCACTCGCGTTCCAGGCGTAGCTGGATTGCGAGTGCTTCATCGAGACGATTCAATGCACGCAATGTCCAGCCGATCATCCAGTGCGCGGCTCGCGTAGCGCCTGCATCGTCGGCGCGCTCACGTAGCAACACCGCTTGCTGGAAATGCGCCAGCGCATCGTCGTACCGCTTCAACTGGTGGAACGCGTAACCGACGTTGTTGCGCAATGACGCCTCCCACTTGCGTGCGGCGGGTTGCGACGAGGCGAGCGCGATCGCAAGCGCTTCCTGCCCCCACTTCAGTTGGTCCTCGGGGGCCGTGTCGACGAACCCCAGCATGTGAATCGCATCGATCGCGAGCGCATCGAGCTGGCCGGCCTTCGCAAGCTCGAGCGCCCCCAAGTACCTGCCGCGCGCCTGCTCCTTGACGTCGGATGTCTGAGATTCGGCGGCGTGCTTGGCCGACGCCAGCGTCCGCCCGAACTCGAGTTCATAACGCACGCGGGCTTCGACACTTGCTGCTGCTATCTGCGATTCAATGTTCTGAAGAATCTCCTGCGCCCGTGCGAAGTCACCGCGCAAACCATAGGTACGCGCAATCTGCGTTTGCAGAATCAACGCATCATCCGGATCTGCAGTAGCAAGAGCCTCGCGAAACCGTTGCTCACTCAGTTCAGGCTGCGTGAAGTCCCATAGGAGTGAAAGATCGCTAGCCATGGTAGAAAGCAGACGCTTCCATGTGTCTCAAGGGATCAATTATGAAAACAGTACTAGCAATTGTCAGCGGTGCGTTGTTGTTGGCGGGATGCGCGGGCATGGCTGCCGGCCCCACCGCCACAGCGAAACTCGAAGCGCGCAGTGGCTCAAAGGTCAGTGGCAATGTCACATTCACCCAGGTTGGCGAGAAGGTCCGTATTCAAGGCCTGGTGAACGGCCATACGGCCGGGCTCAAGGGCTGGCACATTCATGAAAAGGGCGACTGCAGTGATCCCAAAGCGGACAGCGCCGGCGGTCACTTCAACCCTCGCGGCCATAAACACGGTGCGCCGACCGATGCCATGCGGCACGCGGGCGATACGGGAAACTTGGTTGTCAATGATGCGGGGTCAGCGACCATTGATGTAACCATCGACGGCATTTCTGTGAGCAAGGATAAGCCCGACGGCATCATCGGCCGCGCGCTGATCATTCACATGCAGCAGGATGACCTCAAGACCGACCCAACGGGCAACGCCGGTGGACGCGCGGCCTGCGGCGTTATTCAGTAGCTCGCCCAGTCCACTGAATCTAATGCGCGCAGCAGCGTTGCTGTGCGCGCTGTTGAACTCAGGCGCGCTCGCGGCGGCTGACTGCTCGACCCGGCAGTCAGCCGGATACCGCGTGCTGACAATGGAGAACGGTCGCAAAGTTGCGGTCTGGTATCCGGCCGCGGCCGGCGAGCAGCCGATGCCGTACTCGCGCGCCACGGGCGGCTTCATGGGCAGCGTTGCCAAGGATGCGCTGCCCGCCGCATGCCCGCGCGTGCCGCTGGTGCTGTTTTCGCACGGGCTCGGCGGCTGCGCGTTGCAGTCGCTGTTCCTCACTGAAGAGCTGGCGCGCCACGGCTATGTGGTTGCTGCACCGGATCACAAGGATGGTGTGTGTGCAATCGGCAGCGACGATCACAACTTTGGCAACGTGCGCACCGATCAATCGTTGCTCGAGCCTGAGCGCTGGAGCGAGCGCAGCCAGATCGACCGCCTGCACGACTTGCGCACCGTCATCGATCTAGTCGCGAAGGATCAACAGCTCGGTCTCGCCGCGGATGTGCAGCACATCGGCGTGATCGGTCATTCGCTCGGCGGCTACACGGCGATCGGCATGGCGGGCGGCTGGCCATCGTGGAAGCACACCGACGTCAAGGCGGTGCTCGCGCTTTCGCCGTACGTTCTGCCTTTCATGACCCAGAAAACGCTGGCGCGGCTTGACGTACCGGTCATGTACCAGGGTGCGCAATTCGACTGGGGCATTACGACCAGCCTAGAAGGTCCTCAGGGCGCTTATGCAGTGACGTCCGCGCCGAAGTATTTCTTGAAGCTCAGGGGCGGGTCCCACCTCGAGTGGGCCAATCTGGTGTGCTCGGGCCAACCGAACGTGGTGGCGTGTCTCAAAGCAAAACCCAACGCGTATCTGATCGATCGCTACGGAATCGAGTTCCTCGATCGCTATCTGAAGGACAAGCCTTCGGCGCTGCTCGGCGGCAAAGGCACGGGGCTGGACGTCTATCGCTTCGAATTGCCGTAGGTTTAACTGGAACGGAGAACCTCATTGACCACCCGCATTAAACGGCTTCTTAGTAATAAGTGGTCGGCGCTCGGCAAAGACACTGTCGCGGCGTGGATTGACGACTACGCGCCCAGCATGGGTGCTGCGCTTTCGTACTACACCGTCTTCTCGTTGGCGCCGATGCTGCTGATCGTGATCTCCGTGGCCGGCATGGTGTTTGGAGCTGAGGCCGCGCGTGGGGAGATCTTTGGTCAACTGCGGGGCCTGATGGGTGCGGACGCCGCAAAGACGGTCGAGGATCTGCTGACCAGCGTCAGTGAGCCGAAGGAAGGAATCGCCGCGACCGTCATCGGCTCGGTGTTGCTTTTAATCGGTGCGACCAGCGTTTTCGGGGAGCTGCAGGACGCGCTTGACCGCATTTGGCGCGCGCCCGCGCGCGACCGGTCAGGGGGACTCTTTGGCCTGGTACGCGCGCGCCTGCTGTCGTTCGGCATGATCCTCGGGGTTGCTTTTCTGCTGATGGTGTCGCTCGTGTTGGGTGCCGTGACCTCGGCACTGGGCAAGTGGTGGAGCGGTGCGTTTGGCAGTTGGGAACTGATGGCACAGGGCGTCAATATGGTGGTTGGATTCGCGGTCACGACACTCGGCTTCGCAATGATTTACAAATTGATGCCACGGGTAAGAGTGCAGTGGCGCGACGTGTGGCTCGGCGCGGCGGTGACAGCCTTTTTATTCACGATCGGACAGGTTCTGATCGGTCTCTATATTGGCAAGAGCGGCATTACCTCAGGCTTTGGCGCGGCCGCTTCGCTGATCGTGATTTTCGTGTGGGTGTACTACTCGGCGCAGGTCTTCTTGTTGGGCGCCGAGTTCACATGGATTTACGCACGGACTTTCGGTTCCAGGCGCAAGTAGGCGAAGCGAACCCGTCAGCCAGCCAACTGCTTTCGGAACGACGCTCTCATGTCGATAGGCATACCGAGCATGCCGGAGTCGATCATCGCCAAAAACTCGCGCGTCCCTCGCGCGGCTGATCCTTCATCTCGGCCACCATTGTCGCCCCTCAATGCAGATTAAATTCCTAGATCAGCACCGGCACCGTAACGCGGAACGCCGAACCGGGAGCTATTTATTGGCCGGTTCCGCAAAACGGCGCCCTTCATCCGAAGGGCCCTTGTGCGGCGCGTTTCGCCGCCACCCTATCATTGCCTCATGTCGTCAACCCCTTCGTCGCACGTGGCGGGAGCCAGGCTAGGCAGCGCATTGGTGCAGTGGTTCGTCGGCTGGTGGCAGATCGTTCATCTCGGTGCGCTGGTGCTGGTGCTGGCGCTGTCACCTTCGAGCTACGACCGCGCAACGCGCGCAACGCTGGCGCGCGAGGTTTATCAGGCCACTGCACCGGTCCTGCTGTGGTTCCTGGTGCTGTCGTCGCTGATCAGCCTGGTGATCATCCGCATCGTCGTGGTGACGGCATTGAGCTACGGCCTGTCGCGCTACTCGCTGCAGATGGTCGTGCGCGTGCTGGTGCTCGAGCTGATTCCGCTGACAGCGGCGCTGTTCGTCGCGCTGCGCGTCGCGATTCCGAATGCGGCCGAAATTGCAGCGATGCGCGTCAGCAGCCAATTCGACGCGCTGGTGAAGCAGGGCGTCGACCCGCTGCGGCGCGAGGTGTTGCCGCGCATGATGGCCGGAATGTTCTCGGTGCTGATGCTCGTCGCGGTGAGCTGCGTCGTCTCACTGGTGCTGGCGTATCTGACAGTGCACGGTTTCACGACCGCCGCGATCGCAAGTTACACGCGCGCCGTGGGTCACGTGTTCAGCCCTGCGGTGGTGCTGATCTTCGCGCTGAAGACGTTCTTCTTCAGCCTGGCCGTTGCGCTGATTCCAATCGCGACCGTCGCGTACGAACCGCGCGCCGCGTGGCTGCGGACGAGCGCGGAGCTGCAGGGCCTGGTGCGTCTGTTCTCGGTGATCCTGCTGATCGAGATGGCGTCGCTGGTCGGCAACTACTATTGACTATGGACGACGCCCCAGTTCCGCCGCCCCGCGACGACAAGAACGTCGAGTTCAAGGCGGTGCTGCTGCTGATTCTGCTGGCGGTGCTGGTCGCGGCCTCGGCGGTGTACGTGATGTACGCACGCGGCGCGTTCGAAGAAACGCAGCAGCTCGTGCTGCAGGCCGACGATTCCGAAGGCGTGTTTGTCGGTATGGACATGACGTTCTCGGGCTTCCCGATCGGCCGCGTGCGCCGCATCGAGCTGGCCGAAGGCGGCGGTGTGCGCTTCCTGATCGATGTGCCGGAAAAAGATGCGCCTCTGCTAACCACCTCCAGCGTGTTCACGCTGACGCGTGGGCTGGTAGGCGGCAGCAATCTGCGCGCGTTCACCGGCGTCCCCACCGATCCGCCGCTGCCTGACGGCGCCGAACGCAAGGTGCTGATCGGCGATGCCACCGCGGAGATTCCACGCCTGGTGGCCGATGCGCGCGAGCTAATGAAGAACCTGACCACGCTAACCGGAGAAAATTCAGCGCTCGCGACGAGCCTCGCCAACCTGCAGGCGACGACCGATCAACTCAAAGGCCCGCGCGGTGCGCTGGGCGTGCTGATGGGCGACGAAGCCAACTCGAAGAAACTGATCAGCGCGCTCGACCGCACCAACGCGTTGCTCGCCAAGGTCGACGGCATCGCGGCGAAGGCCGATGCGCAGGTGTTCGGCAAGGCGGGCGTGATGCCCGAGGCACGCGCCGCTGTCGAACAGCTGAACGCCGCGCTGAACGAAGCGCGCACGAGCCTGAAGAAAGTCGACGGCATCCTGACCGATGCGCAGGCCGTTGCCAACAACGCCAAGGTGGCGACCAACGATCTCGGCACGCTGCGCGCTGAGATCGACACCAGCCTGCGCAAAGTCGAGGGCATGATCGATCAGCTCAATCGACGCTGGCCGTTTTCGCGCCAACCCGAGATCAAGCTGCCATGAGGCATGCGTCGCTTCGCGCCTGCATGTGGACGGCCGCGGTAGTGACACTGCTCGGCGCATGTGCCAGCGGCCCACCCGTTCCGGACTGGCAGGACAACGCCAAGTCCGCGCTGGATC